>ERZ1035051.527-NODE-527-length-13455-cov-32.034851_pt1 | contig 13455 bp, 8 predicted proteins | sample MGYA00520586_ERZ1035051 | MGnify/ENA primary metagenome ERZ1035051 (study PRJEB33766, sample SAMN09781692) | gut metagenome | biome: gut microbiome | host: Homo sapiens | place: Madagascar | study: EMG produced TPA metagenomics assembly of the PRJNA485056 data set...
CGCTCTTCACGGTGAAGATGTTCAGCAGGTTATCCCAGTACTGGTTGAGTTCAGCGAAGGCTGCATCCACCTTTTCGGTGGTATCGAACTTGTTGATGAGCTGATGTGCCTTCTCCTTGTTGATCACCTTCTTGGCAGAGAACTTCTTATCCTGTTCGTTTTCTACGTATCCCAGGAGGAAGATGAGGTCGTGGCTTTCGCCCGGCTGCAGGGTTACCTCTATATAATGTGATGCGATAGGGCTCCAGCCGTGGGCAAAACTGTTGCGCGGCTTGCCTTCCATCACGGCTTCCGGCTCAGCAAACTCGTTGTAGAGTCCGATGAAGCTTTCACGGTCGGTATCGTAGCCCTGAATCTCGGTATTTACAGTATAGAAAGCGTAGTGGTTGCGGCGCTCACGGTATTCTGTCTTGTGATAGAGGGTAGAGCCTTCTATCTCCACTTCGCCTGTAGAGAAATTGCGCTGGAAGTTCTCCATATCGGTAGCGGCATTCCAGAGGCACCATTCTGCAAAGGAGAACACCTTGAGGGTCTTTGCTTCCTGCGACAGGTTCTTGAGCGTCATCTTCTGGACTTCAGCCCAGGTATGGAGTGGAACGAAGAAGAGAACGCTTGCCTCCACCCCGTTCTTGCTGCCCGTGATGCGGGTATAGTTCATGCCGTGGCGGCACTCATAGCTGTCGAGTGGCGTCTTGCATGGTTTCCAGCCTGGATTCCAGACGGTATCGCCATCCTTGATGTAGAAGTAGCGACCACCATTATCCATAGGTACCCCGTTGTAGCGATAGCGGGTGAGACGACGGAACTTGGCATCCTTATAGAAAGAATACCCACCTGCTGTGTTGGAGATAAGCGAGAAGAAATCCTCGTTACCCAAATAGTTGATCCAAGGCCATGGGGTCTTTGGGTCAGTAATCACGTACTCGCGATTGGCGTCATCAAAATGACCATACTTTTTCTCTGCCATTGTTTTTTTAATGTTTATTTTTAGAATTTTTGCATGAATTTGGTGCAAAGATAATAAAAAGTTTCAGTTTATAGGTTAGAAAACAGATATTTTTTGTATTTTTGCATTGAAAAGTTAGATGTTTAACAATTAGCGATTAACATAATATACAGTTGGCTTATGAAAAGAAACATTATAACACTCCTCATAACCGTGTTTGCCATGCTGCAAGCAACGGCTCAAACCTACGACAACTTGTGGAAACAAGCTGATATCATCGCTCAGAAGGATCAGCCCAAGAGCGAGATAGGGGTGATGAAGAAAATCATCTCCAAGGCTACGGCGGCGAAAGACTACGGCCAGCTGCTGGCGGCTGAGATAAGGCAAGCTATACTCTGGAGAGAGATTTCGCCCGACTCGCTGACACCGAACGTGAAGCGGATGGAAACGGAAGCACTGAAAGCGAAAGACCCCGTGCTGAAGGCTGTGAGATATGCCGTGCTCGGCAAGGTGTATAGGGAGGTGAATGGGAAGAAGAGCGAGGAGTTCTTCAAGAAAGCCCTGGAGCAGCCTGAACTTCTTGCCAGAAATGCTTCTACTGGGTATGTGCCGCTGACGCTGAAGGGTGTGGATGGCAGTTCGTTCAAGAACGATCTGCTGCATCTCATCGGTTTCGAGGCAGACAGCAAGGAGGCGTATCTGCTGATGTACACCTATTATAATAAGGTGGAAAATCGGGGTGCAGCCTGTCTCTGTGCCTACAAGCTTATCGAGAAATACCGCCAGGATGACGTAAGAGAGGTCAGAAAGTCGAAGTATCTGAATACCATCGACTCGCTCATCCACGTCTATCAGGATATTCCGGAGGCAGGCGAACTTGCCGTGGAGCACTTCCGCTTCATGGAAGGTGCTACCGATGCCAAACCGCAGGATAAGCTCAACTATATCAACTATGCACTGAATAGATGGGGTGGATGGTCGAGAATGAATGTGCTGAGGAATGCGCAGAAGCGACTCACCGAACCGATGTTCCAGGTGCAGGATATGCCATTGGTACTTCGCCCTTCGGAAAAAAAGTGGGTGCATCTGAATGTGCGCAATCTCCAGAATCTGAATATTCGGCTTTCCCGTCTCAATATCACAGCGGATAATGAATATGATGTCCAGGATGAGGCTACCTATAAGATGCTCCTGAAGAAGACCACGAAGCTGCATCAGAAGGATTTCAGCCGCAACTACTATGGTCGTCCGGATTACGAAGAGGTGAAGGATTCCATCGAAATCGGTGGCAATCTGCCGCTGGGTGCCTATCTGATGGAGGTGACTTCGGATAATACAGGCATTGCTCCGCAGCGAGAACTCTTCTATGTCAGCAATCTGGCGGTGATGATTCAGCAGTTGCCTGATGACAGGCATCGCTATGTGGTGGTGAATGCTACCGACGGTCAGCCTGTTCCGGGTGCGAAGATTGTGCTCTATGACAGAAGCTATGACGACAAGACGGGCAAGTTCAAGAGACTCATCCATGCCCGAATGACGACAGATGCCCAGGGCGAGGCTTACTTCAAGAATGTGGATGGGAAGGTATTGATCTACACATCTACAGATAAGTTTGCGCCTGCCAAGGATATCTACCTCTCCCGTGCCCGCTATTATGAGAAGAAGGATGATGAGGTGAAATATCAGTTGTTTACCGACCGTGCCATCTATCGTCCGGGACAGAAGGTGCATGCCACTGCCGTTTCCTATATCGTGAAGAAAGGCCTGGATGCCAGTGTGCCGGGAAAGAGCATGGAACTGAAGTTTATCCTGAGGGATGCCAACTGGAAGCAGGTGGCTGAGCAGAAGGCTACAACCGACGAATATGGTACGGCATCTGTGGATTTCGAATTGCCTCAAGGTGGACAGACAGGCATGTATCATGTATCCGTGAATAACCGAGCTAACAGTTCCTTCCGTGTGGAGGAATACAAGCGTCCAACCTTCGAGATTACCTTCCCGAAGGTGAACGAGAAATATAACTGGGGCGACACCGTGGTGGTGAAAGCTTCAGCCAAGACCTATGCCGGAGTGCCGGTGCAGGGTGCCAAGGTGGAGTATCAGGTGACCCGCAGAAATCAGCTCTGGTGGTGGGGTGCAGGCTCTGCCGGACAGTTGGTGAAGACTGACAGTTGCGTGACTCGTGAGGACGGAACCTTCGACGTAGAGATTCCGCTGGAGGCTTCCTTGTCAGGAAAAGACGAGGCTGATATGAGCGATTTCATGCGCATCGCCCGTTTCTTCAACTTCGAGGTCTCAGCCATCGTTACCGACATCAGCGGCGAGAGCCACGAGGGTGTGATGAGTCTGCCTCTGGGCACCAAGCCAACCATCCTCACGGTGAATCTTCCTAAGCGTATCGAGACAGACAGTCTGAAGACGGTGACCTTCGCTTACCGCAATGCCAGCGGTATGGAGATATCCAGCAACCTGAAGTACCGCATCGACAAGGGCGAATGGAAGGATGCCGAGGCGAATGCGCCGATTTCTATGGCTGTATTGCCATCAGGTGTGCATGAGATGGAGGCAATCTGCAGACAGGACACCCTGCAGCAGAAGTTCACCCTCTTCAGCATCAAGGATACCCATCCGATGGAGCCAACCACTGAATGGTATTATCAGACGGCGAAGACCTTCCCGCGTGATGGAAAACCGGTATATGTGCAGGTGGGTTCTTCTGAAAATGGAGCGCACATCGTTTATTCCATCATCGCTGGCAACAAACTGCTGGAGAAGGGTGCCTGGGAGTTGGGCGACAGCATCGTTACCCTGCCATTCACCTACAAGCCGGAATATGCTTCGGGTGTGGTGATTAATTATAGTTTCGTGAAGAACGGCGAATGCTATACCAGAAAAATCAGCATCGCCCGTCCTTTGCCGGAGAAGAAGTTGAACATCACCTGGAAGACTTTCCGCGACCGTCTCACTCCGGGACAGAAGGAGAAGTGGACCTTGCAGATTACGACTCCCGACGGCAAGCCAGCCAAGGCACAGCTGATGAGTGTACTTTATGATAAGTCGCTCGACCAGTTGGCTGAACATACCTGGGAAATGTCGCTGGGATTCAGCCAGTGGTTGCCAGACTGCTATTGGAAGAGCAATCTGAAGTATTATGAGATGGGATTGTCGGGTACTTATCCTACCAAATATTACGATGAGAAGGAGTTGGATGTGGATCAGTTTGATGGCAAATACTTTAGCTATTATGGTTATATGCAAGCTGTGGAACTGAGCAAGTTGGAACGTTCTTCTGGCGGAACCGTTGAGTCTGTTCGTATACAGAAAGACGAGCTGGTTCGGGAAGAAGGGAGAGTCATGAAAACTCGTGGGAGTAATATGATTCGTGTTGCAGCGTCTGCTCCATCTGTCAACAAGGTTTTTGATGTAGTAGAGGAGATGCCGCAGTTTGCTGGCGGTTCTGGCTCAGACGCAGGACAGTTCCTCGACAAGGTTCAGATTCGTGAAAACCTGAACGAGACTGCCTTCTTCTATCCTGCCTTGGAGAGCGACAACAATGGCAACGTAGCCATCAGATTTACCCTGCCGGAGAGCGTGACTACCTGGAAGTTCATGGGCTTGGCTCATGACAAGGAGATGCGCAACGGTTTGCTGGTGGATGAGGCTGTGGCTCAGAAGACCGTGATGGTGCAGCCTAACATGCCTCGCTTCCTGCGTGAGGGCGACAAGGCTACCATCGTGGCTAAGCTCTCCAATACTTCTGATAAGAAGGTGAGCGGCAACGCCCGCATGCAGATTATCGACCCGGAGACCAACAAGGTGGTTTGGCAGAAGACCCAGGGCTATAAGATAGATGCCGAGGGTTCAGCCATCGTCTCCTTTGATGTATCGGGATTGAAAGAAGGTGTATATATAAATAAGGTGGTGGCTGCCGGTAATGGCTACAGCGATGGTGAACAGCACTATCTGCCGGTTTTGAGCAACCGTGAACTCGTGGTGAACACCCTGCCTATCACCCTGCACCAGAAGGGTGAGCAGAACTTCGACCTGAGCAAACTCTTCCTGAACAAGGAGGGCAAGCAGGCGAAGGGCGCAGAGGATGCAAAGGTGACCGTGGAATATACCAACAATCCAAGTTGGCTGATGGTCAAGGCGCTGCCGTCTATCAGCAATCCGGATGAGGAGGATGCCATTTCGCTGATGTCTGCCATCTACGCCAATACCATCACCACCCATATCCAGAAGACTCTCTCTTTGGATAATCATTCTCAGAAGAATCTCTCTCAGGAGACCATTCGTCTGCAGAATCAGGTGGAGAAACTGAAGAAGTTGCAGAACCCTAACGGTTCCTTCTCCTGGTGGAAGGGCATGAAGGGCAGCCGGTATATGACAACGTCGGTAGCCGAAATGATGGTTCGTCTGAATGCCGTTGCCGGTGTTCAGAAATCAACCGCCAAGATGCTGACTTCCGCCATTGATTATCTCTCCTGGCAGACAGCTCAGGAAGTAAGAGAAATGAAGAAACAGGAGGAGAAAAAGCAGAAGGTGAATCCTAGCGAACAGGCGCTGCATTATCTCTACATCCTTTCGATGGATGGCAGAAAGATGAAGCAGAATCTGGAGCAGGATAAGGCTTATCTCCTGGACAAGATGTCGAAGATGACCGGTGATTTCACTATCTATGGCAAGGCGCGTGCTGCCGTGGTGCTCGCCAAGAACTGCCAGCAGAATGCTGCTTACCGCGAAAAGGCAGGCGAATATCTGCAGAGCGTGAACGAATATGCCGTTTATCGCGAGGAGATGGGCCGCTACTACGATATCCGCAAGGCATTGTACAGCTGGAGAAACTATAAGATACCAACCCAGGTATCCGTGATAGAGGCGATGCAGATGCTGAAGCCAAACGACAAGCAGACCATCGAGGAACTGCAGCGCTGGCTCCTGATGTCGAAGCGTACCCAGTCTTGGGATACGCCGGTGAATACCGTGGATGCCGTCTATGCCTTTATGAAGGGTAATGAGAGCAACTGGAACAGAAAGGCTGAGAATGCTGTTCTGAAACTGGATGGCAAGCTGTTGCCGATGCCGCAGGATTCTACTACGCTGGGTTATGTCAAGACCGAAAAGGCGGGTAAGGCATCTACCCTGAGCATCAGCAAGAAGAGCGATTATACCAGTTGGGGTGCCGTGTATGCAGAGTTTAAGCAGCCGCTTAGCGAAATAGCTTCTCTGGAATCGGGCATCAAGGTTAGCCGTAAGGTTGAAAACCAGAAGAAGGCGAAGGTGGGTGATAAGATCAAGGTCATCATCACCATTACTGCCGACCGTGACTACGATTTCGTGAAGATCGTGGACAAACGTGCCGCCTGTCTGGAGCCTGTCAATCAGCTGAGCGGTTACCAGTGGGGTATGGAATGTTATGTTTCTCCTAAGGATAATACAACAAATTTCTATTTTGATCGTTTATCTAAAGGTAAGCATTTCGTAGAAATGGAATATTATGTTGACCGTAAGGGCGACTACCAGTCGGGATCCAGCACGGCAGAGTGTACCTACAGTCCGGAGTTTGGTGGTCGTACGGAGGCATATAAGATGACAGTTAATAATTAATATAAGGATTGATAATTACGAATAGAATAGTATGAAACGAATGAATATATTGATGCTTTCATCGCTGTTGGCGGTGTCTGCGTCGGCACAGAAGATAAGTACTCAGAACGAGATCGTGGATTGTGGACAGGTAGTATTCCGCAAGCCGGTGACCGCTGAGTTCCTGATGAAGAATGAGGGCAGCAAACCGCTGATCATCCATCAGGTGTATAAGAGTTGCGGATGTACAGAGGTTGTGTATCCGAAGAACAGTGTGGCTCCTGGCGGCAGCTTCTTGGTCAAGGCGGTGTATGATGCGAAGCAGATGGGCACCTTCCACAAGCAGATATGCCTCTATAGCAATGCATCTGAGGAACCTTTTATCCTCTCTATGCGTGGTAGGGTAGTGAGCAATGTGGTAGATTTCGCAGGTCCGTATGATGAACTGCTTGGCGAACTCAAGTCCGATGTCCAGGAGGTGGAGTTTGATGACGTGAACCGTGGCGACCGTCCGGTACAGCGCATCCATATCTTCAATCCTACAGAGGAGATGATGGAACCTGTGGTCATGCATCTTCCTAACTATCTCCAGGCGACGGTTTCGCCATCCAAGGTGGCACCTCACCGTTCCGCAGAGATTACCTTCGTGCTGGATTCGAAGAAGCTGCGTGATTTCGGCTTGAATCAGACTTCTGTTTATCTGGGTGAGCGTCCTGGTGACAAGATTGCTCCAGAGAAGGAAATCGTGGTTTCTGCCGTTCTCCTGCCAAGTTTCGACAAGTTGACTGCTGAGCAGAAGGAACAGGCACCGAAGGTGGAACTCTCTACTACCGATCTGAATCTGGGAAGCTTCAACGGCAAAAAGAAGCGCAAGGGTGAAATCCTGGTTACCAACAAGGGTAAGTCGGTTTTGGATATCCGAAGCATGCAGATGTTTACCATGGGCTTGCAGGTACAGTTGAAGAAGAGCAAGATTCAACCGGGAGAGACCGTGAAGATGAAGGTAACAGCCGTGGCTGCCGATCTGAAGAAGTCGCGTGCCAAGCATCCTCGTATTCTCATGATTACCAATGATCCGGAGAATGCCAAAGTAGTAATTAGAATAAATGTAAAGTAATGCAGATAGAAATAGATCATGGTAGTGGTTTCTGCTTCGGCGTAACCACTGCCATCAAGAAAGCTGAAGAGGAGTTGGAAAAGGGCAGTACACTCTACTGCCTGGGTGATATTGTGCATAATGGTATGGAGGTGGAGCGCCTGCATGAGGCGGGACTCATCACCATCGACCATGAGGAGATGAAGGAGCTTCACGGTGTGAAGGTGCTGCTTCGTGCCCATGGTGAACCGCCTGAGACTTATGCGCTGGCAGAGAAGAACAATATTGAGATTATTGATGCTACCTGTCCGGTAGTACTCCAGTTGCAGCGCCGCATCAAGAAGCAGTATGTGAGCAATCCGGAGGCGCAGATTGTCATCTTCGGCAAGAAAGGTCATGCCGAGGTGCTGGGACTGGTAGGACAGACCGAGAGTCATGCTCTCGTGGTAGAGAAGTTGGAGGATGTAGAGCATCTGAAGGAAGTAGGTAAGTTGGATTTCAACCGTGATATCTATCTCTATTCCCAGACCACCAAGAGTCTGGATGAGTTCCATCGCATCATCGAGTATTGCCAGGAGCATATTGTAGAGGGCGCAACCTTCAAGAGCTTTGATACCATCTGCCGCCAGGTGGCTAACAGAATGCCAAACATCGCATCCTTTGCCAGCAAGCATGATGTCATCCTCTTTGTCAGTGGCAGAAAGAGCAGCAATGGAAAGGTGCTCTTCAAGGAGTGCAAGAGTGTGAATCCTAACAGCTATCAGATAGAGAGTGCCGAGGAAATCAATATGGATTGGCTGAAGGGCGTGAATACCGTTGGCATCTGCGGTGCTACCAGTACTCCTAAATGGCTGATGGAAGAATGCAAGGAGAAAATCATCAAGGATACCTTATCATAAAGAGAAACAGGTAATCTGATGATTCATCTCATCAAATAAAAACAGGTGATAAATCTTCTCACGAGGACTTATCACCTTCAAAAAACAGTAATTAACTCAAAATTTATAATCTATATCATTACTACCTTGTCATTATGTCTGCAAAGATAAATAAAACAACGTTTTTTTGCAAAGCCAATTCTTTAAAATGGCAGTTTTTTTTATATAAAACTGAAATTTTAATATATTTTTGCAATCGTCTTTGGGCATTCTACGACAAAGTAGCTTTTTGTTACTTTTCTGCGGCTTTCTGATACTGTTTCATCAACCATTCCTTCTGTTCCGGAATTGTCATCTCACTGTTGTCGAGGGTGATGGCATCATCAGCCTTGCGCAAAGGAGAAGTCTCACGATGGGTGTCAATATAGTCACGCTCCTCTACGTTTTTCAGAATAGCCTCGAAGTCGGCAGGCATTCCTTTCTCCTTGAGCTCATCGAAACGGCGCTGTGCTCTTACCTGAGAGCTTGCCGTAACGAAGATCTTCAGTTCTGCGTTAGGGAAAACGGTGGTACCGATGTCACGGCCATCCATTACGATGCCCTTGTCTTCGCCCATCTTCTGCTGCTGGGCTACCAATGCCTCTCTTACGAATGGGATGGCTGCCACAGGACTTACGTGATTGGAAACCTCCAGCGAGCGGATTTCCTTCTCTACCAACTCACCGTTGAGATAGCAGTCTGGGCGACCGGTTTCGGCATTGAACTTGAAAGAGATGTGGATGTTTGGCATCTCAGCCTCTAACTCTGCTACCTTTACCTTGCCATCCTCATCGAAGAGCTGGTGGCGCAGGGCGTAGAGCGTAACTGAGCGATACATGGCACCTGTATCTACATACACATATCCGATTTCCTTGGCAAGATCCTTTGCCATGGTACTCTTTCCACAAGAAGAGTAACCGTCAATTGCTATTGTAATCTTCTTCATGTCTTTAAATCTGAAAAGTTTATCTGTTCTATAAATCTGTATTCAAAAATCCGTATTCTATAATCTGTAGTCGATATTCAGCAGCAGACTATTGCTGCTGACATGGTATTTGCCGTAGGCGATATTGAGATGGAAGCGCTCCAGATTGATACCGCCACCCAACGACCATCCGGCTCCATGGCTGCTGGTTTCATCTTCTCCGTTTACGATTTTCATCTCATCGTGGCGCCGGAAATTGTAGCCGGCTCCCACCCAGAGGCTTTCGCTCAAAAGCAGATCGACACCTAATACCGCATGGTTTCTGAGTCCCTTATCCCAATGGTTCAGGTTCACCAAGGTGGCTGAAACGCGGAAGGGAGTATTGATGAAGTGCTTGCTGACACCCACCTGCAGGTCTATCGGCATCTTCTCGTATTCTTCATCATAAGCCTTGAGCTGTCCACCCAGGTTTTTGGCTACTGCGGAAACCGACCATTCTTCTTCGGAATCGTAGTAGTTGAGTCCCAGATCCACTCCCATGGCGATGGAGTTGTAATCACCGATATACGAGGTGATGAATTTGGCGGTGATACCACCCACGAGGCGTTCGCTGAGCAGGTAGGAGAAAGTACCCGCCAGGCAGATATCCTTAGCCGAGAATTCACCCATCTGGATGTTGTTCTCATCGGTCTGCTTCATCTTGCCATAATCCACATACTGCGCCGATACCGCCCACGAAGCCTTCTCTCCGGCGATGCGGTTGAATGAAGCTGATGCCATATTCACTCCCTTCATATAGTTCATGTAGTTGAAGTTGAGGGTACGGTCGTTCACCGAAACCAGCAGGGCTGGGTTATGGAAAGCAAGTGCCGCATCATCTTCTATCAAGGTGATGTTATCGCCTCCCAAGGCAGCAGCATGGGCACTGACGGGGAGTCGGAGGAAGTTATACCCCGTCTGACTCTCTTGAGCCCCCATTTTTGTCGCGAAAAGCGTCAATATAATGGAAAAAACAACTTTTTTCATTTAAAATATCTAATTCTTTGGCAAAGATACGGCTTTTTTGAGAAATAAGACGTAAATTTGCAATGTTTTCGTAGAAAATAACGAAAGAGAATGTAAAATATTGCAGTTTGGACCCCAAAAACGGGTGAATAAGTCTGCAAATAGTAGATAATAGATATTGTGGAAATAAAGAAATCAGATCGTGCACAGTTGGAGGACAAGCGGGTAACCTTTTTCCTGCTGGGACTCCTTATTGCCTTTACGCTTCTTTTTGTAGGATTGCAATATTCCAGAAATCCGCAGGGAGATGACGACTGGGCTGAGAACTTTGAGGATCTTTCGCAAGATATGGAAATGTCAACTCCGCCCGACCAGAAAGATATGGTGAGTGCGGAGGCTATGGCGAAGGCACCTGCCTCGCAGGCTATCACCCAGGAGGTGAAACCTACCGAGCAGCAAATGGTCAAGAAGGCTCCGGAAAAGATCAGCACGACTACCAGTGAACTGGTAATCGGTGATGGTTCGGGCGTGGTAGAAGGGGCTGACGTGAAGGAGGCGGCTCCTGAGACGGCGGTCGATCCGGCAGATACACAGGCTGAGGCTCCTATCAAGTTTACCGTGGTGCAGAAGATTCCGGAGTTCCCGGGAGGTTGGTCGGCATTTATGCAATGGCTCACCAAGAACCTGAAGTATCCGCAGGTGGCGCAGAACAACAAGGTACAGGGCACGGTGGTGGTAACCTTCATCGTGAACAAGGATGGAAGCATCGCCAATACCAAGGTAAGTACCTCGGTGGATGCTGCCCTTGATGCTGAAGCGCTCCGCGTGATGAAAATGATGCCCAAATGGAAACCGGGTATGGACAAGAACAAGGTGTGCCGTACCATGATTGCCGTTCCGGTGGTATTCAAGTTATAAAAGACAAGTTATAAATCAGATATTATAAATTAGAAATATGATAGATATGAAGACATCAGAAGAATTATTGGTAATGGTGAATGATTTCCTGGCAAATCTCCCATACAATCGTAAACCATTGTCGCTTTACGAACCGGTGAAGTACGTACTCTCTTTAGGTGGAAAGCGTATTCGCCCTGTTTTAATGCTCTTGGGATACAATCTCTTCAAGAATGATCCTGAGAAGATTCTGATGAATGCGATAGCTCTTGAGACTTATCACAACTATACGCTCTTGCACGACGACCTGATGGATAATGCAGACCTCCGTCGTGGTCATGAGACTGTACACAAGAAGTGGGATGCCAATACTGCTATCCTCTCTGGTGACAGTATGCTGGTGTTGGCTTACGAGAGAATGGCACAGTGCGACGATCAGCATCTTGCCAAGGTGATGAAGCTCTTTACTACTACTGCCCTTGAGATTGGAGAGGGACAGCAATATGATATGGAGTTTGAGAACCGCAATGATGTGAAGGAAGAGGAATATATCGAGATGATTCGCCTCAAGACCAGTGTGCTTCTGGCTTGTGCCCTGAAGATTGGTGCCATCCTGGCTGATGCTTCTGCTGAGGATGCTGACAATCTCTATAAGTTTGGCGAGCAGATTGGTCTGGCTTTCCAGCTGCAGGATGATTTCCTCGATGTATATGGTGATTCCAAGGTGTTCGGTAAGGCTATTGGTGGTGATATCACTTCCAACAAGAAGACTTTCATGCTCATCAATGCCTTCAACCATGCCAACGATGCCCAGCGTGCTGAACTCCAGAAATGGGTGGATGCCAAGGAATTCGACCGCAATGAGAAGGTGGCTGCTGTTACCCGTCTCTATAACGAGATCGGTATCGACAAGATGGCACAGGATAAGATTGCCTATTACTTCGAGCAGAGCAAGAAGTATCTTGATGCTGTGAATGTGCCTGCTGAGCGCAAGGAAGAATTGGCGAAGTATGCACAGAAAATGATGAAGCGACAGTACTAATCATCAAGTTCAAAGTTCAAAGCTCAAAGTTCAAAGTAAAGAAGTTCAATGTTCAAAGTAATAGATACGCATACTCATCTCGATGCAGAAGAGTTTGATGAGGATAGAGCGGAAACTTTCGCTCGTGCCAGGGAAGCGGGGGTAGGCAAGGTGTTCTTGCCTGCCATCGACGTGAAGACCACGCACGCTGTCCTGGCATTGAGTCGGGAATATCCGGGTTATGCCTATCCGATGATCGGTTTGCATCCTGAAGAGGTGAAGGCAGATTGGAAGGATCAGCTGGCTGAACTCAGGAAGATATTGGAGGAACATCGCATAATAGGCAATGCCAATCCTGCAGGCGATTCTCCTCGGATTTCCGATTTCATAGCCATTGGCGAAATCGGACTCGATTATTACTGGAGTCGTGAGTTCGAGCAGGAGCAGTTGGAGGCATTCGAGGAACAGGTGAAATGGTCGGTAGAAACCCGACTTCCCCTGATGATTCATTGCCGCAAGGCACAGAACGAGATGGTGCACTTGCTCCGTCAGTATCAGAAAGACCTGCCTGGTGGCGTGTTCCACTGCTTCACGGGCAATCAGAAGGAGGCTGAAGAGCTTCTTTCTTTCGATAACTTCGTGTTGGGTATCGGCGGTGTTTCTACTTTCAAGAGCAGTCATCTCAGAGAAGACCTTCCGGCTGCGGTTCCGATGAATCGCATCATCCTGGAGACCGACAGTCCTTATATGGCTCCCGTTCCATATCGTGGCAAGCGCAATGAAAGCGCTTTCGTGATAGAAGTGCTCAAGACTCTGGCAAAAGCCTACGGAGTGAGTGAGGAGGAATTCGCAGAACAGACGAATAAGAATGTAGAAAGCGTCTTTCAGCTGAATTAAATCAGGAAAGCGTCTTTCCCCTATGAAATAATAAAAATAATAAGCTTAATATTAAAACCAAACGATTCATTATGACTAGAAAAGTGATTTTGGCTGCTATGTTGATGGCAGCATTTGCACAGGGCACTCAGGCACAAGACCTGAGCGGCCAGCGTTCTGAAAAGC
>ERZ1035051.531-NODE-531-length-13427-cov-34.388349_pt1 | contig 13427 bp, 5 predicted proteins | sample MGYA00520586_ERZ1035051 | MGnify/ENA primary metagenome ERZ1035051 (study PRJEB33766, sample SAMN09781692) | gut metagenome | biome: gut microbiome | host: Homo sapiens | place: Madagascar | study: EMG produced TPA metagenomics assembly of the PRJNA485056 data set...
TGTCATTGTTGGTAGAAACCAATACCTCTCCATCCACATTCTTGAAGTAAGCCTCACCGTTCTCATCTGTTGTCAAGCGGGCATGAACTATTCGCTTGTCCTTCTTCGTCTTGAAATCATACCGCTGGTCATAAAGTTCAATCTTAGCCCCGGCGATAGGCTGACCGTCGGTAGCATTCACAACTACATAGCGATGCTTATCATCCGGCAACTGCTGTATCATCACCGCCAGATTGCTCACATAGAAGAGCTGTCGCTGCGGAGCGATGCCCGTATTATCCGAAGTCACCTCCATCAGATAGGCACCCAGCGGCAGATTGCCACCGATTTCGATGGAATCCTTCACCTCTTCGTAATCCGGACGACCATAGTAGTTGCGGCTGAAATCCTTCTGATGCAGCTTCGTGGTCTTCTTCAGGAGCATCTTATAGGTAGCCTCATTCTGGGCATCATATTCATTATCCGCCGTGATGTTGATACGGGAGATGCACACCTTCAGGTTCTGCAGATTGCGCACATTCAGATGCACCCACTTCTTTTCTGTAGGGCGCAGCACCAAAGGCATATCCTCCACTGAGAACATCGGTTCGGTGAGTCGCTTCTGTGCATTTCTAAGCACATTCATTCTCGACCATCCACCCCAGTGGCTCAGCGCATAGTTGATATAGTTAAGCTTATCCTGCGGTTTGGCATCGGTAGCACCTTCCATGAAACGGAAATGCTCCACAGCAAGTTCACCAGCCTCCGGAATATCCTGATATACATGGATGAGTGAGTCGATGGTTCTGAGATACTTCGATTTCTTCACCTCTCTTACATCATCCTGATGGTATTTCTCAATAAGTTTGTAGGCACAGAGACAAGCCGCACCCCTATTTCCCACCTTATTATAATAGGTGTACAGCTGCAGATACGCCTCCTTGCTGTCTGCCTCGAATCCAATGAGATGCAGCAAATCATTCTTGAAGGAACTTCCGTCCACCCCTTTTAGAGTCAGCGGCACATACTCAGTAGAAGTATGCTTGGCAAGAAGCTCTGGGTGCGCCATCGCTTTCTTGAAGAACTCCCGGCTCTTCTTCAGGTTTACCTTTCGCTGACTTTGATAATAAGAAGCATCCTCCCTTTGTTCCAAAGAAGCCTCATCCACTTCTATTCCATACGGATTATCATGATATACCTTGCCGAGCACAGCATATCTCACCGCTTTCAGCATCGGGTCATTTGTCTTCAAAGCTTCAGCCTCCATCCGCTTCACATTCGGCGTCAGTGAGTCTGCAGAAATCTCTTTCCAGAGCGTCACCTGCCTCATCTCAGCCGCCAGCAGCTGACCGTAGTCTTTAGCCGCAGAAGCCTTGGAGATGATTTTCTGCATCACCCCAATTTCGCTCTTCGGCTGGTCCTTCTGAGCGATGATGTCAGCTTGCTTCCACAAGTTGTCATAAGTTTGAGCCGTAGTTTGCATCATGGCAAACACAACTATGATAAGTGTTATAATGTTTCTTTTCATAAGCCAAGTGCACATTATGTTAACAATTGTCAGATTTCTAACCTATTCTAATTGCAAAAATACAAAAAATATCCGTTATCTAACCTTATAACTGAAAGTTTTTGCTATCTTTGCACCAAAATAATGTTATTTACTAAATTAAGCATTCGTTATATAATACTAAATTAAGTAATTAGAATACAGAATCAACACTTCAATACAAGAATAAATAACAATATAAATACTAAAAAGACAATGGCAGAGAAAAAGTATGGTCATTTTGATGACGCCAATCGCGAGTACGTGATTACAGATCCAAAGACTCCATGGCCTTGGATCAACTATTTGGGTAACGAGGATTTCTTCTTACCCAGAGGGCAAGGAGAAGGGAGTGAAGCAAATCATCGTAGATGGCAAAACTATTGAGGGCTGCGTCATCCCTTGTCAAGCAGGCAAACACGAGGTAATCGTAGAGATGTAAATTGCCCAAAACTCATAAATACATATAAAATCGGCAAAATAAGCAAACGTTTATTTTGCCGATTTTCTTATTTTTTATACCTTTGCGGCAAATTAGAAATAAAAAATGAGATGAAGAAGATTTTATACTTTGTAGCAGCCCTAACTGCCACCGCCTTTATCACAACAACAAATACAAGTTGCAAGTATGCTCCCGACCAGCATGATGGCGACACGGTAGCTGCCAGCGAATTTTATCCAGAGGACACAACTGCCGCTCATGCCAAGAAGATGGCGAAGATAGCAGCCATAAAAGCAAGCAAGGATAGTGTAGGCATATATTATGTAGGAAGCGGTTCCACCAAAGACCAGATTCAGCTTATCTCCTACCCTTCCCGTCGTGACACCTTATTATATAGTAAGACCCGGCACGTAAAAGTAAAGGGAAGTGCAGACATCGACCACGTGGTTCGTGTGGATTTCTATCTGCTTAATGGCAAGGATTCGCTTGTGAAATACGTGGAGGAAGTGGATTTGAAGGAGCATCTCTAAGAGCAGCTTCATCGTTCTCATATCATCATATCTTGCCTATTTCTATAAAAAACATATAAAATCGGCAGAATAAGCTATGGTATATTTTGCCGGAACAATTCTTTTTTGTATCTTTGCGGCAACTTTAAACAAAAGATATAGTATGATTGTAGGAAGAAAAGAAGAAATCGCAGAACTTGAAAAGTTGTACCATAGCGACCGTCCCGAGTTCGTTGCCATATATGGACGCCGACGTGTTGGCAAGACTTTTCTTATCAAACAAGCACTGAAAGGACGCATTACCTTTCAGCATACAGGCGTATCACCAGTTGACCAAGACAATGAAAAAAGTCGCATGAAGACTCAATTGGAAAGTTTCTATTACGCCTTGCTCAACCAAGGCCTGGAAGGATACAAAGCACCCAAAACATGGATGGAGGCATTTTTCCTACTCGAACAACTCTTGCAGAATCTTGACAATGGTGAGCGGCAAGTAGTATTCATAGACGAGTTACCTTGGATGGATACCCCACGCTCTGGTTTCCTTCCAGCCTTTGAGAACTTTTGGAATGGCTGGTGTAGTGGCAGGGACAATATCATGTTAATCGTTTGCGGTAGCGCAACCTCTTGGATTCTTAGCAATCTCTCTAAAAACAAGGGTGGGCTATATGGACGCTTAACTGCAGAAATCAAACTGTCCCCTTTCACATTGAAAGAATGTGCCATGTACTTTGAACATGCCAATATACAGATGAGCCAGTATGACATATTGCAAAGTTACATGGTTTTCGGTGGAATACCTTATTATATTAGCTACTTCCAAAAAGGATTGAGTTTTGAACAGAATACAGACAAGATTCTCTTTGGTAACAAACCGAGACTAAAGGATGAGTTCAACCGATTATTTGCTGCTATCTTCAATAATCCAGAAGATAGCAAAAAGGTTGTACGCTTATTGGCAACTCGGCACAGTGGGTTTACCCGAGAAGAAATCAGCAAAGCTACAGGATTGCCTTTAGGTGGTGGCTTGAGCAAGACTTTAGCAGCTTTGGTTGAAAGCGATTTCATTACATGTTATTCCCCATATGGTATGCCGAAAAGTACAATCTGTTACAAACTGATAGACAACTTCTGTCTATTCTGGCTAAAATATGTAGAAGAAAACAGCAAGGATGCAGGATTCATCAGTGATAATATGACTTCCGACATCTTGAAGGCATGGCATGGTGTTGCCTTCGAGGAAGTTTGCTGGCAACACATCCAGCAAATCAAACGAGCCTTGGAAATCGGTGGTGTCAAATCATCACTCTCAGCTTGGAATGTAAGAGGAGACGAAAATCAAGATGGCACTCAAATAGACCTCTTGATTATCAGAAACGACAATGTGGTGAACTTATGTGAAATGAAGTTTGCCAGTTCCCCTTACACCATCAGCAAGGAAGAGGAAATACGCTTGCGCCATCGCATAGAAGCACTCAAAGCCACTCTTTCTCCCAAGCAAACCATTCACCTCACTATGATTACCACCTATGGTGTTGCTTATGGCAAGCATAGTGGCATTGTACAAAAAGAGGTTACTATGGATAGTCTATTTGAATAGAATCGAAACGATAATCCTTATTGATGGCAAACTCTCCTTCCGAGAATTTCATTCCACATAGATTGATGGTGTTGTCGCCACGCTCTATCACCATATCTATCTGAGCGGCCCGCTGATCAGCCTCCCCACTACTCCTACTCCGCCATGAATATAAATTGGTGGATACACCAGCTATACCCAACCGCTGCTTGACCTGAGAGTCATGTAAAGCTCTGCCATCTCGTATCTTGACCGCATCATCCCCTTGGTCTTCAGAAACGCTTCCGATTCTCCAAGAGAAAAAGGTTGCAGGAATAGACGATGGGTAAGACGACCATAAAGTCCACCATGATTATTGATGAGTTTGTCCATCATCCAGGAAGTGGCAGAGCCACAGACTATCAGAACGATGTCGCGACGTGCCGAAGCCCATCCATTCCAGAAGTGCTCCAAGGCAGAGATAAAACAAAGATAGCAAGAAAAAGCAATTATTGGCTATATCTTACACAGTTTTAAGCCAATAATACATATTTTTAAACATTATTGGCTAAATTCCACATCCTTTCAGCCAATAATGCATATTTTTCTGAAAGAGCAAAAGTATTTAAAGGATCATGCTGCAAAGATACATCTTATTTTCAAAAGTCCAAACGAAAATAAGCAAAATCAAGCATTTCCAAACCAAAAATTCCATTTTATAGATGCATATCCAAACCAAAAATTATCATTTTCATTGCATTTCCAAACCAAAAAGAACTCAGCTTCGATGCATATCCAAACCAAAAACCTATACTTGGGCTATTACTACTATAGCAAAAAAGGTGGGTGTACTACAGAATACCATAATACACCCACCGCTTACATTAAATTTATCTTACAATAATCTTTTTCCCATTGTGAATATATACACCAGGAATATTTGGCTTAGCAAATAGCTTAACACCCTGTAATGTGTACCATACACTCTTCTTTTCCACATTTATATTAGAAATATTCGTAGAAACATTTTCCTCCACAATGTGAGTAAAGTATTTCCATACCTCAGAATTAGCATAAGATTGCTTAGTGCCAACAGGAACATAGAGAATACACTTGTCGTAATCAACAGCACCATTAAAAATGCCTTCATCGACAACATAAGGAATGGACGAACGGCAATGTATCTCCCGAATTCCTCTATCACAGTTAAACATCCAATTATGTGTAAACTCAACATCAGCAACTGGCAATGTGACATTACATAAGTTTATACTTGCTCCAAAAGCCTCATGTCCGCATTTCTTCACATTATCACCGATAACGAGTTCCTTCAGATAATAGCAAGCATACATAGCTTGCCCATCAACCTCTGTCACAGGAAGACCATTAACGGTTGCAGGAATCTCTACATTTCCTCGATAAGGATTGTAGCCCCTTACCACTTTTAGCGCAGAACCATCATCAGTATATTTATAGTAGATACCATCAATATACATCAAGCCTTCATCGTCGCTGATAGCACAGACATCCAATGTGTCCGTAGCTGCCGCATATTCATTATTCCCGTCTTGAATAGCAACCAACATATAAGTACCCTCTTCTGGGAATGTTATGTTATTGCCTTCTATTTGAGGAACTTGATAAGCAGTTTCCACTCCTGGTGCTAGAGCGTACGAATATCTGACAGGAAGACCTGAAGATGCGGTTGCATTCATTTCTATCGTAGAACCAACCTTAGCTTTTATCTCTTGGTCCCAAGTGATTGTTTGCTTCTTTAACTCTCTCTTTAGAACCGTAAGAGTTCCAGCAACGTAGCTAATAGCCTCGTAATTATCTGCCTCTACACCATATATGTTAATTGGATATTCACCAGGAGCACTTGCTTCATTAGCATCACAAGAGAAGACAGGTTGTTTCGTCAAGACAGACACATCCTCACCATTCTTGAAGCCACTGTAACTTGCCGTAAACTCAGGAAGTTTATCTCCTTGCGTAATGGTATAATTTTCAGCAGTTACAACTAATGGTGCTTTTGTCACCGTCAAAGAACCTGGAACAAATGTCACATAATAGTTTTTAATCGTTCCCTTGTTTATCTCTATCTCATAAGTTCCTACTTTTGAATTTTTATCAGCAGAGCAGATTATCTCTGGTTCACCAATAAGAGTAGCACCCTCTGTCTCAAATTCAAGTGTAGGATTATCATCCCCATACTCCCGAGCACAATCCTTCACCTTGATTGTAGCAGGAGACATATCCATTTCTACGATATGACCTGCAAAGTAATCCCAGCCAGGAGCAGTCTCGTAGGCAGACTTTGAACCAAGAGGGACATAGAGGGTTACGTCTTCTGGAAGATCCTCAAATGTTCTGGAAGGAGAGACACATTCCGCAGGATTAGTACTTAAACTTATAATAGACTTTAGATTCATAGACACACCCCAAAAAGCTATTGACTCTATCTTTTCCAAGCCCAAACCTAAAATTACAGTTTCTAAGCCATGATCTTCTGTTATAAACGCAGAACTAACATATATTACCGAATTAGGAATAACAAGTTCTTTGAGATTTCTACACCAACGTATAGCTTGATGTCCAATACTCTCTAATCCCTCATTTAGCTTTAAAGAACTTACATTAACACACTTTGCTAAAGAATTTTTACCTAACTTTTTCACACAATAGCAGATACCATTTGCTTTTACAACAGCAGGAATTTCTAATGTGCCAGAAACATCACGTTCATTATTCCATCCTTCAACATAATCTTCTTTATTCTCCATCTCAACATTGAAAGGATACACACTCGTCACCTTAAATATCATAGGCAAATTCTCCTCACCATTGTTGATGATATTGGCTGTAATAATATCACCTACCTTCACGATGTTAGGATATTCTGCATCATGATATTCCGCAGAGGACACTTCTGACTCTGCATCACCATTGACAGCTATCGCCTTGATTTCACAAGATGCATACAGATTAATAGGTTCTGTATATTTTCTTGCGTTCTCATTAGGTTCAGTTCCATCCAAAGTATAGTATATGACAGCATTATCTGTCTCTGTTGTTATGCGCAACGTTGCTTTGTCTGTTGAGATTATTGGCTTCGGCATACCTGTCACAGTCAACACACCTTGCTTATAACTGATTTCGTAATTCTCAGCATCGGCACCGCTGATAGTAACGGCATATTCTGCTGGAGCACTTGCTTCATTTGCCTCACATGAGAAGACTGGTTGCTTGGTCAGAACAGATTCATCCTCACCATTCTTAAAACCAGCATAACTTGCCTTAAACACAGGCATTGCATCACCCTGCTTCTTGGTATAATTGCCAGCGGAGATAGACAAAGGAGCCTTAGTAATCACAAGACTACCTGACTCGAAGTGGACATTGTAGTTTTTGATACTGCCTTGTTTTACCTTAATAGTATAAGATCCTACAGGAGAGTTGGCAACTGCGGAGCAGACAATCTCCGGAGTACCATCCAAGGCTGCACCCTCGGTCTCAAACTCAAACACAGGATTCTCATCACCATACTGACGACTGTAACTCTTGGCACGAACAACTACAGCATCTGCCTCAACAACGGTCAAGCGACCCTGCTCGTAGCTGATTTCGTAGTTCTCTGCATCGGCACCGCTGATTGTAACGGCATACTCTGCTGGAGCACTTGTCTCATTAGCCTCACAGGAAAAGACAGGTTGCTTGGTCAGAACAGATTCATCCTCGCCATTCTTAAAGCCAGCATAACTTGCCTTAAACACAGGCATTGCGTCACCCTGCTTCTTGGTATAATTGCCAGCGGAGATAGACAAAGGAGCCTTAGTAATCACAAGACTACCTGACTCGAAGTGGACATTATAGTTCTTGATGCTGCCCTGTTTTACCTCAATAGTATAAGATCCTACAGGAGAGTTGGCAACTGCGGAGCAGACTATCTCCGGAGTACCATCCAAGGCTGCACCATCGGTCTCAAACTCGAACACAGGATTCTCGTCACCATACTGACGGCTGTAACTCTTGGCACGAACAACTACGGCATCTGCCTCGACTACAGTCAAACGTCCCTGCTCGTAACTGATGTCATAGTTCTCAGCATCGGCACCGCTGATTGTAACAGCATACTCTGCCGGAGCACTTGCCTCATTTGCCTCACAGGAGAATACAGGTTGCTTGGTCAGAACTGATTCATTCTCACCATTCTTAAAGCCAGCATAACTTGCCTTAAACACAGGCATTGCATCACCCTGCTTCTTGGTATAATTGCCAGCTGAGATAGACAATGGAGCCTTAGTAATCACAAGACTACCTGACTCAAAGTGAACATTGTAGTTCTTGATACTGCCCTGTTTCACCTCAATTGTATAAGATCCTACAGGAGAATTTGCAACTGCAGAGCAGACAATCTCCGGAGTACCATCCAAGGCTGCACCCTCGGTCTCAAACTCCAACACAGGATTCTCGTCACCATACTGACGGCTGTAACTCTTGGCACGAACAACTACAGCATCTGCCTCGACTACTGTCAGGCGTCCCTGCTCGTAGCTGATGTCATAGTTTTCTGCCTCAGCACCGCTGATTGTAACAGCATACTCTGCTGGAGCACTTGCCTCATTAGCCACACAGGAGAAGACTGGTTGCTTGGTCAGGACTGATTCATCCTCGCCATTCTTGAAGCCAGCATAACTTGCCTTGAACACTGGCATTGCGTCACCCTGCTTCTTGGTATAATTGCCAGCGGAGATAGACAATGGAGCCTTAGTAATGGTAAGAGTACCAGGAATATACGAGATTTCATATTTATCAGAAACTGCACCAGAAGCTACAATGTCATACTTTCCAACTTTACTACTATTATCTACAATAGTAGAAATGGATGCAGGAACAGAAAAGCCAACCTCAGAATCCCCATCTCTAAAACCAGAGTAAGTAATATTAAACTCAGGATTAGCATCACCATAAACCTTAGTAGTATTAGCAACATGAGCAGTCAATGGTATTTTCACTACAGTAACTACACACTTCGCTTGAATCAAATTATCAGCAGTGGAAGCAATAATACTACACTGTCCAGCAGACCTTGCGATAATCATACCATTATCACTGACAGTTGCCACTTTCTCATTATCAGATTTCCAAAGTATCGTTTTATCTGTGCAGTTTTCTGGCAACAAAGAAGCCGTCAACAGTCGAGAATCGCTAACCTCCAATTGCATGTTACTTTCACTAATAGAAACTGAAGTTACAGGAACATACTTCACATCAACAACGAAGGAGAAAGGATCCATACGATAGGTACGAGCCTTGACATCAGAGAAAATGATATTTTCTAATTTAACAATCTGATTGCCCGTTATGCCTTTCTCAGCCTTAATCCACAGATCAATGACAGAGCCTATCTTCCCTGAAATTGATGTATTGTCCGAAGACATACAAATAATGCGAACTTTACCATTGCCCAATTGCTTTGTCTGCAATTGATGATTACCACATCGGCCTGTAAACCTTGTTTTGCTTAAATCCAGAGACAAGCCATTCGGCAAGACTACATCCATCTGAAAAGCAGTCATCTCACTCTCGTTGGACAATTCCAAGGAGAAAGCTTTACTAACTTCTGGCGAAATCTCACCACCCTTGACAGATACATCATTCTGTTCTTTTGTTCCCACAAAGAGTTGTGAATTATCCAATTTCACATCTCGATTATTTACATCTGAGAAAATAGAATTCTTCAATTTAATATAGCCACCCGAAAAATCACTGGAAGCTCGCACAGAAATACGTACTAAAGCACCCTGATTTCCTTTTATCGACTCACCTTGAGTAGAATAGCCCAAAATTCTAACAGAGCCATCCGACATCAAGTTAGAACTCACAGAGAAAGAAGATGATCCCCTATCTGTAAGAGAGATATCAAAATTGCCATTCGACCTCGAGGCAATTTTTAAACCTTCAGGCAGTTCGATATCAGTCTGAAAGCCACGAAATACCTGACTATTATCCAAATTTAGGGTAATCGTCTTCGACTCACCAGGGACTACGTTCACTGGCTCTATATAAAAGGTATCCTTTGCTCTTGATGCAAGCGGCAAAGCCAACAACATCAAGAACAAAAGTACCATTGTTTTATTTAGTCTTATCATACCTTAACCATTATTTTACAGTAATCTTGACTACCTGACCGTTCATCGTCACAAGATAAGCACCAGCTTGCAAAGCTATCTTAGATGTCTCTGAAGCAAGACTGAATGTCTTCACAAGGATACCTGAAGTGGTATATACATAAATAGGTGTACCCTTCAAGCCTGTAAACATCAGGCCGTCTGCAACAACCTTGACAGAAGTGCCGTCCACGCCAATACCATCAATAGAAGTTACTTCATTATTACGAGAGGTCAAACGATAACCCTTAGCCTCAATATCAGAGCCGATAGCATTGGTCACACCTATATTCTTTGCATCCAAATTCTTCTTTGAAGACAAACAGAAGATAGGCTGTCCATCCATGAAAGTACTATTGCTAAGTGAATAAACGACAACACGCAAAGTATGAGCATTCAACTTAGAATAACTCAACTGATGGGTTGTAGCCATCACTCCACTCAACTTCACTTCCACATCATTTACATTTACTGGCAAAGTAATGTCAGCCTGCAAAGCTGCAAAGTTACTATTATTATCTAATGCTATATCAATATTAGACTTGTCTTGTTGAGATAATACCAAGCAATCCAAAGAACGGTCTGAAGAAGAAGCATCATCCATTGCAGAAACACCATAGCCCTTAGCCATTGCACCCTGCTCTTTCACCTGCAAAACCTGTTGCATAATCAAGTCAGTTGTACCCGTTACATCGGAAATTGAGATATGGTCATCACTATTTACATCGGCTGCCTCAAAAACGAATGTTCCTGTCACCTTATTAAATATATAATTGACGGTATTAACAGCATCCACGACATTGATTTCATCATCATCATTAGAGTCACCTTTCAATACAGGCAAGACCTTTACCTGGCAAGATGCCTCCACCTGACTTCCATCCTGTGAAGTAGCCTTGATGACAGCATCGCCAGGAGCTATTGCTGAAATCACTCCATCCTCGGACACCTTAGCCACGTCCTCATTGGTAGATGACCAGATAAAACTTGCATTGGTAGCATCAGTTGGAGCTACAATAGCAGAGAGTTGTGCCGTATGATTCTTTCTGATTTCCAAGTTTTCTTGGCTCAAAGTGATTGAGGAAACCATTGTCGGTTCAACAGTTATAGTACAAGTTGCCTTGGCACCTCCGCCATCATTTGCTATAGCATGAATAGAAGTTTGACCAACTTTATGAGCTGTTACTACACCATCAGCAGATACCGATGCCACAGTCTCATCATCCGACTTCCAATCCACCTTCTTATTGGTAGCTTCATCAGGACTTACAGTTACTGCAAGAGCAAGAGTTTCACTGGCCTTCAAATGAGCATCAGATTGGTTCAGGGTAAGAGAAGATAAGAGAGTATTCTCTGTGATTCTCTTGAATGTTCCCCAATTTTCCCACGTAGGAGAATATTGATAATCTCCCAAGACATCAGGATACTCGTCATTATCCTCAGGGACAAACAAAGTACCATTAGTTTCAACATCTGAAGGAAAATTCACCAAGCCCTCTGGTGGAGTCATAGCATATGACTTCACATACTTGATGCCTGTACATCCCTCAAAGGCATTTTCACCTAAAGATGTAATATTCTCGCTCAAAGAAATCCATTCTATACCAATACATCCCTTAAATGACTCCTTACTTACCGTAGTGAGGGCACCCTTAGGAATCTTCACGTAAGGAAGACTGACGCAACTTTTGAAAGCTCCCACACCAAGACCATACACAGTCTCTGGTATATTAACCCCACTAAGAATTGAATCATTTTCGAAAGCCGAAGGACCTATTACCAACAAGTTTTTACCCAAGTCAAGATTTCTCAAAGAACTACAATTTGAGAAACTGTTGTCTGAGGTACTTGTCATGCTCGCTGGGAAAGTCACATTATCAAGGGAAGCACATTCCGAGAAGCCATAATCACCAATTTGGCTAAGGTTTTCACTGAATCTTACAGACTTCAAAGCAGAACAGCCACGGAATCCCCACATATTGATGGAAGTGATATTGTCAGGTACATACACATTCTCCAAGCCAGTACAATAAGAGAACATATATTTATCCATCACTTTCAAGTACTTGCCCAAAGTCAAGTTCTTCAATTCTGCTATTGAATAGAATGGAGAACGAGAAGGAACTTCCGTATTATAAGATAACCAACGTCCCAAATAAAGAGTTTCGACAGGGCAATCCCTGAACAATCCATTGTTGGCATCAGAAGAACCATATGCCATCTCTATCAAATCTTTATCATCGTCAAATGTCACACAAGCCAAGGATGTGCAATTGGTAAACATTTGGGTATCCATCTTATTCACTACCATTGGAATCGTGATAGCTTTCAATTTTCCACACTCAGAGAATAAACCTTCTTTGAGCCAAGGACATGAAGTGGATAACTTGGCACTTTCCAATGCAATGTCATCCGCAAAGGCGTATGTTCCGATTGTAGTCACAGCGTTAGGAATCACGATACCCCCAAGTTTACTCATACCACGGAAAGTCCAGTTTCCTATGGTAGTCAAGCTTTCTGGCAAGATAAGAGACTCACAATTATTCACCTTATAGAGCAAGTAGTCCTTACAATAAGTCACAGTACCAGCTTGTGAAAAGCGAACATCGGTCAAGAATTGTTGGTTATAAAAAGGAGAATAACTACAGTCTGCCAATTCTGAATAATCGATATTTCTTCCCATATAGAGAGAAGTCAAGTTACTATTACCAAACAAAGGCAGCATATATCTTCTGTCAGTTTCGCCAGTAGCACCACTACCTAATGTTACAGCCTCATTAGAATCTTCAAAAGTCAAATTTGTAAGATATGTACAATCTGAAAATGTATAATTGCCAACAGATGTCAATCTACCTGGGAACGACAGAGTATTTATCAAAGAACACTGAGCAAAAGTATAATCACCTATCGTTAATGCTGGCTGATACTGCTCGTTTTTATTAAAAACAACATCCTTCAATACAGTACATCCTTGGTAAGTATTATTTCCTAAAAGAGAAAGTTGACCAGGAAAATTGACCTCAGGCAATGCAATGCAGTCCTTAAAGGAAGCATCGTTTATTTTCAATTCATGATCAGATGCCTCTTGAAAAGATGTTGAAGTAAGTACCTTGCAATTTGCAAAAGCATAATTACCTACTAAAGTTTCGCAAGTGAATAAATATCAACTTGCTTGTTTATAAATATACATATTACGTAGCGTATGGGCAACAGGATTACTTTC
>ERZ1035051.532-NODE-532-length-13387-cov-9.642889_pt1 | contig 13387 bp, 11 predicted proteins | sample MGYA00520586_ERZ1035051 | MGnify/ENA primary metagenome ERZ1035051 (study PRJEB33766, sample SAMN09781692) | gut metagenome | biome: gut microbiome | host: Homo sapiens | place: Madagascar | study: EMG produced TPA metagenomics assembly of the PRJNA485056 data set...
TGTTCTCGACAACCTAACGTAAAGCCTTTTATTTGTGCACAGCACGCGCCCATAAGCGGAAAAACAAAGAAAAACACAAGGATATCGGGCGACATATTGCCCGAATTATGAATTATGAGTTTGAATTATAGCAGACATGGCAAACCTAGGAGGCTATGGCGTCCCGCCGTAGCCACGCACCCACGAACTTACGGTTGATTCTATAGAGCGAAAGCGCCGCTTTCACATTACTTTACCATCTGTCTCGCTTGCCATACTTGCGCTTGTCGTAGTGCTTGTCGTAGTGCTTGTGATGCTTGTCATAGTGCTTGTGATGCTTGTCGTAGTGCTTGTGATGCTTGTGATGCTTCTTTTCGTAGTGCTTATAGTGCTTGTCGCAGTGTTTGTGGTGCTTGTCGTAGTGCTTGTGGTGCTTCGGATACTTGTGGTAGATGTTGTGGACGTATACGTCGTCACGCCATTCTATCGGGCGATAGAAGTAGTATGCCTCCTTGAATCTCTGCCATTGTCTGGCTGTGAGCATTCTCCTCAGCTCCCTGTTGCGGCATTCCCATCCGTATGAGTCGATGTCGCGGTAGCTGCGGATGCCGTTGAGATAGTTTAGGTTGATGTTGAGTATACCGTTGCGCTGTGCTTTTGAAAGTCCCAATTCCAGCACCATCTTGTCAGTTATCAAGGTGGCTTCTGCGCGGACGTTGGCGAGTCTCTGTGCGTACGCGGATGTCATCATTAAGAATGCCGCTACGATTGCTAATAATATACGTTTCATAATCCAAATTGGTTTTAAGGGTTATTACTTGGTTTGTTAGTTTTCTGCTGCAAAGATAGCTGATTCACGCTTGTCGGGCAAGGGAAAATCCATAAACAGTAGTATGGTTTTCCCTAAACTGTATAGGGAGTTGCTATAGCCGTATCGCTGCCATTTCTGAACAGCTGTGAAAATACTGCTTGGACAGACCGAAATTGTTAAAATCGCCAAAATCTGAGTATTTTTATCATAAGTATGTCGTATAGATATTTAAAAATGTGTAATTTTGCAGCTACGTGCCAAAAATGCCGAATAATACAATAATATATAAATATACTACATTACAAAAAAATGAACATTTCATTCGAAAATCCCGACAAAGTGAATGGTCTGTTGACTATCACAGTCGAAGAGGCAGACTTCAAGGACTCTGTCGAGAAGACACTCAAGGACTATCGTAAAAGAGCAAACATCCCCGGTTTCCGTCCGGGTCAGGCCCCGATGGGTCTCATCAAGCGTCAGTTCGGCGTATCTGTACGTTACGACGCAGTTAACAAGTTTGTAGGCGAGCAGCTCTACAAATACATCCAGGACAATAACATCCAGATGCTCGGCGAGCCCCTGCCTTCTGAGAAGCAGGAGACTCCGGCTGACATCGAGAAGCCCGCTCCTTATACTTTCGTGTTCGACGTAGCTGTTGCTCCTGAGTTCAAGATTGAGCTCAACGGCCGCAACAAGATCGACCACTACACCATCAAGGCTGATGACAAGCTCATCGACGAGCAGGTGGAGATGTTCCAGAGCCGTGCCGGCAAGTACGAGAAGGCTGAGGAGTATGACGCAGAGAAGAACGACCTTCTCAAGGGCGACCTCCGCGAGCTTGACGCTGAGGGCAACACCAAGGAAGACGGCATCACCGTTGAGGGCGCTGTCCTGATGCCTTCATACATCAAGGTGGACGAGCAGAAGGATCTCTTCAAGGGCTGCAAGCCTGGTGACATCATCACCTTCAACCCCCGCAAGGCTTATCCGGAGGGAGAGGCTGAGATCTCTTCACTTCTCAAGATCGACCGCGAGGTTGCCAAGACTCTCGAGTCTGACTTCAGCTACCAGATCACTGAGATTCAGCGCTTCGCTAAGGCTGAGATCGGTCAGGAGCTCTTCGACCAGGTATTCGGCGAGGGTGAGGTAAAGAGCGAAGAGGAATTCCGCAACAAGATTGCCGAGACTCTCAAGCCGCAGCTCGAGCAGAACGCTGACTACAAGTTCATGATTGACGTACGTAAGTACTGCGAGGACAAGGTTGGCGAGCTGACATGGCCGGACGCACTCCTCAAGCGCATCATGCTCCTTAACAACAAGGACAAGGGCGAGGACTTCGTAGAGAAGAACTACGAGGAGAGCATCAAGCAGCTCAAGTGGCACCTCATCAAGGAGCAGCTCGTTAAGGCTCAGAACATCAAGATTGAGGACGCTGACGTTAAGGCTGCTGCCGTTGAGATGGCTCGCATGCAGTTCGCTCAGTATGGCATGACCAACGTTCCTGATGAGTATGTTGAGAACTACGCCAACGAGCTTCTCAAGAAGCGCGAGGCTGTTGACAACTTCATAGAGCGTGCCATCGACATCAAGCTCGCTGCTGCCCTCAAGGCTGCCGTAACTCTGAACGAGAAGGAAGTAACTCTCGAGGAGTTCAACGAGATGATGAAGTAATACGATATACTTTTTATCATACAAATACAGTAAAGGCTGTCATGTCGGAGCATCAGATGCTTCACATGACAGTCTTTTTTGTTTCTACGTAGATGCTGTGTGGGAGTACCTTTAGGAAAAAGACCGGTTTATTGAATAATTAATGTTATAATTTGGCTAATCAAATATAATTTGTTACTTTTGCCCCGTAATCATTAATAAATAATAACGAAAAACATATCGCTATGAAAAAATTTTTACTCGCTTGCGCGTGTGTAGGTTCGCTCGCGCTGTCCTCTGCACAGTCTCTAAACGCCCAGACAATGGTGACACAGTCCTTCCAGGACTTTATGATTTCGGATCCTTATTATGGTGGTGAAACGATGGGCGCTACTGGTTATTTCCAGCATGTATCGTCCAACGGCAAGTATGCTGTAGGCTATGACGATTCGCAGATAAACTTCCAGTTGGGCGGCGCATTCCTTTGGCAGGCTTCAGATCCGACAGAGCTTACTCCGCTCGGACTTACATACAACCGCATTTCGGCTTGCGACGTCTCTAACGACGGCATCATCGTAGGTAGCTTCGAGCAGCGTGAGGATGAGGAAAAGAATGCCGTGGCATATCCTGGATGGCGCAGCGTTGACGGCGATTGGCAGCAGCTGCCCGTACCCGCTCACTATTCACAGAAGCAGGCTAAGACTGAGGACTTCGCTGAGGAGGCTCGCGCCATTACCGCCGACGGCAAGTATATAGCTGGAAACCTTAGCCTTAAGGTAGGCGAGAAGGAGATTCTCGAGGGAACCCTTATGGAAATCATTCACGATTCTCCTGTATTGTGGGAGAAGCAGGGCGACTCATACGTTCTCAGTGCCGTGTATGACCAGCTTGGTCAGCCTGGCAAGAACAAGCTGTATGTTGACGGTGAGCTCGTGGAGCAGGCTGATTCGGCTTACTTCACACAGTTCCTGGTTCGCGACATCAGCGACGACGGCAAGACCATGGTGGGTCTGAACGTAGCCGGTAGCGGCGGTTTCAATCCCGCTTTCATCCGCGATGGCGAGCTGGTTCAGCTCTTCAACTGTGGCGACGAGGAAGACTATGAAGGAGAAGACGAGACTACTACTGTAAACTTCAATGGCGGTACGCTCCTCAGCATTGACGCTGAAGGCAATATGTATGGCTATTATGTAGACGCTGACGCAAATCAGATGTACTTCGTATATACTGCTGACGGCAAGCTGGAGTATACTGACGACTTCTATACATGCGGTGCTAACGGCAAGCGTTTCTCAAGCATGGAGCAGGGCTTGAATCCTGCTTATTGCTGCAGCGCTGACGGCAAGGTAGTAGCTGGTGGTGGAGTTACTTCTGACGGTCAGGTCGAGTTTAACTATCCGGCTATCTGCTACGACGAATCGGTTACTTCCGTTAAGACCATCGACAGCATCCGCAAGGACGTGAACGTAAGATTCTCTGGTCGCAACTTCGTTTACATCACAGGCGAGTATAGCTCTGCAGACGTATACGCTGCTGACGGCACTCTCGTTTCTCGCGTAGGTCAGGGCACACCGGTTAACCTCTCTGGTCGCTCAGCTGGCACATACGTCGTTAAGGTGCAGACCGCTGACGGCGTGAAGACCTTCAAGGTGGCTAAGTAATAAGACGCATTCTAACGGATGTTTACCCCAACATTAACTGAAACAAAACGTATGAACCTTACATTAAATAAGGAAATAAGAATCATGGGCTTCGTGCTCATGATTCTTTTTGGTATTAGGGCGTATGCTGCGGAAGCTACGCTCACCATAGGCAACAACAAGAATTCGCTCACAAATTATGAGTCGGTAAAGGGCGGCAAGGCAGGTTCGGCGCTCTTCTTCGACGCTGCGTATATGTCGGCATACAAGGGTTGTCGGCTTACGGAAGTGAAGATTGGCGTGTCGGACAAGACCACGAACGGCGCCATCACCATCTTCCTCAGCCATGCCATTGGCGAGGAACCTTTCTATAAGGAGACGGTGGACGCGTCGAAGAGCAGATGGAACACCTTCACGCTTGCTACGCCTTACGTGGTGGATGGGTCGGATCTCTGCATCGGTTACACCCTGGACGGAGCCAAGTATGCTTGTTACGGCAACGCCCTGGTGCGCAATCGCGAGTATGTTCTCGATAAGGACGGAGCATGGGCTGAGTATGACGGACCCTACAGCGCTTCGCTGCTTGCTACGCTTAGCGGCGATATGCCGGAGCATAACGTAAGATTGGGTGCCACCAATATGCCTGAATACGCACGGACAGGTGAGGTGATGGACATCTTCGGTGACTTCCAGAATCTTGGTGTGTCTACGGTTAACAGTCTTACACTCGCTCTCTACGACGGTGATAACGAACTTGGCGAGGAGCGCATCGGCGACCTTAACGTTGCTCCGCGCCGCGAAGGATCGTTCGCTCTCTCCACAATGAAGCTTGACGCTGTGGGCGACCGCACTCTGCGTCTGCGCATAAAGGCCGTAAACGATGGCTGCGACGCTGTGGAGACGGACAACTGGACTGAGGCGCAGAACGTAATGTGTCGCGACAGTTACGATCAGCGCAAGGTGTTGCTTGAGCTCTTCTCCACGGAGAGATGCACGGCTTGCCCGGAGGCTCACCATGCCATTGACGCTGTTACGCCAGACATGGACAACCTCATAGAGGTAGGTCATCACGCCGGATTCTATACAGACCAGTTCACGATTGACGAAAGCGTGGCGTACGAATGGTTCTATCCCTCTTACCACGTCTTCGCTCCGGCTATGCTCATCGACCGTATGGACATGCGCAACGCATTCCCAAGTCTGTTTAAGTATGAGACGCCGATAATGAGTGCGTCTGCCACCAACCTCAAGGCGCTCTATGAATTTGAGAAGCAGCGTCCAGCCCTTGTGACGGTGGACTTGACGGCAGACTGGAATCCTTCATCGCGCAGCCTTGGCATCGACGTCTCAGGCGAGCAACTGTTGCCCATCGCCACTCCTGACAGCCTCCGTCTCTACGTATTCCTGACCGAGGACAGCCTCTACAGCACGTCGCAGGCTGGTGCAAGCAGCGGATTCTATCATCGTCATGTTCCACGCAAGTCGCTCACGCCGGCATGGGGTGAGAAAGTGGACGTAACGGCTGGCTATAACCGCCATTTCGATGTTACGCTTAATGATGAGTGGGACGAGAAGCACATGAGAGTGGTGGCGTTCGTAGCCAACTATAACTCAACGGATCCATGCGACTGCTCCGTTCTCAACGCCGCAAAGCGCGACATCATTGCCAAGACATCCGGCATCGGCAGCATATCGCAAGACTCTTCATCGTCCGACGCCTGGATGATAACGGACATCGCTGGCAGAACTGTCGCAAGAGGGCAGGGCAGTGCCTCGCTCACCGCAGCATACAACGCTCTGAACAAGGGAATATATGTGGTGAAGGTTGGAGAGAAGAGCTGTAAGAGAGTTTTGAGTTATTCAATTAAGAATTAAGACTTATAAGATAAGGAAACGGGATAAACTGTAAGAGTTGCGGAAAGCTAAATTACGCAGCTCATACAGTTTATCCCGTTTCCTCGTTTATACTATATTATTGAAATTCAAAATTGAATAATTATAAATTCAAAATTGAATAATTCAAAATCGCAGGCGAAGCCGAGAATAATTCAAAACTCAAAATTCAAAACTCCTAATTCTTATTCCCCATTTCCACTCTCTTCACCTTCTTGAAGAGTTCGGATGCGAAGACGAGGTCGTTGAGCTTTTCGTTTGTTGAGCCCATCACGTCGTCCTTGGTGCCCTGCCATTCCTTGTGACCCTGATAGATGAAGAGGATGTTCTCACCAATGCCCATCACGGAGTTCATGTCGTGAGTGTTGATGATGGTGGTGATGTTATAGTCCTTGGTGATGGACGAGAGCAGTTCGTCGATGACGAGCGACGTATGCGGGTCGAGACCTGAGTTAGGCTCGTCGCAGAACAGATACTTCGGGTTGAGCACGATGGCGCGGGCTATAGCCACACGCTTCTGCATACCGCCCGAAATCTCGCCAGGGAATTTATGCTGAGCGTCTATAAGATTGACGCGGTAGAGGCATTCCTGAGCGCGGCGAACGCGGTCGCGATAGTTCATCGAAGAGAACATATCGAGCGGGAACATCACGTTCTCCAGCACCGTGAGCGAGTCGAAGAGAGCCGCCGACTGGAATATCATGCCCATCTCGCGGCGCATCAGCACCTTTTCCTTTTTTGTCATAGCCACGAAGTTGCGGTTGTCGTAGAGCACTTCGCCGCTTGTAGGCGTGAGCAGACCCACGAGGTTCTTCATCAGAACCGTCTTACCGGAGCCGCTTTGTCCGATTATGAGGTTGGTCTTGCCGTCCTCGAAGACGGCGTTGATGTCCTTGAGGACTTCCTTGTCCCCGAACGACTTGCATAGATGTTTTATTTCGATCATGAGATAAGTCTGTTTTTTAGCTGAGAAGCTGGGTGAGGAAAACGTCCGAGAACAATATCAACACGCTGGAACTGACCACGGCGTCCGTACTTGCCTTGCCCACTTCCACAGATCCGCCCTCCACGGAATAGCCGTAGAAGCTCGATACGCTTGAGATGATGAAGGCGAAGACGAGGCTCTTGATGATACTCATCCACATAAACCAGGAGTTGAACGAGTGCTGCAGACCGAGCGTAAGGTCCTCAGGCGAGAGGATATGTCCGACGTACGCCGTGCCGTAAGCTCCGAGAATGCCCGTCGCAGAAGAGAATATCACGAGGAAAGGCATGATGGTCACCAGTCCTAATATCTTCGGCAGGATGAGGTAGTTGGCTGAGTTGACGCCCATGATGTCGAGAGCGTCAATCTGCTGCGTCACGCGCATCGTGCCAAGCTCAGAGGCGATGTTCGATCCCACCTTGCCGGCAAGAATCAGACACATGATACTTGAGGAGAACTCGAGGAGCAGAATCTCACGCGTCGTATAGCCCGACACCCAGCGTGGCATCCACGGACTCTGGATGTTCAGCTTCATCTGGATGCAGATAACGGCTCCGATGAAGAACGATATGAGCAGCACGATGCCGATAGAGTCGACGCCAAGCGACGACATCTCCTTGGCATACTGCTTGAGGAACATGCGCATGCGCTCCGGACGAGCGATGGAGCGACCCATAAGTATAAGGTAGCGTCCGAGTGTGTTCAACGATTTCAATATAAACATAATCTGTTGTTCTTATATATATAGCAACTGCAAAAGTAGCAATAAAAAGGTAGAAACTATTTCTTCGACGTGAGTTTTTTTCATATCCGAAAGTTTTTATTAAAATAAATAACGTAACTTTGCATATCATAGGCATATTATACAACGACAATGGAACAAAACGATATATCAGAAGAGCGCCCGCATTGCATGGTGCTCCGCACCGAGGGACTTGTCAAGCGTTACGGCAAGCGTACGGTTGTCAACGACGTGTCGATAAACGTGCGTCAGGGAGAGATTGTTGGTCTGCTCGGTCCTAACGGAGCCGGAAAGACCACATCGTTCTATATGACGACAGGACTTATCGTCCCGAACGCCGGTCATATCTTCCTTGACCAGCATGACATCACCGACTATCCCGTATATAAGCGTGCCCGCGCCGGCATCGGCTACCTCCCGCAGGAGGCGAGCGTATTCCGCAAGCTCAGCGTGGAGGACAACATCATGTCCGTACTGGAGATGACAAAGCTCTCGCGCAAGGAGCAGCTTGAGAAGTTGGAGAGCCTTATCGCCGACTTCAATCTTGGCAAGGTGCGCCGCAACAAGGGCGACCAGCTCTCCGGTGGAGAGCGACGCCGTACGGAGATTGCACGATGCTTGGCCATCGATCCGAAGTTCATCATGTTGGACGAGCCGTTCGCAGGTGTCGACCCTATTGCTGTGGAGGAAATCCAGCACGTGGTGTGGCGACTCAAATACCGCAACATCGGTATTCTCATTACTGACCATAACGTGCAGGAGACGCTCACCATCACCGACCGCGCCTACCTCCTCTTCGAGGGACGCATCCTCTTCCAGGGCAAGCCGGAGGAGCTGGCGGAGAACCGCATCGTGAAGGAGAAGTATCTCGGCTCCACCTTTGTGCTCAGAAAGAAGGACTTCCAGCTTCTCGACGAGCAGAAGCGCAAGCGCGATCAGGAACGCGAGCTGAACGACTGATAAATAATAAATACCAAATAATAAATACCAAATAATAAATACTAAATAACAAAGTGAACTTCCTACTCGTTTCCGACATACACGGCTGCTTGCCAGCCCTTGAGCGCGTGCTCGACTTCTATGAGCGCGGCTCTTACGACATGCTTTTCATCCTTGGTGACATCCTCAATTACGGACCGCGCAACCGCATTCCTGAGGGAATCGACCCCAAAGGAATCGTCGAGCGACTTAACGCCATGAAGGATCAGATTGTTGCCGTTCGAGGCAACTGCGACGCTGAGGTGGATCAGATGCTGCTTCAGTTCCCCATAATGGCTGACTATGCCCTCGTTGTGGAAGGCGGCAGACGCTTCTTCCTCACACACGGACACGTCTATAACGAGGACAATGCTCCTGTGATGAAGAACGATGTATTCGTCTACGGACATACACACCTGTGGAAGCTCGAGCCAACCGACGACAACCGCATCGTCTGCAACCTCGGCTCCATCACCTTCCCCAAGGGAGGCAACGTCCCGACGTTCGCCACTTATGAGGACGGCGTGATGGCTGTGCGCACCATGGACGGCGAAGTGTTGAAGGAAGTAAAGCTATAAGAAAGAGGCAGTAAAAGCAGAAGAAAGCGGAAAAACAGCTCTAAAAAGAGGAATTTTATACAAATGTAAGTTTTTTCTCTTGATTTATTTTGCTATCACATAAAATTGAACTATCTTTGCAGAAGAAATGGCTAAGACCTTTACAAAATGTCAAAAAGAGTTTTGTCTTCTGCATTAGGTTGGCCCTTTCTTTACATCAAGAATCAAGAATCAATAATCATCATATAACATAACGACCTCGATATAATAAAACCAAGAACACACACATGCATCAGATGTGGAAGTGCCGACGTGCGCGGAAATGTCGAATGGTGCAGGAAAGTAAATTACCTTTAACAATCACCTATTTTTTACCTTCTCAAAGAATAAAAACTTATAGTCATCACAATTTACTATTAATTACACAACAGCCACGGTGCAGATGATGCAACGTGGCTGACCTTTTTTATGGCTTATATACTGAGACTCTATATAAACAAAACGTGAGCGACGCGGGCTGTTGGTTCAGCTTGCGTCGCTCACGTTTTGTTTGTTTATGCCGTTCTCTTATTTCATCATCCAGTTGCCTTCCACCAATGCCATCGGCACCACTATCTCCTCCTTTGTGCTGTCCTTGAAGCACAGCACGAGGAAGGCGTGACCCGTATGGCGGGCGGTGTCGGCTTTCGCCCCTGCCACCTTTACGGCTGCCAGTCCACCGTGGTCCTCCTTCATCTGCGCGGCATACTGCTTGGCGTTCACGATGAGCTGCTCACGGTAGCTGCCGGGGATGCTGTCAGGCTGATAGAAGCCGTCGGTGTAAGCCTCGTACTTTCCCTCTATGAGGTAGTCGTAGTAAGCCTTGGCGGTGCGTCCCGCCAGTTCCTCCGGCTTCTGTCCTTCCGTCTTGTGGCACGACAGCATGCAAAGAGTGACGAACGACAAGGACAGGCATACAAGCGTATTTCTCATCCTGTTCATCCTTTCCGTGTCTTTTTTTTTACTTCTGACGAATGAAGACATTTATCGGGCAACCGTGCATCGACCAGTTCTCGCGAATCTTGTTCTCGAGGAAGCGGCGATACGGCTCCTTGATATACTGCGGCAGGTTGGCGTAGAACACGAACGAAGGAATCTGCGTGTTAGGCAGCTGCGTGCAATACTTTATCTTGATGTACTTGCCCTTCGTTGATGGTGGCGGGTAAGCCTCGATGAGCGGCAGCATCACCTCGTTGAGCTTCGATGTGCCCACGTGAGCCTTGCGGTTCAGATAAACCTGCTTGGCGGTCTCGAGCACCTTGAAGATGCGCTGCTTTGTGAGAGCCGAAGCGAAGACGATGGGGAAGTCAACGAACGGAGCCATGCGCTGACGGATGGCGTTCTCGAAGGTCTTGATGACAGCCTGGTCCTTGTTCTCCACGAGGTCCCACTTGTTCACCACCACCACGAGCGACTTGTTGTTGCGTTGGATGAGCTGGAAGATGTTCATGTCCTGTGCCTCGATGCCGCGTGTGGCGTCAATCATGAGGATGCAGACGTCCGAGTTTTCGATGGCGCGGATTGATCGCATCACGGAATAGAACTCCAGGTCCTCCGACACCTTGTTCTTGCGGCGGATACCTGCTGTGTCAACAAGGTAGAAGTCGAATCCGAACTTGTCGAAACGTGTGTAGATAGAGTCGCGTGTGGTGCCTGCTATCTCCGTTACGATGTTGCGTTCCTCGCCGATGAATGCGTTGATGATGGAGCTCTTGCCGGCGTTAGGACGTCCTACGACGGCGAAGCGGGGAATGCCCTCTTCGATGAGTTCGCCGGTGTCTGCCTTCAGCTTCGAGAGCACGAGGTCGAGCAGGTCGCCCGTGCCGCTACCCGTTGCCGAGGAGATGCACTGCGGTTCGCCGAGTCCGAGCGAATAAAATTCGGCTGCGTCGTAAATCTGGTCGTTGTTGTCCGTCTTGTTGGCTACGAGGATGACGGGGAGCTTCGTGCGGCGCAGAATCTGAGCCACGTCCTGGTCCCAGTCGGTCAGTCCGGTCTGTACGTCCACGAGGAAGAGCACGAGGTCTGCCTCTTCTGTTGCCACGATCACCTGCTTGCGGATGGCGTCCTCGAAGATGTCGTCGCTCTTCACCACCCATCCGCCGGTGTCTACAACTGAAAACTCGCGACCGTTCCACTCGCACTTGCCGTACTGACGGTCACGTGTGGTGCCTGCTGTGTCGCTGACGATGGCCTGACGAGTCTTGGTCAGGCGGTTGAATAGTGTAGACTTGCCCACATTAGGGCGTCCCACTATTGCCACTAAATTTGCCATATTGGTGTATTAGTCATTTTCCCTCCCATCGACGGGAGGTCTTGGATGTGGTCTGTGCATCCGAGTTGATAATTTGCCGAAGCTGACCTCACTCCGGCCCTCGCCTCTCTGGCGAGAGTGTCCCCTCTTTGCTATTCAGGGGAGGGCGGCGTAGCCGCAGTTCTGAATTTTGAGTTTTGAATTTTGAGTTTTGAATTGTGCGCTTCGCGCATTTTGAGTTTTTGAATTATGAGTTATGAATTCAAAACTGAACAATTCACAATCGCAGGCGAAGCCGAGAACAATTCAAAATTCAAAACTCAAAACTCAAAAACTCTTACTCTGGATTATATCCGAAGTTATCGAGTTCTCTTTTAGAGCTTCTCCAGTCCTTGTCCACCTTCACGAAGGTGTGCAGGTATACGCTCTTGCCGAAGAACTTCTCCAGCGCCTTTCTTGCCTCCGTCGACATCTTCTTCAGCGCCACGCCCTGGTGTCCGATGATGATGCCCTTCTGCGAGTCGCGCTCCACGTAGATTACGGCGTGGATGTCGATGTTGCGGTCGGTCTCCTTGTACGACTCCACCTTCACCTCCACCGAGTAAGGAATCTCCTTGTCATAGTAGAGCAGAATCTTCTCGCGGATTATCTCCGAAACGAAGAAGCGGGCGGGCTTGTCCGTCAGCTGGTCCTTGTCGAAGAAGGGTGGCGAGTCGGGCAGGAGCTCCTTGATGCGTCGCATCAGCATGTCCACACCAAACTTGTTCTTAGCCGATATCGGGAGAATCTCGGCGTTGGGAAGCAGCGAATGCCAGCGTTCCACGGTGTCGCCGAGCGTCTTCTGGTCGCTCTGGTCAATCTTGTTGATAAGGAGGAGCACGGGGATGGTCATCTTCTTCACCTTGTCGAGGAAGTCCTCGTTCTTTTCGGGGTTCTCCACGACGTCCGTCACGTAGAGCAGGACGTCAGCGTCCTGCAGCGCCGACTCCGAGAAGGCGAGCATCGACTCCTGCAGCTTGTAGTTGGGCTTGAGCACGCCCGGGGTGTCGGAGAAGACAATCTGTGCGTCCTCTTCGTTTACGATGCCCATGATGCGGTGGCGCGTGGTCTGCGCCTTGAACGTGGCGATGCTGATGCGTTCGCCTACGAGCTGGTTCATGAGCGTTGATTTGCCGACATTAGGATTGCCGACTATGTTTACGAATCCTGCTTTGTGCATATAAGAAATAAGAAATAGTACTATATGGTGCAAAGATACCTCTTTTTTTCTGCATACGCGCTTCCGTGCGTACATATTAAATGTTTTTTATTTATTTTGTCGTTTGCGACTTGCAGAAATGAGATAAAAAAAAGGCGCGCCACAATCGCTCGTGACGCGCCTTTAAAAGCATTATGAGGTGGGTGGTGATGGATTCGAACCACCGAAGGCATAGCCAGCAGATTTACAGTCTGCCCCATTTGGCCACTCTGGTAACCACCCTTGCTTTTTTAAAGCGAGTGCAAAGGTAGTGATAATTTTTGAATTACAAAGCAAAAACATGATTTTTTTTGTTTCGTAGCGTGTTTTTTTTCGTGACACCCTGACTACCACAGCTAACAATCTCACAGATAAATTGCAGTTTAGCGGTTAGTCTGCTATGGTAGGCAGTGCTTTGACAAAAACCTTTCAAAACACAAACTGTAATCCTGTAATTAACAAGGCAAACTTTGAGTAGGAGCCGCGGGCATTAGCTTTCCGCTTTGCGCCGCAGCTCCTACGATTTGCCTTTTCTCGCTATTTTTTAGTTTTGACTTTACCTTTTTGTAACCTTGTGTTTTTATATGTTTTTCCGATTATGGGCGCGTGCTGTGCACAAATA
>ERZ1035051.533-NODE-533-length-13386-cov-18.948316_pt1 | contig 13386 bp, 8 predicted proteins | sample MGYA00520586_ERZ1035051 | MGnify/ENA primary metagenome ERZ1035051 (study PRJEB33766, sample SAMN09781692) | gut metagenome | biome: gut microbiome | host: Homo sapiens | place: Madagascar | study: EMG produced TPA metagenomics assembly of the PRJNA485056 data set...
GAAATTGGTACGGCTGTGGATACCCTCTACCTCCTTGAAGCCGAATGGCATCTTAAACTCGATGTCGGTAGCTGCGTTAGCATAGTGAGCCAACTTCTCGTGGTCGTGGTAACGATAGTTCTCGTTGCCCATGCCCAGAGCCTCGTGCCAAGCCAGACGAACCTTCTTCCAATACTCAAACCACTTCATCTCAGTACCAGGCTGGCAGAAGAACTGCATCTCCATCTGCTCGAACTCACGCATACGGAATACGAACTGACGGGCAACTACCTCGTTGCGGAAAGCCTTACCAATCTGGCAGATACCGAATGGCAACTTCATACGGCCGGTCTTCTGTACGCTCAGATAATCTACGAAGATACCCTGAGCTGTCTCAGGACGGAGATAAACCTTGCTTGTAGCATCGCTGGCAGCACCCATCTGGGTAGAGAACATCAGGTTGAACTGGCGAACGTCTGTCCAGTTCTTGGTACCGCTGATAGGGCAAACGATACCCTCATCCTCGATAATCTGCTTCAGCATCTCCAGGTTAGGACCCTGCATTGCCTCAGTATAGCGGGCATGGAGATCATCAAACTTCTTCTGGTTCTCCAGTACACGAGGGTTGGTAGCGCGGAACTGAGCCTCATCGAAGCTATCGCCGAAGCGCTTCTGAGCCTTGGCAATCTCCTTGGCAATCTTCTCCTCATACTTAGCCATGTGATCCTCGATGAGCACATCGGCACGATAACGCTTCTTTGAGTCGCGGTTATCAATCAATGGGTCATTGAAAGCATCCACGTGACCAGATGCCTTCCATACAGTAGGGTGCATGAAGATAGCTGCATCGAGACCTACAATGTTCTCGTGCAACAATACCATACTCTGCCACCAGTACTGCTTGATATTATTCTTGAGCTCAACACCATTCTGACCATAGTCATAAACGGCAGCCAAGCCATCATAAATTTCACTACTTGGGAACACGAAGCCATATTCCTTGCAATGGCTTACAATTTTCTTAAAAACATCTTCCTGTGCCATGATTAAATCTTATTTTTTTCAAATTTTCGGCAAAGATACTCTTTTTTCTCGAAAAATTGTTGTATTTTTGCCATAAATTAATAAAATAAGTATTAAAAGCTATATATGAGCGACGAAATTAAAGATAAAAACGAGATAAATGAGGAAAATACACCTCAGGAACACTCCGACTACAAGCCGGTGAACCGTTTTGATGCTTCTGCCGTACATCACCTCAGCGGAATGTATCAGAACTGGTTCCTCGACTATGCTTCGTATGTCATCCTGGAGCGTGCCGTGCCTCATATCGAAGACGGATTGAAACCCGTACAGCGACGCATCCTCCACTCCATGAAGCGCATGGATGACGGAAGATACAACAAGGTGGCTAACATCGTGGGACATACGATGCAGTTCCACCCTCACGGTGATGCATCCATCGGAGATGCACTCGTGCAGATGGGACAGAAAGACCTGCTCATCGACACACAGGGTAACTGGGGAAACATACTCACCGGCGACCGTGCTGCCGCTCCCCGATACATCGAGGCACGACTCTCGAAATTTGCCCTGGATGTGGTATTCAACCCTAAAACCACCGACTGGCAACTCTCCTACGACGGCAGAAACAAGGAACCTATCACCCTGCCAGCCAAATTCCCGCTGCTCCTGGCACAAGGTGCCGAGGGTATCGCCGTGGGTTTGAGCAGCAAGGTACTGCCGCATAACTTCAACGACCTCTGCGATGCTGCCATCCACTATCTCAAGGGAGAACCCTTCCAGCTCTATCCGGATTTCCCTACAGGAGGCGCCATCGACGTAAGCAAATACAACGACGGACAGCGAGGAGGCGTACTGAAGGTAAGAGCCAAGATAGACAAGCTCGACAACAAGACACTCGTAATCAGCGAGATACCATTCAGCAAAACCACCGGAAGCCTCATCGACTCCATCACCAAGGCGGTGGAAAAGGGAAAGATCAAGGCAAGAAAGGTGGATGATGTAACATCAGCCAACGTGGAAATCCTCGTGCATCTGGCACCAGGCACTTCTTCGGACAAGACGATGGATGCCCTCTATGCCTTCAGCGACTGCGAAATCAACATATCGCCTAACTGCTGCGTCATCGAGGACAACAAGCCGAAGTTCCTCACCGTGAGCGATGTGCTCAGACATAGCGTTGACCGCACCATGGGATTACTCCGACGCGAACTGATGATCCGAAAGGGCGAGCTGGAAGAGCAGCTCTTCTTCTCCTCGCTTGAACGCATCTTCATAGAGGAGCGCATCTACAAGGAGCGCAAGTTCGAGCAGAGCAAGAGTCAGGACGAGGTAGTGGCATTCATCTACTCCAAGCTGGAGCCGTTCAAGGATCAGATCTTCACCGCCAATATCGACGGCAAGGGAAACGTGGAATACTCCTTCCACCGCGACATCACACGCGACGACATCCTCAAGCTCCTGGAAATCAAGATGCAGCGAATCCTGAAATATAATAAGGATAAGGCGGATGACCTCCTGCTGAAGATCAAGGCAGAACTGGCTGAAATAGAAAACGACCTCGCCCACATGACCGATGTCACCATCAACTGGTTTGAGTATCTCAAGGGCAAGTACGGAAAGATGCATCCTAGAAAAACCGAAATCAGGAACTTCGATACCATCGAGGTGACCAAGGTGGTGGAAGCCAACCAGAAACTCTACATCAACCGACAGGAAGGTTTCGTAGGTACAGGCTTGAAGAAGGATGAATTCGTGTGCAACTGCTCTGACCTCGACGACATCATCATCTTCTACAAGGATGGAAAATTCAAGGTAACCAAGGTTGCCGACAAGATATTCGTGGGTAAGAACATCCTCCACGTACAGGTGTTCAAGAAGAACGACAAGCGAACCATCTACAACTGCGTATATCGTGACGGCAAGCAGGGCGACTACTTCATCAAGCGATTCAACGTAACCGCCATGACACGCGACAAGCTCTACGATATCACCCAGGGCACACCGGGAAGCCGCATCATCTACTTCACCGCCAACCCTAACGGCGAGGCAGAAATCATCAAGGTGACGATGGAACCTGATCTGAGCAAGAAACGCCAGAGCATCTTCCTGGAGAAAGATTTCTCTGAAATCCTCATCAAGGGACGTGCTGCCAAGGGCAACCTGCTCACCAAGCGCACCATCCGCCGCATCGGATTGAAGAGCCACGGACACAGCACCCTGGGAGGAAGAAAGGTATGGTTCGACCCTGATGTAAACCGCATCAATTATGATGAGAACGGCAGATTCCTGGGAGAATTCAACGATGATGACTCAATCCTGGTAGCACTAGACAATGGCGAATTCTACATCACCAACTTCGATGTGAACAACCATTACGAAGACAACATTCTGAGATTGGAGAAATGGGACGAGCACAAGATATGGACAGCCATCCTTTATGATGCTGACAACCAAGGTTATCCATACATCAAGCGCTTCACGATGGATGCCACCAAGCGCCATCAGAATTTCATGGGTGAGAACCCTAACTGCAAGCTCATTCTGCTCACCGACACCCCATTCCCTCGCATCAAGGTCACCTATGGCGGTGTGGATGCCATTCGCCCTGCCGAGGAAATCGATGCCGAGCAATTCATCGCACAGAAGAGTTTCAAGGCAAAGGGTAAGCGCCTGACGACATTCAAGTTGGAAAGCGTCGAAGAACTGGAGCCAACAAGATTCCCGGACCCATCAGCCAATGATGATTCCGATGATGACTCATCAAATGATGACCCTAATACTTCTTCATCAGAAACCTCAAAAGAGAATCTTGACCCTGATGCCGGCAAAAGTGAACAGCAGGTAATCGATGAGTTAACCGGTCAAACCAACCTCTTTTCAGAAAAGGACTTCGAAGAAAATCAAAAAGACAAAGACTGGTTATCAAGACAATAAAAGAATTCGAAAAGTTTTCGATATATAAATTTTAGGAGGGAGCTTAAAGCATCAATTGCCTTAAGCTCCCCTTTTTTATCTATAGATGATTATATGCGTAGCATTGCTGTATATTTTTACTTCTTATACCCCTTCAGCTTCTCTAGGCAGTAAGCCTTGAAATCAGCCCAGTGATAATAAGGCGCCACATCGCTCTTGATAGGAAGCGTAGCCTCATCCTCGCAAAGCAAGACCTTCACCAGCACATCATTCGCCTTGTTGCGATAGAACACAAACTGAAGGTTAGTAGCCATCGGAGTAATCTTATAATCAAACCACTGGCTAGCCACCTTCTCCGGGTCCTTGATTTCCTCGCCATATCCATTCAGGTTCAGAAGGCAAGTGAGCGGAGTAACCATCGTATCATGACCATATCGCAAGGTAGCACCTGGATGCTGGAGAGCAATACAGCTATCAGCCTTCTGGATAATATCCATCAAGAGATTGCGCTGCGAGAACGGCTGCACATTTCCCGTATAAGGCGAATTGCCGTAAGCCATCTGCCACCAGATGTTGGCATTCAGCCAGTTCTGATACAGCTCCTCCTCTGTAAAGAGATCGTAGAGCGAAACCTTGCCCCTCAATTCCGTGCCCTGGATAGAGCTCGCCATCTCATAGAGTTTTCTGTTCAAGTCGCTCTGGTTGATGTTCTGCTTCACCCAGGCAGGATCGTTGAAAAGCTCCTTCATCAGGCGACTGCAGTTAATGTGCTTCTGAGCAAACTCCTGCTGCGCCACCTTGATACCCACGCTATTCTTCAGGCTATCCAGGTATCTGTCGCCCTGGTTCATATAATACATATCATGCTCGCTGGCATCGTGGAAGATATGAAGCTTAGGATTCATGCGGAGCATCTGCTGCAAACCGTTCTCCATAGAGAGGATGCATCGGATTACCAATGTGCTTCGAGCTTCGATATTCGTATTACCGGCAAAAATCTCAGGGAATCTCTCCATCATTCGTTTGGTAATGCCCTGATGCTGCAGGGCGCCGAGTGGAGTCAGTTCGCCATCACGCCCCTTCGCCTCCTCGCGAATCATCTTCACCTTAGCCAGGGTTTCCTCGCCCTTGGCAGTCAGTTTTCCCTCCTGCTTTGCCTTCAACAGAGAGAAATAAGGTACATCATACGCCTTATTGCCAATCATAAAACGGGAGCCATGACGACCATAATGGCTCAGATAGAAAGGCTTATACCCCTTGGGCGCAGGAGTCAACTGCTTCTGAGGTCCGCGATAAGCCACATAATTACTACCTGAGAGCGTAATGTCTCTCTTAAAATCCTCCTGAGGAGTCTGTGCAGTCATAGGCATCGCAAGAGCAAGAGATGCCCACAATAATAGATTCTTTGTGTTCATTGTTATTACATTTTTATTTTATCAGTTATTTTAAGATTCATCTGTTATTTTCCCCTTACCAGTTCATCAAGTTCTTCAGGAATGGCAACAATTCCTTTGCCATTTTCTGATGCTGCAACTTGCTAGGATGCCAGCTGGCACCATATCCTAAGTCACCTCTCTGGAAAGAGAAGTCGAAGCGATAAATCTCCTTATCACCCTGCTTCTTCACCTTCTTTATCTTACCCTTTTTATCCACTACCGTTTTATTTGCCAAGGTGAAGCCACTCTTGTGGGCATCTGCGCAGATTCTGTCAAGTGCAGCTCTCTGCTCACTACTCTCCTTCTCTCCGAGCATTGGACCTGTCAGGAGCACAATCTTGGCATCAGGATATTTGCTTCTCACGGTAGTAAGGAACATGCGGTAATTCTTCTCATAAAGCTGAATATCATAATTATCCATAGAAAGATCATTGGTACCTAGGTTGATGCAAACCAATTGCGGTTGATACTTGGCAAAATCCCATTTCTCATCGTGCTTATTAAATAAGGTATATTCATACTGCCAAGGCATATTCTCCGCGGAACCCGTCTTAGGACCATCATAGTTGCGATATACGCCGATACCACTGCGGGAAATCGAAGTATGCTGCGCCTTCAAGCTATCACTCACGATATTGGCATAAGTCAGCCAATGATTCTCCGTTTCATCCTCAAAAGGATCACTCATTCCAATGCTCTCCACTCCATATCCGCAAGTGATGGAATTACCAATGAACTCAATCTTTCTATCAGATAAAGCTGGAGCCTCAACGAGCTTACACCCCTTATCCAACACAAATCCACGGAACTCAGGGTTGCGGAATAATCCCTCAATTACATACATCACCTTCACATGATGCACACCCTTTGGCAAGGTAGTGGCCAGTGTAACCACCGAATCACGCTCTGCATTGAATCCAACCTTAAAAGGTTCACTGCCATCAACTTGTGCCATGAAATAACCCGTCATCGGACGGCACATCATCTTCAAGGAAGACCCCTGAAAGTTTGCTTCTATGGTAGTACCAGGGAAATTAAAACTGGCCACATCCGGATTCTTTCCGAAGCTTACACGTCCCATGTATTGAATCATAGGATGAGATGCCTTCACCACCTCTCCCTCAACAGGAAGAGTAGTAGAAGTCTTTCCATTACCAGCAAAGGCAGCAACGCTCAGCATTGTTACCATCAATAACAAATTCATTTTTTTCATCATGATTATTTTTAGTTTGCCTGCAAAAGTACCATTATTTCTCGTAAAAAACGAACAAAACAGCTTTTTTCTGCTTATTTCTTCTTTTTATTCAAATATTTATTGTATCTTTGCACTCACGAATGCGCTTGTGGCGAAATTGGTAGACGCGCTAGACTTAGGATCTAGTGGTTCAGGCCGTGTAGGTTCGAGTCCTATCAGGCGCACATAAAAAATGCTAAGTAGTTACTATCTAACTATTTAGCATTTTTCGTTTATAAATTTACCCGTCTTTTTGCTACTTTTTACAAAATATTCCCCAAATGGAGAACAGACGCCTACATCATCCCCTCTAATTTCTCCTGAGCCTCACGCATGTCTTTTTCGAAATTCACATGGTCTAGAAGAAATTCCTTTCTGCCTTGCGAAAGAAGCTGGTAAAGCAGAGGATTCATGCCCTCTACATATTGGGCGATGGCATACTCTATATCATCCCGCTGTGTAGGATTGGTAGAAAACTCAAAGACTCTAAGCTTCTGATGAATAAAGCAATATGCCGACTCTATGCAATCTCTGTTGATGCTCTCCAACAGGAGAGCATCAACATTATGACCTTGATTCTGATTCATTCTGAATATTCTTTTTACTTTACTCCCTTCATCGACAAAGCGATGCGCTTGCGCTTCAAATCTACCTCTGCTACACGCACCATCACATGCTCATGAAGCTTTACCACCTCACCTGGATCGTTGATGTAGCGGTTAGACATCTGGGAAACATGAACCAAACCATCGTTGTGGACACCTATATCAACAAAGGCACCAAACTTGGTGATATTGGTGACGATGCCTGGCACCACCATGCCCACCTGCAAATCTTCGATGGTCTTGATGCTTGCATCAAACTCAAACTTCTCAACCTCACCACGAGGATCCAAACCTGGTTTGTCAAGCTCGGTCATGATATCCGTCAAAGTAGGCATACCTACCTCAGCAGTTACATATTTCTTGATATCAATCTTCTTCTGTAGAGATTTATCTTCAACCAATTGCTTCACTGTAACACCCTGATCCTTTGCCATCTGCTCTACCAGCGCATAACGCTCAGGATGCACGGCACTATTATCCAACGGATTCTTGGCTCCAGGAATACGGAGGAAACCGGCACACTGCTCGAAGGCAGATGGGCCCAGACGAGGCACCTTCTTCAACTGAGCCCGGGAAGCGAAAGCACCATTCTCGCGACGATATTCAACGATATTCTTGGCAAGAGTAGGTCCCAATCCACTCACATAGGTAAGGAGATGCTGGGATGCGGTATTCAGATTTACACCTACCGAATTCACACAACTCATCACCACGGTATCAAGACTCTTCTTAAGCTGTGTCTGATCCACATCATGCTGATACTGACCTACACCAATGCTCTTTGGGTCAATCTTAACCAGCTCGGCAAGCGGATCCATCAGTCGTCGCCCGATGCTCACGGCACCACGAACGGTAACATCCTCATCAGGGAATTCATCTCTCGCAATCTTTGAAGCCGAGTAGATAGAAGCACCATCCTCGCTAACCACATAAATATCCACAGGGTGTGGAAAACTTATTTCGTGCAGCCAATCGCTGGTTTCACGACTTGCCGTACCATTACCCACAGCCATTGCCTCAACCTGATACATCTTCACCATGCGCTGGATGGCAGCGGTAGCCTCATTCTTCTTGTTACGTGGAGGATGAGGAAAAACAATTTCGTGATGAATCAGATTACCCTGCGCATCGAGACAACAGGTTTTACAGCCATTGGCGAAACCAGGGTCTACTGCCATCACACGCTTCTGTCCTAAAGGAGCAGCGAGCAAAAGCTGACGCAGGTTTTCTGCGAATACGACAATAGCCTCCTCATCAGCCTTCTGCTTGCTGAGAGCAGCAAACTCAGTTTCAATACTAGGCTTCAGCAGACGCTTGAAAGCATCATCCACAGCCTCACTCACCAAAGTCTGGCATTCACCGAAACCATGTACATAATGACGCTTCAGTTTATCCTGACACTGCTCATCATCAGCAGAAATGCTGATACGGAGGAAACCAGCCGCTTCACCACGACGCATCGCCAGCAAGCGATGAGAAGAACATTTCTTTAAAGGTTCAGAGAAATCAAAGTAATCAGAGAAGCGCTGAGCCTCCTCTTCATCCTTTTTCTTAGCCACTACCTTTGAGGTGATGATGGCACCACGACGGAATTCGCCACGAATCTGATTTCTGCTCTCCTCGCTCTCGCTCACAGTCTCGGCAATAATGTCTTTAGCGCCCTGCAGGGCAGCCTCCACATCCTTCACCTTTTCACCAAGATATTTTCTTGCAGCCTGCTCCGGATTACGCTCACGTTGGAACAGGAGCAACTGTGCCAATGGCTCCAAGCCTGCCTCACGGGCTATCTGTGCACGGGTTCTGCGTTTTGGCTTATATGGCAGATAAATATCCTCCAATTCAGTAGCATCCCAGCAGTTTGCGATACGCTCTTTGAGTGCATCGGTCAGCTTTCCCTGTTCTTCTATTGTCTTGAGAATGGTTTCCTTGCGCTTCGCCATCTCCTTTAACTTTTCATTAGCCTGAGCGATAGCTTCAATATTCACCTCGTCCATATTACCCGTCTTCTCCTTACGGTATCGCGAGATAAAAGGAATGGTGCAACCCTCTTCGAGCAGCGCCAAGGTATTTTCGACAGCCTGTTCACTTAATTTGAGCTGGGCTGCAATAATCTTTGTAAATTGATTCATCTTTCTTATAATTGTTAATAGTAGATGCAAAGGTACACAAAAAAAGTCGCAAAGACGAAACTCTCTGCGACTTTTAAGATTTATTTCTTCTACCTGAGGCTTCAGAGTTTTTTATTTCTTGATGGTAAACTCAAACTTCAGTCCACCTTCAGACAAATTATTAACCCTAATAGTACCTCCATGCAGCAACACGGCATTCTTCACGATTGCCAAACCTAAACCGGTACCTCCCATCTTTCGGCTTCTTCCCTTATCTACACGATAAAAACGTTCAAAGAGACGGGCAAGATGCTCCTGAGGTACTCCTTGTCCGTTATCTTTGAAGATGAAATGCCACTTATTTCCCTGCTCTCTTGCCTCCAGAGTCATGGTTGTCCCCTCGCCGGCATAGGCAATGGCATTATCCATAAGATTACGGAACACACTGTACAACAGGCTCCTATTACCCTTCACAACAATGCGTTCAGGCAATTTATTATCGAAAGTCATGTGATGAGCTTCTCTTTCCAAAGTCGTCTCACGATTGATTTCTGCCACCATCATCGTGATATCCACCGCCTCAAAATCTATCATATCCGAACCGTCATCCAGTCTGTTCAAGGTAGAGATATCACGGAGCAGCGAGGTAAGACGCTCGCTCTGCGCATAACAGCGCTGCAGGAACAAGGCCTTCGTTTCCTCATTGATATGCGGATTGTCAAGAATGGTTTCCAGATATCCCTGGATACTGGCTACAGGGGTTTTGAGTTCGTGAGCGATATTCTGGGTAAGCTGGCGCTTCAGGATATCCTGCTCCTTACGCGTTGTCTGAATACGCTTGTACATCTTGATGATTCGCTCGGCAATCTCACCCAACTCATCATTAGGGAATTTAGCCAGATCCTCCACCTCCAGGCTCTCATTATGATCTGCCTTGTAAGCAAAGATACGGAGTTTGGATACATTCTTCGCCAATCTGTTTGTAAAACGGTATAGCACCAGGGTAAGTAGGATGATGGCTGCCAAGGCAAACCAGATATAATGCTGATCAGCCTGAAGCGACCTGGACAAATCGTCATTATATGGCAATGCGGTACGAACGATGAGACGACTCTTCGGGAAATAGGACGCCACATAGAAATAATCATGCTTCAGCGTTTTCGATTGTCGCTCCACGCTCGTACCCATTCCCTCCTTCAGAGCCTGTGCTATCTCCGCACGTTGGGCATGATTGGCAAAGTGGCGATAATCCTTGCTCATATTGTCAAAGATTACGGTTCCATCCTTCTTGACCAAAGTTACACGAAGGTCCTTACTCTCATGCGTCTGCACAAAATCTTCCAACTTAGCCTCTGCCACACGTACACTATCCACTACATCCACACTGTCAGAAAGGAGAATGCCACCAGTTTTTGACAATTCCAAATCCTCTGCCAGAAGCTCATTATAATTGGCAAGTTTCAGAGTCAACGTACTAATCTTATACTGTTTCTCGCGTGTTTGCTGAAATACAATAAAACTGACAGCGAACACAAGGAACACCGCCAGTACGCTGAAATACAACTTCTTACCTACATTATTCAGTTTAAACATGATGATATATGTTTATGCATCAAAATAATAACCAAATCCCAGACGGGTAACGATACACTTGGAGAATTTACCAATCTTCTTTCGCATACGGGTAATATTCACATCCACAGTACGGTCGAGCACCATCACATCCTTTGGCCATACACGGTCGATGAGTTCCTGACGGGAGAACACCTTACCGCGCTCTTCCAGCAGAAGGCGCAAGAGTTCAAACTCAGTCTTGGTAAATGGCACACTCTCTCCATCCACAGTCACCGACTTCTTGTCCAGATTCAGCTGCAAACCCTGATAGTTAATCAGAGAAGGCTCGCTGCTGTTACCTCTCTGCTCCATTGTACGGCGCAGCACAGCACGCACACGCACCATCACTTCTCGGATAGAGAAAGGCTTGGAAATATAATCGTCTGCACCCAAATTGAATCCGGTCACAGTATCATTCTCCGTATCACGGGCAGTCAGGAAGATGATAGGCACATGAGCTGTCATCGGATTCTCCTTCAACAGTTTAGCCAACTGAAAGCCGCTCATTCCTCCCATCATCACATCAAGCAACAAAAGATCGTAAGAGGCAATATCCATCGACATAGCTTCTTCACCAGAGTTGGCTGTATCTGCCTGATACCCCTCTGTTTCCAAGTTGAATTTCAAGATTTCACACAAGTCCTGCTCGTCATCAACAACCAGGATTTTCTTCTTATTTACTTCCATATTCCTATCATTTTAATTCTGTCTGCAAAATTACACTTTTTCTTTTGTAATACGCATTACATTCGATTACAATTTAATTACAATCACAAAATCAGCCCCAAAAAGCCTAGTTCTATTATGTTTTTAAAGAATTTTATGACACACTTTAACGCAATGTAACCAAATCCGCTACAAGTTTGTTCGATATTTTAATACAATAATGGTAATTTTGCAACCGGATTTAGACAAGAATATATAAAATCTTTAATAAGCAAAGAATTATGAACGATAAAGTTAATACTGTGGTCATAGGCAAACTCATCAAGGAAGAACTACAACGGCAAGGTAAGACATCCGTATGGCTTGCCAATGAACTTGGCTGCCACCGCACCAATATATATAAGGTGTACGATCGCACAACCATAGATACGGGCATGCTGTTCCATATCAGTAAAATTCTGAAGGTTGACTTCTTCAAGTACTATTCTGATGCACTTTCTTCTAAGCGCAGAAAATAATTTTTCTCATATTACATGACAAAGCCTCACTAGCATCAATCCTTGATTCTAATGAGGCTTTTTCATTATCCGATAAAGAAAATTATCCCAATCTCTTCTCCAAACGCTCACGAATAGCAGCGATGAAACCTGCAGAGTTCACGGCCTTAGCCTCAACTCCCTCCATCAGGTTGACGAGGTCCTTGGTGGCGATACCATCATTCAAGGTATCGAAGCAGGCTGCTTCCAACTGATCGCCAAAGTCCTGAAGTTCCTTGATGCCATCCAGCTCACCACGCTTTCTCAATGCACCGCTCCATGCAAAGATGGTTGCCATTGGATTGGTTGATGTATCCTCACCCTTCAGGTAGCGATAGTAGTGGCGGGTTACAGTTCCATGTGCAGCCTCATACTCATACTTACCGTCAGGAGATACCAAAACAGAAGTCATCATAGCCAGAGAACCAAAAGCGGTACTGAGCATATCGCTCATTACATCACCATCATAGTTCTTACATGCCCAGATAAAACCACCCTTGCTGCGGATTACACGAGCCACGGCATCATCTATCAGAGTATAGAAGTATTCGATGCCGAGTTCAGCAAACTTCTCCTTGTAGTCGCTCTCATATACTTCCTCAAAGATTTTACGGAACTGGGCATCGTAAGTCTTGGAGATGGTATCCTTGGTAGCAAACCAGAGATCCTGCTTGGTATCTATGGCAAACTTGAAGCAGCTGTGAGCAAAGCTGCGGATACTCTTGTCGGTATTGTGCATACCCTGAATAACGCCAGCGCCATCGAAGTTATGGATTTCAACCTCCTGCTTCTTGCCACTCTTACCCTCAAACACGAGTTTAGCTACTCCCGGTTCATCGGCACGAATCTCCACGCTCTTGTATACATCTCCATAAGCATGACGGGCGATAGTGATAGGCTTCTCCCAGTTCTTCACACATGGGTGAATGCTAGGAATGGTGATAGGAGCACGGAACACGGTACCGTCCATGATGCTACGGATTGTACCGTTAGGACTTTTCCACATCTTGTGGAGCTTATACTCGTCCATGCGCTGGGCATTAGGGGTAATGGTAGCACACTTCACGGCTACACCATATTTCTTGGCAGCCTCGGCAGAATCGATGGTTACCTGGTCATTGGTCTTGTCGCGATAAGGCAAACCCAGGTCGTAATACTCAGATTTCAAGTCAACGAAAGGAAGAATCAGTTCATCCTTGATCATCTTCCAGAGGATTCTTGTCATCTCATCACCGTCCATCTCTACCAATGGAGTCGTCATCTTAATCT
>ERZ1035051.538-NODE-538-length-13307-cov-6.063160_pt1 | contig 13307 bp, 8 predicted proteins | sample MGYA00520586_ERZ1035051 | MGnify/ENA primary metagenome ERZ1035051 (study PRJEB33766, sample SAMN09781692) | gut metagenome | biome: gut microbiome | host: Homo sapiens | place: Madagascar | study: EMG produced TPA metagenomics assembly of the PRJNA485056 data set...
AATTACAGGAGCATACTAATCCAAATGGAGGTAATAGTATGCGGAAGTTTTTTGGAAAATTTGTGAGTGTCACGCTGGCTGCAGCAGTGATAGCTATGTTTGCACTAAGCTGTGATGATAAGTGGTGCAGCAGGGTAGATAAGGCATTTGATGAAAGTGCATTAGGAAGTTTTTTAAATGAATCAAAGGCCGGATATGGAAGATATGCGACAGGGCTTCCGGGACAGGCGGCCAGTGTATTGGCTGATTCGGGCGAGAATGGTAAAAATGGTGAAAACAGTGGAAACGGTGGAAACGGCGGAATCGAACAAGACATAGGACAGACAGCAGATACAGCATCAACTCACAGAGCTACTGACAGAGATTATGAAGAGACAGATAAAATAAGTGATGGAATAAGTGTTGAGGGCGTATATGCCTGTGGCAGGCTGACCGGTATATATGAGCAGACCGAGGGCGTGCTTGTAGTGAATACGACGGAGGTGACAGACGAGGATGGCAAAAAAGTCAATCCGGCAGATAAAAAGGTGCAGTGCGGTGATTATATCCTATCTGTCAATGGACGCACTGTGGCAGACAAGGAGGAGCTTTCTGAAGCTGTGAATGATATCATGAAGGAATATAATGAAAGACATGAAGATGAAAGTAATGAAGATAAAAGTACCGTAAACATTAAATTTCTTCGAGGCGGTGAGAAAATGTCAGCGGATATCACGCCTGTGAGGATGGATGATGGCAGATACTATATGGGAATATGGGTGAAGGACGATCTGGCAGGAATCGGTACTATCACTTATTATACAAAGGATGGCCGTTTTGGAGCGCTGGGGCATGGAATAGGAGACGGAACGCAAAGCGGCAATCTCTTGTATGCAAACAGTGGTGATTTGTACAGCATGAAGCTTACCAAAATCAAAAAGGGAAAGGCAGGCGCGCCGGGCGAGATAGGCGGAGTGGTATATTTTGGCAAAAAAAGCCATATAGGCACACTTGACTGCAATAGTAATCTGGGAATTTACGGACAGCTTGACAGCGATGAATTGTCGGAATATGCCGCAGAGGATACGTATTATCCGGTCGCCGGCAAGGATGAGATACACACAGGCAGTGCACAGATGATATCGGAAATATCGGGAAAACTGGAAAAATATAATCTGGAAATAACAAATATAGACAAAAAAGCGACAGATACAAACAAGGGAATGGAGCTTAAGGTGACAGACGACAGGCTGATAGAGCTCTCCGGTGGCATAGTGCAGGGCACATCCGGAAGCCCTATCATACAGGATGGTAAAATAATAGGAGCAGTCACCCATGTGTTTGTCGATGATCCGACCGGAGGCTACGGCATCTGCATTGATGAGATGCTGTAATTACTGCTCCATCCTGCGAAGCTCCGGCAGAACAGTGCCAAGCATGGTTACAAAGCAGATGCTTCCGCCAATCACGTTTGATACAGGCTCTGCCATAAACACACCGTCGGTTCCCATACCAAAGGAGTAAGGCAGAATATATGTCAGCGGTACAACGATGAACACCTTGCGAAGCAGGGAGAAAAATATAGCCCGTTTCTTTTTGTTCAGTGATTTAAAGGTGGTCTGTCCGATGTACTGCAGATCCATAAATATGAATGCCGCAAAGTAGATATTTAAAGCCTTCACTGCATCATCCATAAGGGTGGCATCGGAACTGAAAATTGCAATCAGGGCATGAGGAGCAAGTATGATTACACTCCACATGACAGCTGTATATAGAAGCACGAGCAGTCCCATAGTGAAAATAGATTTTCTCACCCGGGCCGGCCTTTTGGCGCCATAGTTGTAGCTTAAAACAGGAGATGAACCCTCCACAATTGCATAAATTGGAGTCTCGACCATCTGCCTGATGCTTGATACGATGGTCATTACCGATATGTACAAATCGCCACCGGTCACTGAAAGCACATTGTTGCAGCATATAGATACCAGGCTGTTTGTGAGCTGCATGACACAGCCGGAGGTTCCAAGGCTTATGATGTCCTTTGCATAGCGTGTGTTTTCACCAAATTCAGAGAGTGTCATAAGGCGCACCTTAAGCTCGGCCTTTTTCCTAAGAAAGTAAAGCACATAGAGAGCAGACAGTATTTGTGAGATGACCGTAGCAATAGCTGCTCCTTTGATACCGAAATTAAATCCAAATATAAAAAGTGGGTCTAAAACCAGATTGGCAACGGCTCCGATTGCCACAGAAAGCATGCCGGTAGTGGAGTAGCCCTGAGCGTTGATAAAGGGATTCATGCCGGTTGAAATCATGGATGGGAGTGTTCCTATCAAATAAATGAGCAGGTATGGCAGAGCGTATTTTAGAGCATTTTCAGATGCGCCAAACACGATTAAAAGAGGCTTTGCAAAAATCATGCACAAAACTGTAAAAGCGACTGCGAATGTGCAGACCATTGTAAAGCTTGTATTCATTATAGTATTGGCGGCTCTGTCATCACTCATGCCTCTTTTTATTGAAAAAAGCGGAGCACCACCGCTTCCAAAGAGATTGGAGAAAGCAATTGTCAGCATTATAATAGGAAAGCAAAGCCCCACAGCACCGAGTGCAGTGGTTCCCATATCCGGTATGCGGGCAATGTATATGCGGTCTACTATATTGTACAACAGGCTTAGAATCTGGGCTGCCAGCATGGGCAGAGCAGCCTGCAATATATTTTTCTTTATTGAATCATTATCAAAATCTATTTTTTTCATTGTGAAACCTCTTTTTGATTTGCTTCGCCCATTATATCACCTCATATAAAAAAATCAAATGCTCAGTAAGTTTTGATATAGATTTTATTTATGACAAACTAAAAGAAAAATATATTTTACAATGACAAAAAACTACAGTAATATATGGACTATAACATTACAAATTATTGAATAACCATATATACCGGAGGATAACATGAAGATTACACAGATACATACAAACAAACCACAGTCGCTCTCCTTTGAGATATTTCCACCAAAGAAGGAGGAAGACTTCAAAAATATAGACGAGATGCTTGAGATACTCTGTGATTGTCATCCTGAGTACATCAGCGTGACATTTGGCGCAGGCGGCAGCTCAAACAATAACAAGACTATCGAGATTGCGAAGAAAATCAAGAACCAGTACAATGTGGAGCCGGTCGTGCACCTTACATGTCTGTGCTATAACAAGGCAGAGATAGATGAGTTCACCAGACAGCTTTCATATGAGGGCATTGAGAATATCCTCGCTTTAAGAGGAGACAGAAATCCAAATGTGCCTGCAAAGGAGGATTTTCTCCATGCAAGCGACCTTATTAAGTACATAAAGGACACCACAGGCGATCAGTTCTGTATCGCAGGTGCGTGCTACCCGGACATCCATCCGGAGGCAGTTGATAAGGTGGATGATATTAAGAATCTTAAGAAAAAGGTTGATGCCGGTGCAGAGCTTCTTTTATCACAGCTCTTCTTTGACAATGATACCTTCTTCAATTTTGCTGAGGACTGCAGGCTTGCAGGTATCAATGTGCCTGTTATCCCGGGCATCATGCCTTGTATCAATGCGGCTCAGATTCAGAGAATGGTCACAATGTGCGGAGCAAAGTTCCCGGAGAAGTTCCAGAAGATTGTCCACAGATACGGAGACAACAAGGCTGCACTTTTTGATGCCGGAATGTCTTACTGTGAGAGTCAGATAATTGAGCTTTTAGCTAATGATGTGGAGGGAATTCACCTTTACACTATGAACAATGTGAGAGTTGCAAAGCGTTTAACAGAGGGAATCAAGAACCTTATTTAGGATAATAGTTCGGAACGCAAGCCCCGGGTACCACTGGCGCACACGTACTCCCGCTGTCGCTACGCTGCGTGGCTAAGATACTGTACGAAATTATGCTTGATGGGTTTCTATGCTTGACGAAACCGTCGAAACGCGCCGTCCGTGGCGCGGTTCTCCTCGCCCCTGCGTCCATGCAGGGGCGTTTCTGCGTCTTGTGGGCATAATTTCTACAGTATCTAAGCCACTTCGCTATGCGCTCCGGCGGGAGTACGTGTGCGCCCGCGGTACCCGGGGCTTACGTTCCTTACGTTGTGGTGAATTCGCGTTACGTGTGGTGACACCTGCCATGTGCCACTAAACTGGAATAAAAAATATCAACCGTTGCAAAAAGTACTCCGGATGATTATAATAGGTATATTAGATTTGTAAATGGAAACAATGTCCATATTAAATCGAAATTAGATTATATAATATATTAAGGAGACAGTATAAAATGAAAGAAAAATCAAGAAGCACTTTTTCCGGCAACATTGGGTTCGTTCTTGCGGCAGCCGGCAGTGCGGTAGGACTTGGAAATATATGGAGGTTTCCGTATCTGGCAGCAAAGGACGGAGGAGGACTTTTTCTGCTGGTGTATCTGATACTTGTTCTGACCTTTGGCTTTGCATTGCTTACCACTGAGATTGCAATAGGACGTAAGACAGGACAGGGACCGCTCACCGCGTATGGTTTTATCAATCCAAAGGGCAAGTTTATCGGTGTGCTTGCGTGTATAGTACCGGCTATTATTCTGCCTTACTACTGTACTATAGGTGGATGGGTTTTAAAGTACTTTACAATTTTCATTACAGGAAGCGGTAAGAATGCGGTTACTGATGGATATTTCACAGGTTTTATCACAGGCCAGTGGGCACCAATCATATTCGGAGTGGTCTATCTGCTTTTAACAGCAGCAATTGTCATTGGTGGAGTCAATAAAGGCATCGAGCGGTTCAGCAAGGTGCTTATGCCTATCCTTGTTGTGCTTATTTTTGCAATCGGAATTTTCTCACTGACGCTTCATTATAAGGATGCGTCGGGCACAGTAAGAAGTGGTCTTGAGGGACTTAAGATTTATGTGATTCCGGATTTCAAGGGGCTTACAATGCAAAAGCTTTTCACCGTATTTGTTGATGCGCTCGGTCAGCTTTTTTATTCAATCAGTGTAGCTATGGGAATCATGGTTGCATATGGTTCGTATGTCAAGAAAGAATCAAAGCTCATGGGTTCAATCAACCAGATCGAGATTTTTGATACACTTGTTGCATTCCTTGCAGGTCTTATGATCATTCCGGCAGTATATGTATTTATGGGCCGTGACGGCATGTCAGCAGGACCGGGGCTTATGTTTATATCATTGCCAAAGGTATTTAATGAAATGGGAATAGCAGGAGATATCGTTGGACTGATATTCTTTATGATAGTTGCATTCGCAGCAGTCACATCGTCTGTATCAATTATGGAGGCTATTGTATCGAGTCTTATAGACAGATTTCACTGGAGCCGCAGAAAAAGCGCAATTTTAGTCACGGTATACGCCTTGATTGCAGAGATAATAGTCTGCCTTGGCTACAATAAGCTCTATATGGAGGTTAAGCTTCCAAACGGCACAGTTGGACAGATACTTGATATCATGGACTATGTCAGCAACAATGTGCTCATGCCAATCGTGGCACTTGCCACATGTATCCTCGTTGGCTGGATAGTAAGTCCAAAGGTGATAATAGATGAGGTGACACGCGGAGGCAGCAAATTTACCAGAAAAGGACTTTATATAATCATGGTTAAATTTATTGCACCGGCATTCCTGCTTATACTGTTGCTGCAGGCACTCGGAATCGTTACTTTTTAGTATTGAAATAAATTTATTGTATATTTTATATAAAAACCCTTGAAATACAGCCATCATAATGGTAGTATTTTACTAAATGATGAAAGAGGGGGAGCCACTATGGCTTTTAGACGAGAGAAAAAGCGTATCGGTGATATGCTTATAAATGAAAATGTAATTACTCAGGAGCAGCTGGAAAAGGCTCTGCCTATAGCCAAAGAAAAGCATAAGAAGATAGGAGAAACACTCATTGAGCTTGGGTTCACCAATGAGCTTGAGATAGCAAAGGCATTGTCACAGCAGCTGGGACTGGAGCTTGTTAATGTGAGCTCAATCAACATACCTGAGGAGGTGCAAAACCTTGTCAGTGAGACAGTGCTTAGAAAGCATGTTATGATACCATATGCATTTGACAAGAATAATGCCAATATAGTGCATGTGGCCATGGCTGATCCTATGGATATGGTTGCGCTTGATGATTTTTCAATTGTTACCAATCTGCAGGCTGAGCCTGCGGTAGCGACAGGCAGAGACATACTTTTGACGCTTGACAAATATTATGGTGATACAGAGGCCATGAAAGCGGCTCAGGAGTATGCGAGGGAGAGAAAAGAGCGTGAGCAGAAAAATGCCGAGGCTGAGGAGGCAACCAGCAAGGATGTCAACAATTCGCCGGTAGTTTTACTTGTCAATTCTATCATTGAGCAGGCAGCGAGACTCAGGGCCTCAGATATACATATAGAGGCACTGGAAAATAAAGTCAGGGTGCGATACAGAATTGATGGTGCGCTTTATGAGAAGGCAGCATATAGTATACATCTGCTTTCTGCAATTATTACACGACTTAAAATTATAGGTGGTATGGATATTTCCGAGAAACGTAAGCCACAGGACGGCCGTATCACTATGGAGATAGACAAGACAGAGTATGATATCCGAGTATCAATCCTTCCAACAGTATTCGGTGAGAAATGCGTTATGCGACTTGCGCAGAAAAAGGCACTTACAAGAGATAAAAAGGAGCTGGGATTTTCAGACGAAGAGCTTAAGGCCTTTGATCATATACTGATGAATACAAATGGTATCATCCTTGTTACAGGACCTACAGGAAGTGGTAAGTCAACCACACTTTACACGGCACTTTCAGAGCTCAACAAGGATGATGTAAATATCATCACAGTTGAGGATCCGGTTGAGGCCAATATAGATGGAATAAACCAGGTACAGGTAAATAATAAAGCTGACCTGACATTTGCATCAGCACTTCGTTCCATTCTGCGACAGGATCCGGACATCATTATGATTGGTGAGATTCGAGATCAGGAGACAGCACAGATTGCAGTACAGGCGTCAATCACAGGACATCTTGTGGTCAGCACACTGCATACCAACAGCTCGGCAAGTACTATTTCACGACTGGAGGACATGGGAGTTGAAAGTTATCTGCTTGCGGATTCGGTAAAGGGAATCATTGCACAGCGACTTGTAAGAAGACTTTGTCCGGCATGTAAGAGAGAGCATCTGCTGACAGAGGAGGAAAAGGCCTTTATGAATATACCGGCATTCCGTTCGGTAAAGATTTATGAGCCATGTGGCTGTGAAAAATGTGCCAATACAGGCTACAAGGGACGAATCGGTATATATGAGATAATGACCATAACACCAAAGCTAAAGTCACTTATTTCAAAAGGTGTTGATATAGAGGATATAAACAAGGCTGCATGTGATGAGGGCATGCATACACTTAGACAGAGTGCAGAGAAGCTTGTACTCGAAGGAGTTACTTCATTCCAGGAAATGTTAAAGACCACGTTTGAAAACTAAGGGGGAAAAGAAAATGCAGATAGTAGACATTTTAAAAGCAGCGCAGCAACAGAACTCATCGGATATACATATCGCACCGGGAAATCCGGTTATGCTTAGAATTGACGGAATGCTTGTACCGCAGGGAAATCAGGTTCTTACCAATGTTGAGACGGACAACCTGCTTTCTCCAATTGTTCCGCAGGAGCTTAAAGATGTGCTAAAGAAAAATGGAGAGCTTGATTTTGCTTTTTCTGTGGAGGGCTTTTCACGAGTCAGAGCCAATGTGTTCAGACAGAGAGGTTCATATGCAGCAGCACTTCGTATTCTCTCATATGATGTGCCTACACCGCAGCAGCTTGGCATACCACAGTCGGTTGTCAATCTCACCACAAAGATGAGAGGACTTGTCCTCGTGACAGGAGCTACAGGAAGTGGTAAGTCGACTACATTGGCAAGTCTTATAGATGTCATTGCAGCAAGAGATTCCAAAAATATAATCACGCTTGAAGATCCTATCGAGTACCTGCACACAAGGCGCCGCTCTATAGTGGCACAGAGAGAGGTTGGAAAGGATACACTCTCATATGCTGCAGCCCTAAGAGCTGCACTGCGACAGGATCCGGATGTAATACTTGTAGGAGAGATGCGAGATCTTGAAACTATATCTACAGCTATTACAGCGGCGGAGACAGGACATCTTGTATTTTCTACACTGCATACCAACAGTTCATCCGACGCAATTGACCGTATGATTGACGTTTTTCCACCACACCAGCAGCAACAGATACGAGTGCAGCTCTCAGGAGTTTTAGAGGGAATTGTTGCACAGCATCTGCTTCCAATGGTAAATGGCGGACGAATTGCAGCATTTGAGGTGCTTCTTGCAAACAATGCCATCAGAAACTTAATTCGTGAGGCAAAAGCATTTCAGATTCCATCTATCATACAGACCTCAAAGAGAGAGGGTATGATGATGATGGATGACTGTATTTTACAGTATTACAGCCAGGGCCTTATAGCGCCGGAGACTGCAGTTGCATATGCACATGATCCGGTAAGCATGGCTAGCCGTGTACACCTTTACTATTGATGGCATAATCGTATGTATTTTACTGTTATGGTATAATGTTGTGGAGTCTTAATAAATTATGATTTAATTTATCTGGAGGTTGCACAGAATAGGTATAAGGAGGAGAAGAAAGTGGCTGACTGGACATATCAGATTATAGACCAGAGCGGAAAAGAAAGAAAAGGAAATATAGTAGCCGAGTCAGAAGCAGAGGCAAAAAATAAGCTTAAGATGGATGGAAACATGGTCATAAGCCTCACCAAGGCAACAGCACTGACCAAGGAAATCTCATTCAGTGTAGGAGGAAAGGTAAAGCCGAGAGACCTATCGGTATTTTGCCGCCAGTTCACCAGTATGGTCAATGCCGGTGTTACGATTCTTGATACGCTGGATATGCTATCCGATCAGACTGAGAACAAGGTCATGGCGAAAGCTATCAGAGGTGTTCATGCCGAGATTCAAAAAGGTGAGACTCTCTCGGATGGTCTCAAAAAATACCCGAATGTTTTCCCTGATATTATGGTGAGCATGGTTGCGGCAGGAGAAGCATCCGGCAAGATTGATGTAGCTTTTGACAGAATGTCTGCACACTTCGAGAAATCAGCAAAGCTTAACGGCATGATAAAAAAAGCGGCAGTTTATCCGATTATCGTTGTGATTGTAGCTATTGCGGTTGTTATTGTAATGCTAGTAAAGGTCATCCCAAGCTACTCAGAGATGTTCAATGACCTGGGAACAGAGCTTCCGGGCATCACAAAGGCAGTTGTTGCGATGAGTGATTTTGTCACCGGATACTGGTATATTGTGCTTGCTGTCATAGCAGCAATTGTTATTGCCATCAAGCTTTATAAGCAGACTGACAGCGGCCAGATGTTCTTTGGTAATCTCGCAAGAAAGATTCCGGTTTTCGGAAAGCTAAACATCAAGACAGCGGCCAGTAACTATGCGCGTACACTTTCAACACTAGTGTATTCCGGACTTCCGATGATTGAAGCCCTTGGTATCACTGCTGACACCATGAAGAATGCTCTTTACAAAAAAGCACTGAAAAGTGCGAGGGAAGAGGTAAGTAAGGGTGTTCCACTGTCTGAGCCAATTACTGCGTGTGGATTGTTTCCGCCTATGGTTTCACACATGACACGAATCGGTGAGGAGACCGGTGATCTGGAGGGCATGCTTACGCGACTGGCAGACTACTATGATGAGGAAGTTGAGTTGGCTACCCAGACAGTTATGGCAGCTATTGAGCCTATGATTATCCTTGTTCTGGCACTTATTGTTGGTGTGCTTGTGGCAGCCGTTATGGCTCCTATGCTTTCCATGTATCAGGCTATGGACAGCTTATAAAATGAAAAAAGCAGGCTTTGAGTGTGAAGCTCAAAGGCTGCTTTTTTGGTGCAGAGACATTGGCAGTAGGACGGGGCTTCATCCCATGAGCCTTGGCTGGTGCACACTCTCTCGCTTGAGCTACGCTACACTGCCAAGATACTGTAGGAATTATGCTTTATAGGTTTACTATGCTTGACGAAACCGTCGAAACGCGCCGTCCGTGGCGCGGTTCTCCTTGAGCTCCCATCCGTGGGAGCTCATTTCTGTGCATCATGTGCATAATTCAACAGTATCTAAGCAGCTTCGCTATTCGCTCACGAGAGAGAGCGTGCACCAGCCGTTCTCATGGGATAAACCCTCTTACGCTGTGGCGAAAAAATACATTGACAACTGTTATACAATAGGCTACAATTCGAATACATGGTTCGGGTATGTTCTTTACCCGTTGATTTATCATGCTGTGTCAGCAACAAATCCGATTGTGTGTTAAAAATAAATATCAGCTAAAGTACCAGTCTATTCGTTTCTATGCGTGGCGGGCATTTATTTGAGTAATATAAAGGGTTATTATCATTTGAAATTATGTATGCACAAAAAATGGGGCTATAAAAAATGATGTGTATGCAGATTTCATGTGGAAACAGGAGAAGTGTATGATATACAGAAAAGTGAAGACAAATTTGTCCAGAACTCTCAGCTCTATAGAGCAGGACAAGGCAACCAGTGACGACTACGTGAAGTGTATTCTGGCAGATCCGCAGATAGCAGCCTATATAGTTCAGGCGCTCGTGCCGGAATTTAAGGACATGGAAGCCGAGAAAATAATTCCGTGCATTGGTGAGCCGACAGTAATGCTCAGATTTCCGGAAAGGCTTGGAGTTAAAATCCAGAACGTAAATAATGAGTCAGTTGATGAGGATGATGGGAAAATTATTTACGACATCAAATTTCCATTGTATTATAATGGAAAAAGAAGAGAATTTATCATCAATATTGAAGCTCAGAAGAGCAGTAAAAAATCAAAGCTGGGCTACCAGCTGGAAAACAGGATTGCCTATTACATGGGCAGAATGATATCAGAGCAGAAGGGAACGGAGTTTGTAAATTCGAATTATGATGATTTAAAATCCGTATATACTATATGGATATGTATGGATACGAAAAAATCAGAGGACTCAATAATCGAATTTGGGATGAAATCCAGCCTGATTTATGGTAAAATAAAGAAAATACCACAGATTGACAAATTAAACGGTGCACTGATAAATGTCCGGACGAGAGCAACAAAAAATAAAAAGCAGTCTAAGAATAAACTCATAGGAATGCTGGAAGAACTGTTCTCAAAGTCAGAGTTTATCGAAAAAAAGAAGATACTTGAAGAAGACTATGGACTTAAAATGAGCATGGAACTCGAAGGGAGGATGAGCGAGATGTGTAATGTGAGTGATTACTGGGAAGAGGTTGCAACAGAAGAGGGTAAGGAAATTGGAGAAAAACAAAAGATAATCTCACTGGTTGTAAAAAAACTGCAAAAGGACAAGAGCGTGGCGGAAATAGCAGATGACCTGGAAGAAAAAGAGGAGGTTATCGCTCCAATTTACGAAGCGGCATTGTCAATGAAGCCGGATTATGATGTTGAGAAAATCTATGAGCTTCTTGAGAAAAATAAGAAATTGGCATAGTAGCTGTAGGTACTGGCAGTAGGACGGGGCTTCATCTCATGAGCCATGGCTTGTGCACACTCTTTCACGTGAGCTACGCTACGCAGCCAAGATACTGTAGGAATTATGCTTTTAGATTTTCTATACTCGACGAAACCGTCGAAACGCGCCGTCCGTGGCGCGGTTCTCCTTGAACTCCCATCCGTGGGAGCTCATTTCTGTGTATAGTGTGCATAATTCAACAGTATCTAGGCAGCTCCGTTATTCGCTCACGCGAGAGAGCATGCCCCAGCCGGTCTCACGTGATAAAGCCCCTTGCGCTGTGGCAGAATGAAAATATAAGTATGAAAAAAGAAAAATTATGATGACAAAGAACTGCCGCTATGCTACAATCAACTCAAAGCATTATATTTCTGTAAGCGGCACCACATAACAATTTTTTACAGGTGCACACCACTTTGAAGAGGGCAGACCACTTCGCATCATTCTACAAAGGACATGGAAGTTTTCGATGCTTTATTTACCAATCAACAGCAGGAAAATTGAAATGCCGTATGTAGACGGAATGCAGAAAATGCAGTAAGAAACAGATAAATGCAGTCAAAAAAGGCAGCAGAAATATACAGCGCGTTAATCATAATGTAAACATAAAAAAGAACAGCACATGTATATTTCATAAACTGTACCACTGTACCCTCATTGGCACCAAATTTTCCTGCTCACACAAGAGAACAGGAGGAGAAGGATTGAGCGCAAAGGACTCAATGGCAAAGGAATACTTTGCAGACAATGCCAGGTTTGCAGACCTGTGCAACAATGTGCTGTATGGAGGAAGAGAGGTCATCCTGCCGGAAAACCTTAAGGAAAGGGATACCACAGAGGTGCTGACAGCACTAGGGCTTGACAAAAAGACCATAGCGATGCAGAAGATGAGGGACATCTTCAAAAATGCCAGCATCAAATATACCGGCAAATCATATGTCGTACTGATAGGAGTAGAGAATCAGTCTGATATACACTATGCCATTCCGGTAAAAAACATGTTTTATGATGTGATGGCATACGGCAATCAGGTAAAGGAAACAGCCAAAAAGCATCGCAAGGAAAAGGATACGGCAACATCGGATGAATTTCTCTCAGGATTTACAAAAACTGATAAGCTGATACCGGTGATTACGATTACAGTATATCTCGGAACAAAGGAATGGGATGGACCGAGAAGGCTGTCGGATATGTTTGGTGAAGTAGACGAGGAACTTATGCCGTTTATACCGGATTACAGGATTAATCTGCTGGCACCGAGGGAGATAAAGGACTTTACCGGATTCAGGACATCCATCAGGCAGCTTTTCGAGGTACTGCAGAATGCATATGATAAGGAAAAAATGCAGGAAGTGCTGCAGAATGACGAGAAGTTTAGCAATGTGGACAGAGAGACAGTTGAGGCAATCAACCTGTTTGCAGGAACGGATATAGACATAGATGAGAAAGAAGAGGTGATTGATATGTGCAAGGCGTGGGAAGAACAGAAAAATGAAGGCAGAGAATTAGGCAGAGAAGAAGGTCGGGAATTAGGCAGAGAAGAAGGCAGAGAATTAGGTCGAGAAGAAGGCCGAGAAGAAGGCAGAATTCGTCAGGCAAAAATAACAGCCTTGAAACTTCAGAAAAAAGGTCACTCAATAGAAGATATAGCTGAGTGCGTGGATTTTGACGAGGAAACAGTAAAAGAATGGCTTGTGAGCTAATATTGTAGTGTAATACAATTTGAGGAGGCAGTCTTTGAGCGAAAGCACTG
>ERZ1035051.542-NODE-542-length-13155-cov-38.553282_pt1 | contig 13155 bp, 9 predicted proteins | sample MGYA00520586_ERZ1035051 | MGnify/ENA primary metagenome ERZ1035051 (study PRJEB33766, sample SAMN09781692) | gut metagenome | biome: gut microbiome | host: Homo sapiens | place: Madagascar | study: EMG produced TPA metagenomics assembly of the PRJNA485056 data set...
AAAATTGTTTTGTACATTAAATAAAATGTTTATAAATGAATAATAAATCGAAGCCGCAAGCCTGCTCGGTTTTCGGCATTCGGGGTGCAAAGGTAATGCCTTTCCTTGAAATGACAAAGCAAAATATGATTTATTTTTATCCTGCATGTAAAGATTTAATTTGAATCAAGAGAGGTTGGCTTGCTATACTTGGCGGAAAAGGGGTAAAAAAGGCGTTTTCCGCCAATTATAAGCGTATACTTGGCGGAATGTGGGTTAAAAAATGTATTTTCCGCCAATTATACCGATTGGTTAGTTTGATTTTCGGGAGTTGTTGCCAATACGTATTCTTGTCAGATGAAAGATTATGCTGTTTTGTGAATAATTGTAAAAATGGGCGATTTTTTACCCATATCTCATAAAAAAATATAGATATGGGTAAAAAATCGCCCATTTTCTTGTTTTTGTGGGAAAAAGATGATATATTTGCACGCAAAAGAAGTTAGCAAAAATATGGTATCTTATAATAAACTGGTAGGTAGAGAACGAGAGTGCAAGGAATTGCAGAGAGTAATGAACTCTGATCGCTCGGAATTTGTGATAGTGTATGGACGGCGAAGAGTCGGTAAAACCTTCCTTGTCGACCAATACTATCAGGGAAAGTATGACTTTACATTTGTGGGTGGACATAATCTTTCTCGCCAAAGACAACTGACTAATTTTTCTAGAGCTTTGAAGAAATATTCGGGTGTAAAACCTGATAAGTTTGCTGATTGGTTTGATGCATTCGATGCACTGGAAGATTATCTTGAATCACTAGACGAGAATAGAAAGAAAGTGATTTTTATTGATGAGATGCCCTGGATAGATACCCAAAAGTCTGACTTCGTGTCTGCCTTGGAGAACTTCTGGAATGGTTGGGCAGCTCGTCGTAGCGATATCGTGTTTATCGCCAGTGGCTCTGCCACATCTTGGATGGTAGATAATCTGATAGAGAACCAAGGGGGACTGCATGCTCGAATCACGAGCAGTATTTACATCCGTCCGTTTACGCTTCAAGAAACAGAAGAATACTTGCAGAGGAAATATTGCAAGTGGGATAGGTATCAGATATTGCAATGTTACATGGTGTTTGGTGGAATCCCATTTTATTTGAGTTTGATTAACCCACAAGATAGCCTGGTGCAAAATGTAGATAGATTGTTCTTTTCGCATAGTGGCATCATGAGGAGCGAGTTCGATGAATTATATAATGCATTATTTAGCAATGCGGAGTTATATATCAATGTGGTAAAGGCTTTGGCAAATCATCATGGTGGAATGTCTAGGGCAGAGATAGTAAAGGCTGTTGGGGTGAATGGCGGTACACTTTCGCGAGTGTTGACGAATCTGGAGCGATGTGACTTTATCTCCCGAAGCCACAACTTCGGGTGCAAGACTAGAGAGGCTAATTATCGCTTGATCGATTTCTACACCTTATTTTATTATAGGTTTATCGCTCAAGACACATCGGGTGATGAGCAATGGTGGAGTCACAACTTTGAGTCTCGGTTGGTTTCTACGTGGCAAGGCTTGACTTTTGAGATTGTGTGTCTGGTGCATACGGATGCCATTAAGAGAGCGCTTGGAATCTCAGGTATGGCAACTGAAGTTTCTTCTTGGCGCAAGATGGCAAGTGCTGGTCAACGAGGTGCGCAGATCGATTTGGTGATTAAGCGTGCTGACCGCATCGTCCATTTATGTGAGATGAAATTCAGCAAGGGAGAATATCATATCACAGAGGCTTATGAGCAACAACTGCGAGAGCGCATGGAGTTGTTCCGTCTGTCTACGAAGACGAAGCTCTCGCTTGTCAATACTTTTGTTACGACATACGGTGTGGCAGATGGTAAACATCATAGTATCGTGCATAGCGAAATGACGATGAAGCAGCTGTTTGAGTAAAAAAGTTCCTCGGTAGGACAGCCTTTCTACCGAGGAACTTTTGATATTTAGTTATGTACTTTTGACTTTAGTGTGGTCATTGACAGATTCGGTTACTATTTTACTAGAACAGCCTTAGTCTTTCCATCCTTGTATTTGATAACTATGACTCCCTTTTGTGGGGCAGATAGTTTCTTGCCCGACAAATCATAGTAGACTTTGATGTTCTCTTTGTCTGCTAGTATATCGTTGATGCCAGTGTCTTCATCTTTTACACTATAGTTGAATGCGATAGATGTTGAGAAGTCTTGTTTGCCTTCAAAGCTAGCTTCTAAGAAAACTTTGTGTTCTCCTGCATTTGTCGCCATCCCGTCCATATTTATAGATGACAATTTATAGTTTGGTATGTTGCAGGTGAAAGTTGGTTCGATGCTCATACCTTCCTTATAAGTGAATTCTGTAGCATTTGCACTAACAATAGGCTTCATTTTATTTGCATATTGAGCAAAGTCTGAGTTCTTGGCGTATGAGTCTAAGTCTGGAACGTAAATCACGAAGTCATCTAAATAAACGAATTGGTTGTACCCCTTAGGAGTGTTGTCTGGTGCCATAATCACTTGTTTCAGTGCCGAACGGCTCAGAGAGCGCTCGCCGAGATATTTTACCCCTCTAGGAATAACAATCTCTTCAATGCCAGTGTCGTAAAAAGCATAGTCGCCAATAGAGTCGAGGCTTGCAGGAAGTATCACTTCTTTTAGCTTGTTTGCTTCATAAAAAGCGCTAGAACCTATAGCCTTCAGATTGTTTCCGAAGGTTACATTGGTTAGCTTTTTTGCTCCAGCGAAGATGCTTGATGGTACATATTCTACTTCGTCCCCGAAATATATAGTTTCTATAGGGGTTGAATTGTAGGCACTATGATATGGTTCTATGTTGAACTCATGTACATGGATCGCATTCCAATAGATAGTCTTTAATGCTGGGCAATTGTTGAAGATATAATCACAGTTTAGTTCTTTGACTTTTTTCCCAAGAGTTACAGACTCTAGATTTTTAAGACTGTAAAAGACCTGTTTATCGACGCTTGTAACATGGTCGGGGATGATTAGCTCTTTGATACCGTCACATTCAGCAAAAGCTTTTTCTCCTATTGTCTCAAGTGATTCAGGAAGCTTAATTTCTGTAAGTCCAGAGCATTTGTAAAGCATATAGGCTGGAATGTATCTTACTTTGTTCCCGAAAGTAATTTGGGAGAGAGAGTTAGTAAAGAGATATACTTGAAAACCATGATGCCAGTCATCAATGATGTACACAGAGTCGGCGTTCCAAATTACATTTCCTAGTGAAGAACAGTTGTCGAAACTAGTAGTCCCAATACGGTCAAGAGTGGAAGGAATAGTAATTCCCACTAATTTCTTGTTGTCTGCAAAAGCGCGGCAAGAAAGACTCTTGGTGCCTTCACGCAATTCGATGTTTATAGAATTGTCATTTTGTGGGTTATCTTTGTAAATATAGGCAGCTTGGTCAATGTAAACCATCCCATAGTCTTGCATTCCAAGCCAAGTGCTTCCAGCAAAAGCCTCAGAACCAACATATTTGATGCTGCCTTGTGTCTTCACAACTTCAAGTCCGTTGTTGGTGCAAAAAGCTCTTGCTGGTATTGAATTTACCTCTTCACCGAAGTAAACCTCTTTGATAGGACAATAACCGAAGACCTCATAATTGTAAGTGTTATTGTCTAAGTCGCAATCTTTGGCATTCCATGTGATTTTCTTTATGTTTGTGCATTGGCTGAATCCATTGGCACCAATGAGTTTTAAGTTGACGGGCAGAGTTAGCTCTGTTAGTTTATTACAACCATAGAATGTAGATCCGTACTGGCTATAGCTTACAAATCTGTCGCCAATTTGTTCCAGAGAATTTGGTAAGTTGAGTTGGCTGATAGATGTACATTTGTAGAAGGTTTGATTTCCTAGTTTTTTCACTCCTTCTTCAAACTTAATGTCTTCAAGTTGAGTGTAATCATAAAAGGCGTAATCGCCAACATAAGTCACTCCACCTTCAATGACTAAATGCTTGATGGACTTTTTGTATGGGTTCCAAGAAGGTAAAGTTGCGACGCTGTTGGTCGGATTCTCAAAGTCATTCATTTTGCCATTTCCCTTGATGGTAAGGGTTTCATCGTCAAGAGACCATTTCACACCTGTTCCGCATGTGCCTGTTGCAATGTTTTTAGCACAAGCAGGGAGTTGGGAAATGCAGAGTAGACAAACTGTGAAGACTCCTTTTAAAGTTAGGGATTTTGTAAACTTACTCATAATTTTCATGTAAAGTTTTACGATAGCCCTCTAGCTCCTTCAAGGCATGAATTTATACTTTATGGTTATCATACATATGAAAACGTGGAGCCAGCCTGCTGCTCGTTCCACTGGTTAAGGCCTTCGCATTGCCCCTGTCTGTCGAAACGAGCAATGCTGAAAGCCCCACGCTAGTGTAAGTATATAGTTTACCCTCCCTACCAACGGACAAATTGCCCGAAGTCAATGAGGGCTGTATATAATACACCCCATGAGGCGTCCCTTCATTGCTTTGTTCTTGACAGACAGTTGAAGTTGCGAAGTTCTAACCAGTCAAAACCAAAGCGTACAGTTACGCCTTAATATGTATATGTCACCCCGACCTCCTGCCCTTTGGGGGCTTTCAGCAAGGGTTACGATTGCAAAGATAGTGATAATTTTGATAAGTTGTATCTGAAAATGGATTTTTTTGCGGTAGGAGGATAAAAAAACTTCATTTTCTTTGTTTTTATAATGAAGAAGTGCTATCTTTGCATTGTTTTATATAAATGTTTGATGAATATGAGCAAAACGTTCAATATATATTGTGATGAAAGTACCCATTGGGTTTCTGATCGGCATCTATATATGCTTTTTATCTGTTGACTGCATATTATCTCAATAAGGAATACGGAAAAAAGACTTTAATAAAAAAGATGGGGCGAAGACTTCCGAATGTGTTATAAAAACGCAAGACCCGTATTGCATCGGTGGCAAGCGGGTCTCGAAACTCCTTCTAATTATAGATGAGCGGTGCAAAGATACAAAGAATTTGGGGAATAATAGTTCTTTTCCCAAAAATAAAATAGTTTTTAACACCATCAGAGGTGAGAACACCTCTGATGGTGTGTTATTTATAAATAAGTGTAATATAATAAAAGAAAGGAAAAGATAAAATGGAGAAAATCAACGTAAAAGAACTGAATGATAATGTCTTCGAGACTATTGGTAAGGAGTGGATGCTGGTTTGCGCCGGCAACAAGGATAAGTTCAATATGATGACTGCTTCCTGGGGCTGCCTGGGATGGCTTTGGAACAAGCCGGTGGCTGTGGTATTTATCCGTCCGGAACGCTACACCCACGGCATCATTGAGGAGAATGAATTCATGACCCTCTCTTTCCTCGGCAATAGCGAGGAGGCTCGAAAGATCTATAACTTCTGCGGCTCCAAGAGCGGTCGCGATTTGGATAAGGCAAAGGAAACAGGATTGACTCCTGTAGAGACCGATAACGGCAGCATTGCATTCGAACAGTCTCGACTCACTCTGGAATGCCGCAAACTCTATAAGGACAATATGACGGCGGAGAAGTTCCTCGATAAGGATCTTCTGCAGTGGTATGGTGCCAAGGGCGGATTCCACGATGTCTATGTCGTGGAGATTACCAATGCTTATACAAAGTAATAATTCAAATATGGCTCAAGAACAGACAGCAATTCGTGAACGCCAGAAAACCAGGCTCAAGGAGCCGGGGCGTTACGTGGTAATGATGTTCAACGACGACTTTACACCGATGGATTTCGTGGTAGAAATCCTCGAAACCATCTTCTTCAAGTCGCAGGCTGAGGCTGAAGCAATCATGCTCAAGGTTCATCACGAAGAAAAAGCCGTGGTGGGCACCTACAGCTATGACATCGCCAAGAGCAAAGTGGAGAAAGCTATGGAGAAAGCCCGTACGCAGAAGTATCCACTGAAGCTCACTTATATGCCAGAATAAAGAAAGGAAAATATAGAATGGATAGTATGGGATTAACCCGATATATGAGTGTCTTGATGGACGATGCCATGAAGCAGGCCCGGTTTTTCGATCACGAGTTCGTGATGCCCGAGCACATGCTTCTGTCATTGCTCCGCCAGTATGCCTTCTGCCAGGCTTTGCAGGAGGAAGGAGTAGATAGCATCAAGATGCACGAAGACTTGGTGGGATGGCTCGCCAAGCAGGAACGTGTGCCTGAAAACATCAAGTTCCTGCCAGAACCATCATCACTCTTCAAGACTATGTTTGGAACGGCGTGCGCCCTGGCTGCAGCCGCAGATAGAAAACTCGTGAATGTGCCTCATTTCGTACAGGCAATGTTTGGCTTGCAGAACTCAGAAGCTGCTTTTCTGTTGTGCAAGAATGTGGGCGACCGTCAGGGCGAATTCCTGGCGAGTGTGGATAGCTATTATCCGCTGGAAAATGAACCAGGTGATGAAACCCTGATGATGGGTGATGGCTACGATGAGGATGACTATGATAACGATTATGATGATGAAGAAGAGGAGGGAAGAAGCCGACAGCCTCAGGATTGGCACCAGTTGGTTACCTGCATCTCTGATCAAGTGGAGGAACATAATCCGCTTATCGGCAGAGAGCAGGAACTGGATAGAACCATCCAGGTGCTCTGTCGTGCCGAGAAGAACAATCCGCTCCACATCGGTGAACCGGGCGTAGGTAAGACCGCCCTGGTTTATGGCCTTGCCAAGCTCATCAACGAGAATCAGGTACCCGAGCGCCTCAAGGGCGCACGCATCTACGGTATGGATATGGGACAGATGCTTGCCGGCGCCCAATATCGTGGCGACTTTGAAAAGCGCATCAAGATGGTGATGGAAGGAGCCGTGAAGGAAGGCAACACCATCATCTACATTGATGAGATTCATAATATGATAGGTGCCGGTCGTGGTTCTGATGGCGGACCGGATGCTTCCAATATGCTGAAGCAATATCTGGAGGCTGGCGACATCCGATTCATTGGTTCCACCACCTATGAGGAATTTAACCGCTACATGGCTCAGAGCAAGGGCATCGTGCGCCGCTTCCAGCAGATTGACATCAAGGAACCTACCGAGGAGGAAGCTATCAGAATCCTGGAGGGCTTGCAGTATAAATACAATAAGTTCCACAACGTAACTTATCGCAAGGACGCCCTGGAATATGCCGTCCGTGCCAGTGCCAAATACATCAGCAACCGCTGTCTGCCAGACAAGGCCATCGACCTGATGGATGAGGCGGGTGCTTATCTGGAGGTGCATCCGGTAGAATCTCGCCAGCGCTCTTACGTTACCAAGGCGATTATCCAGCAGATTCTTACCAAGGTCTGCAAGATAGATGCGGCTGCCATCAAGGATGAAAACAATGATTCTCTGGCTACGCTCCGCCAGCGCATACTCGACAAGATCTATGGTCAGGACAAGGCTGTGGATAAGGTGGTTGAGGCTGTGATGATGGCGAAGGCAGGACTGGTGGATGATGACAAGCCGATGGCATCGCTGCTCTTCGTGGGTCCTACGGGCGTGGGTAAAACCGAGGTGGTCCGTGTCCTGGCAAAGGAACTCGGCATCGAACTGGTGCGTTTCGATATGAGTGAATACACCGAGAAGCATACCGTGGCTAAACTTATCGGTTCGCCTGCCGGATACGTGGGTTATGAAGATGGCGGTCTTCTGACCGATGCCATCCGCAAGACACCAAACTGCGTGCTCCTGCTCGATGAGATTGAGAAGGCGCATAGCGACATCTACAACATCCTGCTGCAGGTGATGGATTATGCCCGATTAACCGATAACAAGGGTCAGAAGGCAGACTTCCGGAACGTTATCCTCGTGATGACTTCCAATGCCGGAGCGCAGTATGCATCCCAGGCAAGTGTAGGTTTCGGCGGTAATGTTACCCGTGGCGAGGCGATGCTGGCTCAGGTAAAGAAGACCTTCAAGCCAGAGTTCATTAACCGACTTTCCGACACTGTGGTGTTCAACGATATGGATAAGCACATGGCAGAATTGATTCTTGCCAAGAAGCTTCGTCAGCTCGATGCGAAGTTGGCAGCAAAGGGAGTTTCTATTACGCTTACCGATGCGGCAAGAGAGAAAATCCTGGAGTGGGGCTTCACCAAGGAATATGGAGCCCGCGAGATGGATCGCGTCATCGGTAATCGCCTGAAGCCAATCCTGATGAAGGCGCTGCTCTTTGGCAAGCTCAAGAAAGCAGGTAAGGGCTGCGTAGATTTCGATGACAAGGAACTGGTGGTTAATTATTAAGAAGCTATGATATTACAGATAGATGAAAATGCGGAAGAGATTTATTTTCCCGATCCGCATTACGGCGATGAAGACGGTTGCTTTGCGATAGGTGGTGACTTGAGCATCGACCGCCTGCTGCTGGCTTACAGCAACGGCATCTTTCCCTGGTATAGCTTTCGCGACCAGCCGGAGATTCTCTGGTTCTGTCCGATGAAGCGCTTCGTCATCTTCCCGGATGAAATCCACATCAGCCATTCTATGAGAACCTTGCTGAGAAAGAACCGATACAGCGTGGGAATCAACGAAGATTTCGATGCTGTGATTCGTGCCTGTAGCAAGACCAATGGCCGTTACGAGGAAGAGGGTGCCTGGTTGGGTGAAAACATCATCCAGGCATTCACCGCCCTTCATGAGCAGGGCTTTGCGGCAAGCGTGGAGGTATGGGATAATGAAACTGGTGAGTTGGTGGGCGGACTTTATGGCGTCACCATCGGCAAGGTCTTCATTGGCGAGAGTATGTTTTCAAAGGTTCCATCAGGCTCTAAGATAGCCCTCATCTTCCTGGCCCGTTATCTGCAGGAGCATGGAGGCAAGATGATAGATTGCCAGTTGGAAACCCCGCATCTCAAGTCGATGGGTGGCAGATATATTTCCTACGAGGAATATATGGAAATCATGAATGAAGAATAATTCCTGCTGAAAGCGAGTAGCGTCTCTATTGTAAAAAGACGACTTTCTTCTTTTGGTGAAAAAATAATAAAGGCTAGGTTCCCGAAACAGGAAAACCTAGCCTTTATTTTTTAGCATTTACTTTTTTCAAAATATCGGTGTGCCGATGCAGCCGTTAGGTGCCTGAATATGCAGCATCGCACAAATGGTAGCGGCAATATCTGTCATATAGTGAGGCTGGGCACTCTCGCCGTGCTGGATGCCCCAACCCATAAACAGGCAAGGAATATGGATATCGTATGGATTCCATGCTCCGTGGGTAGTTCCTTTGCTGCTGTAAAATTCGTAGTGACCTGGTTTCAGTACAATCTGAACACCTCCGCTGCGCTCACGGTTATAACCGTTGATGGCACGGAACTTCAGCTCTTCAGGGATGCTCTCGATAGAGGTCTTCTCCATGTCGAAGGCATAGTGCACGTCCTTGTCTTTCTTCAATCTATCTACCACTGCCTGCTTGATGGCTGCGTAATCCAAACCAAGTTCTTCGATGATATCTGTGTTGAAGAACACCTGGTAGTTCATGATGGTCTTCACGAGATCTTTGTCGGTATTGAACTTAGCTTTCAGAATCTGATTCAGCTCTTCTACCAATCCCTTTTTGTTCCAGATGCCGGCAGGGATTCGCTGATCCTGCAGGAAGGTAGCGTTGTTTACGCCTCCATGGTCGGCGGTGAGGAAGGTGAGATAATTTCCCTTGCCCACGGTCTGGTCGAGATAAGCGAAGAAATCTGCCAAAGCCTTATCTAATCTAAGATAGCAATCCTCTGTTTCGATAGCGTTTACGCCCACCTGATGACCGATGTAATCGGTGCTGGAACAGCTGATGGTCAGCAGGTCAGTATCTGTGTTTCTACCCAGATTTTCTCCCTCAATGGCAGCCTTGGCAATATCGAAGGTCAGGTTGCAGCCGAATGGGGTGTTGCGGAGAATCTTGTAACCATGCTTTTTATATAAGGTAGGCAGATCGAGTGGCAATACTGCCTTTTCGCCTTCAACAATTCCATTCTCGTAGTTGTTGTCATCGCTGGTGCTCTCCTTGTAGGAATCGATAGGGTAGAGCGTCTCCCATTTCTTGGAAAGATACTTGTTTGGGAGTTTCTGCTTGTTGAACTTGTTCACCCACTCTGGCAACTTATCCATATAGAAAGTACTGGTGATGAACTTGCCCGACTTGTCATCAAACCAGAAAGCACCATTGGCGTGATGACCCGCAGGGAGGATGGAAGCTCTGTCTTTCAAGGCTACACCAATCACCTTAGAGCGGTTGTTGGTAGCCAGACGGAGTTCATCACCGATGGTGGTTACCCACAGGTTGCGAGGCGACATCTTGCCAGCCTTGCTGTCTGAACCTACCGGGTTGACGGTATCGTCGGCAGTACAATACACTACTTTTCCATCTTTCACGAAGTTGTTTCCTGCAATTCCGTGGATGGAAGGAACGGAACCGGTCCAGATAGAAGAGTGGCCGATGGCTGTAACCGAAGGGATGTAAGGAATCTTGCAGTTTTCTACGCTGAATCCTTCTCCGAGCATTCTCTTGAATCCGCCTTCGCCGTAGCGGGCGTAGTAGCGATAGAGATAATCCCATCGCATCTGGTCGATAACGATGCCTACAACGAGCTTAGGGCGTTGAGGCTGAGCCTGTGCAATGCCGCAGAAGCAGCAGAGCACGAAGATGAGTTTGATAATCTTATTCATAGTCAAAATGTCTTTTTTATACATAACCATTCAGTATTGTATATTGCAATTCGGTTGCAAAGATACAACTTATTTTGGTATTTAACGATAAAAAAGACGATTTTTACCCAAACTTCTCATGGCGTTCAATACAGCCAGTACCGTAACACCTACATCGGCAAAGACAGCCATCCACATGGTGCCGAGACCAATGGTGGCGAGAATCAGTACGGCAACCTTCACTCCGATGGCAAATATCACGTTCTCGTGAGCGATATGAATGGTTCTTCTGGCTATCTTCACGGCAAGGGCAATCTTTCTAGGGTCATCATCCATCAGTACTACATCGGCAGCTTCGATGGCTGCATCGCTACCCAGTCCACCCATGGCAATGCCCACATCGGCACGCTTCAATACAGGGGCATCGTTGATGCCATCGCCTACATAAGCGAGCGTCTTGCCTGCTGGTTTTGTCTTCAGCAGTTGTTCTACATGCGAAACCTTATCGGTTGGCAGCAGTTCTGCGCGGCACTCGTCCAGTCCCAGTTTGTAGGCAACATCTTCTCCCACTTCTCTGCGGTCGCCCGTCAGCATTACCGTTTTCTCTACTCCCAGTTCTTTCAGCTCTCTGATGGCATGGGCGCTTCCTTCCTTAAGGGTGTCGTTGATCACAATATGTCCTGCGTACTTGCCATCAATGGCGACGTGGATGATGGTTCCCACCTGGTTGCAGTCGTGCCATTTTGCGCCGATGTTTTCCATCATCTTCTTGTTGCCCACGCAAACCACCTTGCCGTTCACTTTGGCACGGATACCCTGTCCGGCAATCTCCTCTACATCGGTCACCTCACAGCCATCCGTTGCTTCTTGCGGGAAGGCAGAACGCAGGGCTGCGCCGATAGGGTGGGTAGTGAAATGCTCGGTATGAGCTGCCAGATGAAGCAGGATTTTCTCCTTGTCAGAATATTCGCCAATATGTACATTATCTGCATCATGGGATGAATGGTCTGGGCAGGAAGCATCTGCATGAACAGCTGCTACGGCAAACTCTCCGTGGGTCAAGGTACCCGTCTTGTCGAACACTACGGTTCCCACCTTGGCTAAAGCATCCATATAGTTGCTGCCCTTGATGAGAATACCATTCCGGGATGCTCCACCGATGCCGCCAAAGAAGGTGAGGGGCACGCTGATGACCAGAGCGCATGGGCAGGAAACCACCAGGAATATCAGGGCGCGGTTGAGCCATAATGGGAAGTTCTCGCCAAAGGTTCCTTCGCCAACGATTCCCGTAGTTGCCAGGAATGGAGGAATAACCGCCAGGGCAATGGCTGCGAAAACAACGATAGGAGTATAGACTCGGGCAAAACGGGTGATGAAAGCCTCGCTCTTCGACTTGTTCTTGTCTGCACTCTCTACCAGCGCAATAATCTTGGATACGGTACTTTCGCCAAAACTCTTGGTGGTGCGTACACGAACCACTCCCGACAGGTTGATGCATCCAGACATGATAGTATCGCCTTCGTTCAAATCCCGTGGCATACTTTCTCCCGTCAGGGCAACAGTATTCAAGGCTGAATTGCCCTCAATGACAACGCCATCCAGAGGCACTTTCTCTCCCGGACGGATTACAATTGTTTCTCCAATCTTTACATCTTCAGGAGAAACGATCTCTACTTTTCCGTTTCTTTCAACATTCGCCACGTCTGGTCGGATATTCATCAGATGCGAAATACTGTCGCGGCTCTTTCCTTCCGCATATCCTTCGAAGAGTTCGCCCACCTGAAAGAAGAGCATCACGAAGACTGCCTCTGGAAATTCTGTGTCTGATCCAGGAAAGAATCCGATGCAAAGGGCTCCGATGGTTGCGATAGCCATCAGGAAGTTTTCGTTAAACATATCGCCCTTGGCAATACCTTCTGCAGCTTCGCCCAGCGTCTCGTGTCCTATTAATAAATAAGGAATGAGATAGACGAGGAGTAACTGCCAGGTAGCCAGACTGTATTCCTTTTCGATGAAAACAGCGATAATCAGGAGGATGATGGTTGCTCCTATCAGAAAGAGTTTGGATTTCAAACCGCCTTCTTCATGATGATGATGGTGGTGGCAACCGCACCCCTGGTGCTCATGTTCTTCTGTGGAGCATGAGCAGTCATGATTGTGCTCATGATGATGTTCGTGAGAATCTTCACAATGGCATTCATGATGATGTTCGTGAGAAAGTTTCATTTCTTCCATAATTTTGCAATACTTTTAGTTCTATATACCCCGGAACATTCAGTTCCTTTTTCTATTTCGGTTGCAAAATTACGAAAAGGTTTCTGCAACTTGGTTGCAAAAGTCCAAATCGCCCTCTTAATGTTTTTTTGTTTACGCAAAAACAAATAGACCAAATTCAAGCAAACCAGCAACGAAAAAAGCAGTTAAGCACTTTCTGCTTAACTGCTTGATTTTCAAAGTGGACCAGCTAGGGCTTGAACCTAGGACCTCCAGATTATGAGTCTGTTGCTCTA
>ERZ1035051.547-NODE-547-length-13096-cov-6.290085_pt1 | contig 13096 bp, 13 predicted proteins | sample MGYA00520586_ERZ1035051 | MGnify/ENA primary metagenome ERZ1035051 (study PRJEB33766, sample SAMN09781692) | gut metagenome | biome: gut microbiome | host: Homo sapiens | place: Madagascar | study: EMG produced TPA metagenomics assembly of the PRJNA485056 data set...
ATATGAAGAGGAACGGGAGGATTTCCGCCCTCCACATGAGCTGATGAAAGACATTATGAGTTTGGAAAAGAATATTATGAAGGATCTTCAGAAACTGAATGGTATGATATAAAATAGTAGATTATGGAATCAGCAAAAATTAATGATCTGTTCGTTATCCAAACAAATTCTAAGTTAAAGGCTAAAGAAGGAAAAAAGGAGGGACAATATCCATTCTATACTTCTGGAGAAGAGATAAAATACTTGGATACATTTCAATGCAACACACGAGGACTTATTATAGGAAAAGGTGGAAATCCTAACTGGCGTTTTGCAAATGGAATGTTTAGTATGTCAACAGATTGTTGCTTGTTGACAGCAAACCAAGAATTTGTGGATATAGAATATGTTTACTATTATCTCTGTGCTTTTCCAACAATCATGCAACGGCTATATAAAGGTGTTGGAATTAAGCATATATCATTAGCGGACATCAAAAATATAGAGATTGAATATCCGCCGATAGAAGTTCAGCGGACAATAGTTTCTGTATTGTCTTTTCTTGATGCAGTAATAAAAAAGAGACAAATAAATGTCGTGAAAAATATTCCAGAACTGCTTAAGAGTTATTATTCACAGCTTGTTGACAATAATGTATGGGATAAAGTAAGAATATCTGATATTGCGACTGAAATAAAGTCAGGTCCGTTTGGTACTCAATTACATGTGAGTCAATTTAGAGACAAAGGTGAAATATATGTCTATGGAATAGATGATTTGACAAAGAAAGCTCCAAAAACTCGTTATCTATCTATTGCAGAATTGGATAAGTATGAAAGATATCTGGTTCATGGTGATGATGTGCTTATTTCAATAATGGGTACTGTAGGGCGTACAAAAGTAGTACCTAAAGATATTGGATTGGCTATTAATACCAAGCATTTGGTTGACATTACCTTGAATCAAGATTTATGTAAGCCATATTTCTTGGCTTATACTTTGGAAAATGATCGCAAGGTAAGACAACAGATAGAGTCTTCCAAACACGGAGCGGTAATGTCTGCTATCAACATGTCTGATGTCAAAAATCTCATGATAACTTTGCCGAGCATCAAGGTGCAAATGTACTTTGAGGAGGTTTATCATCAGGTTAAAGATATTCAAAAATGCATGGAAGAGGAAATTCAATTGTTGAAAGAACTTCGAAAATCACTGCTGGCAAAATACTTCAGAGAAAATAATCCTCTAAATGCATCTTTTTCAGTTACAAAAAAACAAAAAATAACAAGTGGCTCAGATATAGATTCATTGTTAACTATCATAAATGAAGGAGGATTCTCGAATTTGTCTAATTATGATGAAATGAGAAGCCTTTTGTATTATTATATTGGAAAAGATGTTGTTGAGCAATATTATGATAAGAAAACCAAGAAAGTAAAACTTCGCAAGAAATGAAACTGATAAGTCTTAAAATAGGAGAAAGTTTTAGAAGCTTGCCTGCAAATTTTGAGGTTCGTTTTCTTGAAGATGGTCAAAATCTTGACCTTGAAGAATTCCGTCCTTTTTGTATGGTAGGTTTAAATGGTTGTGGCAAGTCTAATGTCTTGGAAGCCTTGGCGCATATATTCTATCAATTAGAATTGTGCGTGGCTGTTCATCTTCCTCAAAATATACTGTCAGATGATGAGAAACTAAGGACAGGTGGAACCATACAATCTTATCATCTGGAATATTTGTGGCATCCTAATTCGTTACCTACCTTTGAACTTAGCAATGCGAGAAAGGTAGTGATAGATAAAGAATTTGGCAAGGAACCGCAGATGTTTGTTTCATCTGTTAATGGTTCTGATAAGATTCAAGTCTCCCTGTCTTCTTCTGCTATAAATCATATGGAGGCAGAAGGCAAGAAATACCTGCCCAAGTATGTCGTAGCTTATTCCTCTGGCGAAAATGAAACGTTGAGTATACCTTTTATAAAGAGCCGTTTGCTCCATCTTGATGAGTTTAAGGAATATACATATAAAGGTATAGAGGGAACTCCAACAACTGAAAATGGATTGATTTATGTTGATGCCAATATGAGTCAAGCGATACTTCTGTGTTGCCTATTGTTTGAAGAAGACAAAACATTGTCTGGTCTTCGTAATATAGATAATACAGGAATCTGCAAAATTACGCGCTTTAGAATGTGTCTTAGGGAGAATTATTTCTCGGTTTCGTCCTTTGGAGACAAGGTGTCTTATTTTAAGGTGTTGTATGAAACACTTTTTAGAAAGTTCAAATCTTGCTTAACTATGTCATGGCGAGACGAAAGTAATGGGAATGCTGTTATCTATTATGATTTCTATGTCAATGATGCCACAAGGGATGCTTTTAAGGCGCATTTCAAATCTGGAATAGAGTGCTTTCAGGCTTTTCGACTATTATACGAATTGAATTATCATAAGATTGGAGAAGCTAAGGAAAAAGAGATATATGATTCTCAAGGCATATATACAGAGGGAAAATTTTCTTTGCCAGGACCGGAAGAAGATACATTCCATTTCTTGGATTTCTTTATCTCGAAAAGAATATCTAAGTCAGGAACTTGCAAGGAAATACTATTGAAGGCATTTTCAGATGGTGAACACCAGTTTATTCATACGATGGCAATCTGTTTATTGCTGAAAGATAGTGATTCTCTGATTTTGCTTGACGAGCCGGAAACCCATTTTAATCCCAATTGGCGTTCCCGCTTTATAAGCATGTTGAATGAGACGTTACATAATGGATGTTTACATTCAAGCAATGACATACCTACATGTAATTTCTTGAAGGAAGTATTGATTACTTCGCATTCACCATTCATCATTTCAGATTGTTTGCCACACCATGTATTGGTGTTATATAAAGATGAGGATGGACATACAAAGGCTGAAACTGCTTCCGAGCGAAGTATTAAAACATATGGAACTTCAATAAATGTCTTGACCGCAGAAATCTTTGGTAACTCCGATTCGATAGGTCAACGAGCTTATCAAGAAATGCAAGCAATTAAAGATGAAGCGAAGGATAAGGATAAAGCTATCCGTAAAATCAACAGCCGTTTCGGTGAGTCTTTAGATAAGCTGATAGCTATAAGTGAATTAAAGGAGAAGTAATTATGTTGTACCCTTACAAATATCCAAAAGCAAAAATCCAACAATTGCAATCTTTTGTCAATTACATCATGTTGGAAGTTGTGCTTAGGGCAAAGAAAATACCAGATCCGACCTTTTCTGTTGGATTGGTAATTCCAAAGTATGAAGGTATTATCCGTGATGTAAATGCTAAATATATTTTAGATCCGATTTCAAATATGTATTTAGACTCCAAGAAACTGGACCGCTTTCATCTGAAATTATTGCGTAAGGCGGTATTGGAGAATAATAGAATAGAGGAATTGTGTGATGGTCGTTTTTCACCAGTAAGGTATAAATACCTAAGTACTTTTTTTACGCAAAATTTTGAAAAGGACATGTTGGAGAACATAAACACATTTTGTGCCAAACTATATGAAAAATGTCTATGTTTGGCTCCGATTTATAACATGTTTGGGAAGATAAAGGAATATCATGATTTATTAGTACAAGATGATGATAGATGTCATTTTTGTGGAAATACATCTTTGGTCACAAAGTATGAGTCTGTGAGGAATGCTTTTGATCATTATCTTGCAAAACAGACTTATCCTTTTGTTTCTGTCAATTTCAAAAATTTAGTTCCTGTTTGTAATGCTTGTAATTCTTTGTATAAAAAGTCAAAAGATATCCTGTTGCAAGGAGAAAAACGTGTTAAGGCTTTCTATCCATATACAAATCAATCATATTCAATTCAGGTAACGATAAAATTTAAGAAAGGTAGAGTTTATACGAAAGACTTAAAGCCTTCAGATTTTGATTTGGAATGTACTTGCGTAGGGTATCAAGAGCAAGTGGATACTTGGATGCGAATTTATAGCATAGAGAAGCAATATAAAGCAAAATGTTGTAGCCCAACGTATAAAGCATATTTGACGAGCATATTTGATGATGTTAAAAATAAAAATATGTCAATAGATGATAGTCTTCGGCATTATGAAAATAACATCGATTATGACATGAATTTTCTGAAAGTCGCCTTTTTCAAGGCTGCACTTGATACAATAAAATAAACACCGACCCCGTGAATTTATGAAGAATAGAATATTTTATGGTGAATATACACTGAAGCATTGGATAAAGCTGATGCTTACATCCAATATCGTGTTACCTGATTATCAGCGTCTTTTCGTATGGAAAGAGGAGGATGTTAAGAACTTCATCAATCAGGTGAAGGACGAACAGTTTGTGCCAACATTGACTATCGGACATTATGTAGATGGCGAAGGCAATCGAACTAACTTGATATTGGATGGACAACAAAGACTTTCGAGTATACTCCTTGCTTATTTAGGTTTGTATCCTGACAAGGCTGTTTTTAAGAACACCTTGAATGAAAGAATGGCAAATGAGAATGATGACTTGGAAGAGGCTCTTGATGAACATGACTTTCCAATGGAACCTGACGAGCATGATGAGGAGATGGACAACATATTAAAATGGCAATATCCTCTTCTTCTAGACCATGGAAGAACGAAGGAAACCATACTTTCAAATTTGCAATTAGGCAATTATAAGGTGGTAGATTATGGTGTGAATGATGAATTCTTCGAAAACCACTACATAGGTTTTTCTTATTTGGTGCCAAAGGAAGATCCTGGTATGCAACAAAGATATTATTCTACGCTTTTCAGGAACATCAATAGACAAGGTGTTGCCTTGGATGAATTGGAAAGCCGTACCTCTTTATATTATTTGGTTCCTAATCTTAAAGATTTCTTCAAGCCTGAATTTATGGATGAATATGAAGTGAAGCTATCAGGTGATATTAAGAAGTTGGACTTTGTGAGATACTTGTCTCTGTTGTCAGAGTATAATAAGGATGAAAAAAAAGAGAAAGTAGCAAGAGGGGTCAGTTCTTCAAAGATGGAACGATATTACGAAGATTACATCAATGCCGTTGTTTTGGATTCTGCTGCTACTCGATTCAAGCAATTCAGCTCAATATTCCAAGATAAGAACTATGCTTCAAGGATGGAACTTCTAAAGCGAAACATCGAAAAAGTAGAATTGCCAAAAAAATTCAACTCCATCATTGATTTGGATGTATACTTCTTTGGAATCATTTATATTAGCTTATTCAAAGGATTAGAGATAACGGCAAATGCCAATAATGTCGATACGTTAAAACGACGTTTAAAAGCTAATATCGGTACTTTTAAGAACAACGCAAATCATAAAAAGTCTCCAGCAGGTATTGGTTATTTGCGTTCCCGATTAGAGACTTCTGTCAAATTATATAATAGATATCGTGTATGAGTCAGCATTCCAATTTTATACTTAAGCCCATATCTGATGTTCTGAGCGATGCTTTGGTAGTATTGTCAACCATCGGCGATGGGATTGATGCGATACCTGTAAGCGAATATTTGCTGCAAAGTGCCTTTTTGCGAATGACAGGATTCCAAGAACAAAAGCTGAAATGTATAGTTTGGGATTTAGCCACTTCTGATTATACATATCGTTATGAGCGTTTTACCAGAAAGCCTGTTGGTGAATGCTCATGCTATGATGAAAAGAATCTCATATATAAGGATTTGGTCGGGATATTGTTAAATCTTGGTTTTGAAATCACGGATGTCGTAAGACAAGAAGTATTTGATGAAACAAAACAGACAGCATTGGATGTCTTTTCTCAATCGAATTTGGTAGAGAGTAATTCCTTGCATTATGCAGAATTTGAGCAATACTTGACTGAGATTAGTAAAGACTGCATCATGACAAACGATAACTTGTTTAAGAATGTAAATAATTGTGGTGACAAAGATGCTACTTTGAAGAATAGATGCAAGCATGGATTGTGTATGCGACAGGTTTTTGACACTTCAGTGTATCGCTATCGAAACCAATGTGCTCACAACACGCAGTCGTATCAAAGTGATCTTCCAACTATGGAGACTTTGCAATCCTTAGAGTATAGATATGCCAACTATTTCATTCGCTTTTTTATTTTGGTATTGGTTGATAACATATTCAGATACCTATATGGTGAGTATCAAAGAAGGGTGTTTGATGAATAGTGAGGCAGGGCTTAGTGTGTTTCTTATGAATAACAATATACAGGTAGGTGAAGCCGCAGAAGTTTTATATTAAGAGACGCTAGTGATTCTATAATATTCTGTCCCCATGCGGTCCCATCTCGCATAATATGTCGGAGACCTTTGATGGTCCGACAACCTTATAGCGTAGCGGTTCCGAGCACCGAGTAGGGCGGTTACATCCTTCCTTCTGAGGAGGAAGGCTTGGTTAGAGGTTGAACTCCCTTGGCTAAAGGGAGACGGAGGAATTCTAAAAAAACTCCTTCTTTAATGGTAAAGAAGGACGGGATGATTTTAGAAATCTTTATTATTTAAATAACAAGATTAATGCGCGATATACAAATTATAATCATGGCTGGCGGCGTAGGCAACCGCTTCTGGCCTATGTCAACCCCCGATTACCCAAAGCAGTTCATTGATGTGATGGGTGTGGGGCGTTCCCTCATTCAATTGACAGTAGATAGATTGATGCCAATCTGTCCTGTCGAGAACATGTGGGTAGTGACAAACGAGAAATACATCAGCATAGTCAAGGAGCAAATCCCTGACATGCCAGTAGATAACATATTATCAGAGCCGGAGGCTCGCAATACCGCTCCATGTATTGCTTATGGCTGGACGAGATGGCACCTTCTTTCTATACTGAACAGGAGAAAGAGGTAGTTGGCAAACTCTTCCCAACCTGCGAGAAGATTAGCATCGACTATGCCAGATGGAGAAGTCGAAGGAAATCTATACTTTGCCAGCCGAGTTCGGCTGGAACGACTTAGGTAGCTGGGGCAGCCTCCGTACCCTGCTAACACAGGATGAGGATGGCAATGCCAAGGTTGGCAATAATATCCTATTGTATGAATGCAAGAACTGCGTGGTTCATGCAGCCGATGAAAGCAAGGTGGTGGTTCTAGGCTTGGATGGCTATATCGTTGCCGAGAAGAATGGACAACTACTTGTTTGCTCGTTAAAAGAAGAACAGAGGATTAAAGAATTTGGAAGTTAAGTATCGTCTTTGATTTGTTTAGGAAAAGCTAAGCTTGACTTTATTGAATAATAAAATTAATAATTGTATATGACAAATTACGAAAAAGATATAAAGGGAAGGAGTACATTCCGTTATATCTTAGGCTTAATAGCAAGATGGAAGCAACACTTTAAGTATGATAAAGCTGTACGAATTGCACGAAAAAAGGGGGCAACGGTGGGTGATAATGTTGTCATGCCGTTGCCGCTTGCAAAGGCTGCAAACTCTAACTTAAAGATTGGAGACCACGTAAGTATTCAAACAGACAAGATTGATTTGCGTAATCCAGTTACAATAGGTAATCATGTGATTATAGGTTCTGAAACCGAGATTATCACAACCTCTCATAACATAGATTCTGAGGAGTGGGAACATAAGCATTATGGCATTACCATTGAGGATTATGTGTGGATTCCAACACGAGTAATGATACTTCCATCTTGTCGAAAAATTCAATATGGGGGGGTGATTTCAAGTGGAAGTGTTGTTGTTAAAGATGTAGAATCAATGTCTGTAGTTGGTGGAAATCCGGCTAAGGAATTTAAAAAACGAAAATGTGTTCATAAGAATCTTGTGGTAGAATCATTACTTGGTGGTGATTATTATACATACAAGAAAATACGAAAATCAAAGACTTAAAAGGAAGTCAATCATTTCATGTCTAGTAATTATAATAAAAATAGAATTATAAAGAACAGTATACTGTTATATGTCCGTATGCTCTTTACCATGTGGCTCAATCTTTGGATTACAAGATTGGTGCTGGCTAACCTTGGTGTTGAGGATATGGGTGTATATGGTGTTGTTGGAAGTATTGTTGGATTAGTGAGTGTCTTTACGGGGGGCGTAACAAATGCAGTACAACGTTTCATTACATTTGAAATAGGTAAACCCGATGGTAAACCTAACTTGGTGTTTTGTTCATCACTGAATATCATATTCATTCTATCGGCAATTGTTTTCCTACTATTAGAAGCTGTAGGAGTTTATATGCTCTTCTATAGTGTTAATATTCCTGCTCATAGTATGAATGCTGCGTTTTGGGTATTACAGTTCTCTATTCTTACATGCATTGTAAATTTGATTAGTATACCATATAATGCATTGATTATTGCCCATGAAAAGATGGATGCCTTTGCGGTCATTTCAATATTGCAAGTAGTATTCACTTTTGGTGCTGTATATACATTGACATGGTTTGATAATCGACTGTTAGTATATGGTATAATGATGGCTGTAGTGAGCGTTGTTATACGTGTTATCTATCAGATTTACTGTCATTATAAGTTCGATGAAGCTCGTTATCATCTAATTATCGATAAGGAACAACTTAAGCAACTTGGTAAGTTTACAGGTGTCTCTACCTTATCAGGGGCTCTTCAGGTAGTTTCATCAGAAGGAATCATATTTGTTATAAACTGGACTTTTGGTGTAGCAATCAATGCTGTTTATAGCATTTCCTTACAACTTAAGAATTCAATACTTTCCTTTGCTCTTAATCTCTTCAAGGCAATATCGCCGCAAATAACAAAAACGTATGCTAATGGTGAGATTGAAACACATAAAAAGTTGGTATATAGTGGAAGTAAGTTAGAAGTTTATCTCATTTACTTTATTATGATACCATTTTTGTTCAGAACAGATTACATCATGCATTTGTGGTTAGGTAATGTACCTCCCTATGCTGTACAGTTTGCTCAATGTACCGTATTTATAAGTCTTACATACGCATTGTTTGAACCTATTAGAGCATCAGTTTTTGCAACAAATCGTATAACTAGATTTTTGATTATACCGGAAATCTTTTATCTTTTGGTGCTGCCTGTTGGTTATGCAGTGAGTAAAACCTATAATAATCCTGCGATTCTTATTGCAATTATTGTTGGTATGGATATGTTGACTTGTGGCTTGCGAACTTATTATGCAGTTAAGGTTAGTCCGTTAAAATCAAAAGAAATTTTGAAAGAGGTTCTTATGCCTTCAATTTTAGTCGCTATTTTAGATAGCCTTATTTGTTATGGTCTATGTAGATGGTTAGAATCAAATATATTGGATCTAGTTTTACTGTTAATAATTAATAGTATAGCATTAGTTCTGATAATTGTATTGACTGGATTGAACAAAGCTGAGCGAAATATATGTATGATGTTTGCTTGTAAGATAAAAGAAAAAATAACAAAAGATATAAAATATAAAAGCAATGAAGATTAATATATTATCTCCAGGTCGCTTTCATGTCTGCGATCTGGCACGTGAGTTAGCTCGTAATGGACATGATGTAAAGTTCTATTCATTTGTCCCAACAAAGCGTGCAATGAAGTTTGGACTGCCTAAAGAATGTTCTGCTTCTTTGTTCTGGCCGATGAGTCCATTCTTGGTGTTGTCTAAAAAGCTCTTCCCAAAGAGCCAATGGGCTGCCAAGTTAATGATTCTTTTTCAGGATTGGCTTACATCTGTTGTCATGCGTAAATGTGATGTCTGCATTGCTATGAGTGGAAGCTTTGTTGCTGCTCCTCGAAAAGCAAAGAAACAGGGAGCTGTTGTTATTATAGAGCGTGGATCTAAGCATATTATGGAACAGAAGCGTATCTTGGATTCAATACCGGGTAAGAAAGGAAAAGTTACTGTTCCTTATTGGCATATACCTCGTGAGATAGAATGCTATGATATGGCGGATTATGTAGCAGTTGCATCGCTGCATGTAGTGAGAAGCATGTTGAAGTTTGGCTATCCCAAGGAGAAGCTATTTGTTAATCCTTATGGTGTTGACTTGTCTATGTTCTATCCAGACGATAAGGTAAAAAAGGAATATGATGTAATAATGGTTGGTGGTTGGAGCTATCGCAAAGGTTGTGATTTGATAGTAGATGCGATTAAGCAATCCAACTATCGTTTTCTTCATGTTGGTTCTATCGTTGATATGGAATTTCCTCAGGGGGATGAGAGATTTACCCATATTGATGCTGTTGACCAAAAGCAGCTGGTCAATTATTATAATCAAGCTAAGGCTTTTGTTTTGCCATCCAGAGAAGAAGGATTGGCAATGGTGCAGGCACAAGCTATAGCTTGTAATCTCCCTTTGGTTGGAAGTAAGGATTCAGGGGCAGAGGATTTGAAAGAAATTGTTGAGCATTCTGAGTTTATAACAATTATAGAAGACTTTACTCCTGCAGCTTTGTTGAAAGCAATTGATTTGTCCATTATTAAACAAAAACAATTGAATGAAATACAATATGCTGGCAATGCAGCTGAAAGGTTGACATGGAAGGCGTATGGTGATAGATATAGTGAATTTATTAATAAAATAACTAGGAAATGAATATTTTATCGATAGGTGCTTTTTCTAAAATATCTAATACAAGTCTTCATAGAACTTGGGCGCTTAGAAAAAATGCAAGCGATGTAGATATGATAGATTCGGATGCGCCGAAACTTAGTTTGTGGTATAAAATATGTTACCACTTGTTCTTATGGGGATTGCCTATTAGGCTACCTGATGAATCTCATGTTAATGAAAAGATTCGAAACTATGTTAGTAGTAAAACATATGATGTTATATGGATTGATAAAGGGGTAACTGTTGCTCCTGAAACTTTAAAGTTTATAAAGGAAAAAAATCCAAAAACACGAATCGTAAGTTATTCTCCAGACAATATGGCTCTTCGTCACAATCAGAGTCAACAATTTCTGGAATGTATTCCGTTGTATGATATCCATTTTACAACTAAATCATATATATTGGATGATATGAAGCATTTGGGAGCACAAAAAATCGTTTTCACTAACCAACTCTATGAATCAACTTACCATCATCCAATGACTCTGACTGTTGATGAAAAGGAAAGATTAGGTGGGGATGTTGGGTTTATTGGTATGTGGGAAAAGGAGCGTTGTGATAGTATTCTATATTTGGCAAAAAATGGAATTAAAGTTAAGGTTTTTGGTGATGGTAAGTGGAACCGTTATAAGGATATTCCAAATTTGTCGATATGTCCAGCTGTATATTCTGCAGACTATTCTAAAGCGTTGCAGGCATTCAAAATATCTCTTTGCTTCTTACGCAAAATGAATTTTGATCAACAGACTTCTCGAACTATGGAAATTCCCGGATGTGGAGGTTTCATGATGGCAGAAAGAACTGATGAACATAAGGCTCTGTTTGAAGAAGATAAAGAAGCTGTATTCTTTTCTTCAAATGATGAATTATTAGAAAAATGCCGTTATTATTTATCTCATGATAAAGAGCGTATAGCTATAGCTGAAGCTGGTCATAAAAGATGTGAAACTTCTGGGTACTCTAATGAAAGAGGAATAAAAGAAATGTTAGTATTAGTTATGAAAATAGGTAAAAAAATATGAAAAATATTTCAAATATATATGTTATAAAAGGTTCGTTGTGGACGATTTTGGCAACGTGTACCATAATTGAACTTGTTTTTTTCCCTAGTTTCAATAATTTGATAGGCTGTATTGTAACTTGTTTGAGTTCTTTATTGTTTTTTACATATGTTTTTAAAATAGATATAATACGTAATAGACCTGTTGGTTTTATAGCTTTTCTTCAATTGTTTTTTTTTATGTTTCTTCCTTTGCCAATTACTTTGCTAGATGGCAATGAGATGAGTCATGATTTGTTTATTCCTATTCAAACGTATTTGTTGCAATTTCTTTATTTTTGTATTTGTATCTTTGCATTCAATTTGTCTGGAATTAAATATAAGAAAAATAAAATATTTGTATGGTTGAAAAAATGGGGATATTTCGCACAACCAACAAATAAGCAATTATGGATACTAGGTTTTGTTGGTTTATGCTTTCGATTATTTTTGATGACCCAACAGGGTAATGGAGATGCGCAATTAGCAGGAGCAGGAACATTAAACATGTTTTCTTTATTATTATATTGCCCAATATGTATATTATTTAATCCCTTGTTAGGTAAGGATAATTGTAGTAAAAAAACGCAGTATATTATATATTGTTATATAGCTTTTCTTGTTATTCTTCTCATTGCAACGAATTCAAGATCTCAGATGTTATCCCCATTGGTTGTATTTGCATGTTGTTATTTATTAAAGCAGATATATATATACAGGGAAACATTATGGCTTTCTTATAAGAAGATGTTCCTTCTTGTCATTTCTATATTTATTATATCTGGACCTGTTTCAGATATGGCAATTGCTATGGTTGTCGTAAGAGGGGAACGCTCTTCTATGTCATTTACAGAATTATTGGAAAAAAGTATTGAAGTTTATCAAGATAAAGATCAATTAAAGTTATATAGACAGTTGGTTTCGAATGAAGATGAGTCTACTGTCGGTGCTGAATGGCAGGAAAGTTACGTTTCTAGTCCTTTCCTTGATAGATTTTGTAATTATCGTGTTGCAGATGCAACTATCTATCATGCACAAAGAGTTGGTTATGGTAATAAGGAAATGTTAGAGCTTTTTGGAAATCAAATTATGACTATGTTTCCAGGTCCTATAGTAGAAAACTTCTTTCCTAATGTTGATAAGTCAAAACTAAGCTTTTCTTCTATGGATAAATTGTATTTTTTGTCCACTAGAGGTGGAGTTGGTGGATATAAAGTTGGTGGCGATATTGGCTTAGGATTGGTAACATTTGGTTATTTTTATTTTCCATTATGCTTTCTTATATATTTCTTAGTATTTTATATGTTAGATGGATTAGTGATGTTTTTTAAAAATAGACTTCGCTTTTCAATCTTTACACTTATATCGGTATATTTTACTTATTTTCTAATGTTTCAGGTAGCAAACGGTATTATTACACAAACTACCTTTGTCCTATGGAATTTTTGGTGGGTAATAATTTGGCTTTGTTTAGTATATAAAATAGTGAGAATCTTATAATATCTCAATAATTTCCATATATTTTAA
>ERZ1035051.552-NODE-552-length-13071-cov-6.680624_pt1 | contig 13071 bp, 9 predicted proteins | sample MGYA00520586_ERZ1035051 | MGnify/ENA primary metagenome ERZ1035051 (study PRJEB33766, sample SAMN09781692) | gut metagenome | biome: gut microbiome | host: Homo sapiens | place: Madagascar | study: EMG produced TPA metagenomics assembly of the PRJNA485056 data set...
TAATTTGTTTTCTAATTCATTTAAAAACTTGTCATTCACATTTGTTATAAGTGCAAAATCTCTCTTTGATTTAGATTTCATAAATTCTCTAATCATTATTTCAAATGAATTTTCCGGTACAAATCTTCCTACTACCAAATAGTAATTTTTCTTGCTCAATCCTTTTTCCTTGTACCAACTCACAAGTTTCTCATCATCCTCAGATAATTTACTAGATGTCAAATCAGCTCCATATGCAATAAATGTTGTATTAGGATTTTTACCATTTATACCTTTACCATCATATTGTTCATGAATATATTTTTCTATATTTACAGAATCACAAATAGCTAAATCACAATATTTAACCATCATATGTTCAGATATTTTCCAGTACTTTCTTATAGGTTTGCTCCATTTAGCACGCATCCACTCATGTCCATCCGGATTGAGATACACTTTTCCACCAAGCCTATGTATTTCCTTATAAAAATGTTTTGCAAATGGACCAATCCTACAAGCCATGATATAAACTATTGGATTTTCTATATTATTTTTCTTTATATATTTGCAGCACTCCCTTAAAGCAGCAACATCATAATAAATAGCCTGAGCCGGTCCAATTTGCGGAATATGGATTTTAAAACATCTTGCATTATGGAATTCAAATTCTGAATCAGATATTCTTTTAACATTGCCCATTTTTGTTTCATCCATGCATCCATCGCCATTTGCTTTGCAAGCCACATGATACTTTATATTAGGATTATTCTGATGATATTCTGTAAGCTTATATACAAACGTCTCATATCCGCCATATGCTCCAAGACTTTTTGCTCCAACCAAGAATACATTTTGCACTTTACTCATTTTTACACTGCTCCATCGTTTTTCAAAACTCCTACAAACGTCTTGAATATTATCTTTACATCCCCCTTAACACTCCACTCCCCAATATACTGGGTATCCAGCTTCACCACTTCCTCAAAGTCCGTGATATTGCTTCTGCCACTCACCTGCCACAGCCCGGTCAATCCCGGTCTGAATGACATTCTTGCTCTGTGGTGCGGCTCATACTTTTCCCACTCATCAAGTGTTGGCGGTCTGGTGCCTACCAGGCTCATATCTCCTACTAGTATATTGAAGAATTGTGGGAATTCATCCAGGCTTGTTTTCCTGATAAACTGTCCAATTCCGGTTTTCTTCTTTCCGTTAGGCAACACCTTGTTGCCTATTATTCTCGGGTCGAAGTCCATCTTAAACATCATTCCGTCGCCCACTTTATTCTGTGCCATGAGCTCTTTTTTTCGCTCCTCGGCATCCATATACATGCTGCGGAATTTATACATCTTGAACTTTCTGCCGTTTCTGCCGATTCTCTCCTGCGAGAAGAATATCGGTCCAGGCGATGCTATGTATATCGCCGGTCCCACAAATATCATGATGATAAGTGTGAACAGACAGCCCACCAGACCTCCGACTATATCCATACCTCTCTTTACCAGAAGCGCACTTGTATTGGCATAGTTCACGCTTGATGTGACTACTGTATAGTCGCCTATCTTTTCTATCTGCTTGTAACCGCCCTGGGCTGTGCCGTTTTTGGCTATTCCTGTATGTACTGCTATTCCCATCTCAAGGAATATATCTGCCATCTTCTCAGGATATTCATCCTCGCTGCAAGGCGGGATGAGTACCTCATCCACCCACTCATCACACGCATAGTCCACTATGCCATCGTGGTTTGCCACTATCTGTATGTTGCATATAGTCTTACCCTTCAGGTCTGTATCCAGTGAAGCTGCTACTATCCTTGTATAGCCTATGCAGCTCTTCTCCACTGTGCACAGTGTATCACGAAGCATGGCATCGGGTGCTATGACAAGCAGTGATTTCTTAGATGTTCCGAAGCCCTTTTTCTTAAGAAAGCTCTTGAGTGCAATTCTTGCTACATATGATATTGTCACATAGATTGGAAACATGATATAAAATGATAATCGCGAGTATATATCAGCCATCTGTGTGGTGAACAGAAATAGCGCTGTCGCCAGAAATACAAGCATTGCGTGCTTGCATGTCGATATGAGTTCATCCAGATATCCTCTCTTTAGGACATTCTTGAATGAGTCTGCCATTATCTCCACAAAGAAATCTATCAGAAGAAATGCTACCCCCAGTATACGGTAGTCTTTGTCCATGTATGGGTTATTAAAGCCGAAGCGTATCACATATGAAATAAAAAATGCTATAACAATGCATGCGATATCTATAAGCATAAAGTCTATATGCTTTGTCCATCCTCTGCCTTTCTTTCTGTACATTCTTTCCAAATTCTCCTTATGGTATCTTTTATTTTCCTTTATACCTGTTCTAGGGGAGGTACCTTTGTCCCCCCCCCGAATTATTTTAGCCTATTTTGTTTTACGTATGTTTTATTCGGTTATTTGTATCTTTTTCTGTATCTAATCAGGGTTTTCAATAATATATTTTCGCTCATTTTTTATACTTTGTCAATGAATCTCATGGTTTCTTTACAATTTTCGACGTATTCGCTAATCGCTATGATATTACAGCACCAATAATTATACATTATTATATGTCATGCTGCTTATTACTCCTCAAACAACCTCTGCTTCCGCTCTATCATCTCATCAATCCTTGCGATATACTGCCCTACATCCTTGACATTCTCGCATCTGTCGATGCGGTGTGTGCCGTCCGGATTCGGTATAGGCCAGACGCGCTTGGTGCTTGCTCCGGCTCCGCACGCCACAATCGTTTGCTTTTCCTCCATAATCAGTATGTTGTATACGCCGGCCTTGCCCTTTGCCGCATAACCCACGTTTTCCATGTTGCCTGCCATGCCCTTCTGCCTGTAGAGATAGTATGGCTCAAGCCCCATCTGCTTACAGTAGGCTGCGCAGAGATCCATATGCTCCTGGGTGTTGACCATCTGCATATCGCTGTATCGGTCCTTGAAGATGGTGAGTCTTGCAGCTCGCTTTACTGCGAGTGAATGGATGGTGACGTTGTCAGGCGCCAGTTCCTTCACCAGCTCCATCGTGTGCCTTACATCATCGAGCGTCTCCTCGGGAAGCCCCATGATGAGGTCCATGTTTATGTTGTCAAAGCCCAGCTCACGCGCGAGCTTGAAGCTTTGTGTCGTATCGTCTACTGTGTGGTGTCTTCCTATTATATCAAGTGTCTGCTGCTTCATGGTCTGCGGATTTACTGATATACGGCTGATGCCGTTTTTCTTTAGTGCCAGGAGCTTTTCTCTCGTGATGGAGTCCGGTCTGCCTGCTTCCACTGTAAATTCCAGGCAATCCTTTAAATCAAAGCTGCATTTGATTTTTCTGATAAGCCTGTCAAGCTGTGCAGGGCTTAGGGTGGTCGGTGTGCCGCCTCCTATGTAGATTGAGTTTAGCTTCTTGTGATAGAATTTCTGCGCCGTGTAGTCTATCTCCTTCTCGAGTGCGTCGAGGTAATCGTCCACGCGGTTTTTCCACACGCCCAGCGGGTATGATGTAAACGAGCAGTATGCACAGGTGCTCGGGCAGAATGGTATGCCTATGTACAGGCTGTAGCCATTGTCATAGTCCACCTTATCGAGCAGTGCCTTCTCACGCTTTGCTATACCTATTGAGAGGTCGATTTTCTCATCGCTTGCAAGGTAGGTTTCCTTCAGATAATCGTAGGTTTCCTTATCACTCATGCCGTCCTCTATGCACTTCATGGCTATCTTGGTCGGTCTGATGCCTGAGAGTGTGCCCCATGGAAGGCTCTTTCCGGTTTCCTTTTCTATCATGGAATATAGGGCGAGCTTGAGGCGGTTTTTAGTTTCCTTACGGTCTGCGCTGCCTGCGGATATTTTGGTGCAGATACTTTTTCCGGCTGTTTGAATGTCACTTTCGTCGGCTTGCTGCATCTCACCTGTCATGGAATTATTTACGCCGGCTCTATTCAGCGTCCACTCCACTGCAATTTCATCGCCCACATAATCTATCTTAAATACCTGTGAGGCATCCGCAAATTCCTTTACGCCATCGTCTGTCATCTCGTGGTGTGTGCAGGCTAAGTTTTTCCCCTCCACCTCATCAGGTGAGCAGCTATAGTACATCTGCACGTCCTCCTGCGGGAAGAACTCCTTGAGCAGTGAGTGCACATCATATTCAAAATCCGGTTTATTAAATACTACTACTATCATAAGTAAGGGTTATACATCCTCTCGTTTTCTATGGTTGTTGTGTCGTTGTGGCCCGGGTACACCTCTGTATGCTCAGGCAGTGTCATGATTTTTTCCTTCACTGTGCGCACAAGGTCTGACATGCTGCCGCCCTTGAAATCCGTACGTCCGATTGAGCCGCAAAACAGCGAGTCTCCTGTAAAGATCACGTCCTCATACGGGAAATAATAGCAGCAGCCGCCCGGTGTATGCCCCGGTGTGTGAAGCACTACTATGTGAAAGCCTGCGATGTCAAGCTCCTGCTTATCCTTCAAAAATACATCTGCATAAAAGGTCTTTGACTGCCCCATCATGTAGCTGACATTGAGCTGCGGGTCATCGAGTGTGGCTTTGTCTGCCTCATGGATATATATCTTGATGCCGTAGCGGTCTGCGAGTGGCTTCGCATCTGTGGCATGGTCAAAATGTCCGTGTGTAAGCAGTATTGCTACCGGCTTTGCGCCTGATTCTTCCACTTTTTTGGCGAGCTGTTTAGCACACGCGCCCGGGTCTATTATTATCATTTCCTTTGTCTTTATATTGGTGACAAAGTAGCAGTTGGTCTGCACCGGTCCCACTACGAAGTGGTCTATCTTCATATTTACCATATGAGTGTACTCCTTGTCTGTTATATGTTATGCTTCATGCAAGAACCACCGGGATTTAGCCGGTGGTCCTCTCTACGTCTATTACACTTTCTATCTGTCTGAGCTTCTCCACGAGAACCTTTATCTGGTCCCTGCCTCTGATATTGAAAAACACCTCGATTGTAGCGATGCCCTGCTTGCTGGTCTTGGACTGGATACCACTGATATTGATTTCCTTCTCGGTAAATATCTTTGTGATATCTACGAGCAGTCCCGGCCTGTCATGACAGAATATCTTAAGGTCTGCCTGATACTCGGCACCGTTGTCCATGAGGGCTGTATCCTGCCACTCTGCTTCTATGAGCCTGTCCTTTTCTATCTTGGACAGATTGATGATATTCACGCAGTCTGTCCTGTGGATGGAGATGCCTCGGCCTCTTGTGACAAAGCCCACTATTTCATCTCCCGGAACAGGATTGCAGCACTTCGAGAAGTGCACTGCCACGTCATAGAGTCCGTGTACCACAATGCCGCTCTTTGACTTGTGCTCAGGCTGTGTGCCTACTGCCGCCTGCTGCTTTTCTGCAATGCTGCCAAGCACATCTGCATCTGTCACAGGCACCACATGATCCTTCTTGTACTCGTCGTACATCCTGTTGACTATCTGGCTCTCCTTGAGTCCGCCGTGTCCGACGGTTGCAAGGCATGAGTTCCAGTCGTGGAAGCCGTATTTGCGGCGTATTTTCTCCTGATACTCAGGCTTGTTTATCTCTGCAAAGTTGATACCTTTTGCCTTGGCATAGGCTGCTATCAGATCCTTGCCGTGCTGTATATTCTCTTCCTTTAGCTCACTTCTGAACCACTGGTTGATCTTGTTCTTGGCCTGTGTGCTCTTTACGACCTTGAGCCAGTCACGGCTTGGTCCCTTGGAGTTCTGTGAGGTGATTATCTCTATCTGGTCACCGTTTTTGATGACATAGTCTATCGGCACCAGCTTGCCGTTTACCTTGGCACCGACCATCTTGTTGCCGACCGCAGAGTGTATGCTGTAGGCAAAATCTATAGGTGTGGAGCCCTTTGGCAGGTTCTTTACATCGCCGGACGGTGTGAATGCAAATACATTGTCGGAGAATAAATTTAAATCACTCTTTAATAAAGTCATAAATTCCTTATTATCCGACATGTCCTGCTGCCACTCAAGTATCTGGCGCAGCCAGCTGAGCTTCTCCTCCTCTGTGACAGTGGTGGTAGTGGCATTGCCGTTGTTTGTTTCCTTGTACTTCCAATGTGCCGCGATACCGTACTCAGCAGTACGATGCATCTCGTAGGTACGAATCTGTATCTCAAACGGCTGTCCACTCGGGCCTATGAGCGTCGTGTGAAGCGACTGGTACATGTTCTGCTTCGGCATGGCAATATAGTCCTTGAAACGGCCCGGTATAGGCTTATACTTCTCATGTATGATACCAAGCACTGCGTAGCAGTCCGGTATGGTATCCACCAGAATCCTGATGGCAAAGAGGTCATATATCTGGTCTATAGTCTTGTCCTGATTGACCATCTTCTTATATATACTGAAGAAATGCTTTGCCCTGCCGTATATCTCAGCCTTGATACCGGCATCCGAAACATACTTCTTGACATCGTTTACCAGACCCTGGATGTAGGTGTCGCGCTCTGTCTTTCTGAGGGCTACCTTCTCTACCAGATCGTAGTAGGCATCCGGATAGAGGTACTTCATACAAAGGTCCTCGAGCTCTATCTTTATCTTGCTGATACCAAGTCGCTGTGCGATAGGGCAGTAGATATCCTGTGTCTCTCTGGCGATACGCTGCTGTGCCTCCTTGGACTGGTACTTGAGTGTACGCATATTGTGCAGTCTGTCTGCCAGCTTTATGAGGATGACTCTGATATCCTTTGCCATGGCGAGAAACATCTTGCGCAGATTCTCAGCCTGCATCTCAAGCCTGTCCGCGTTCTTGTCCTTCGGATCCTTGGTGCTGTCTGTCAGATGCAGGTGCTTTAACTTCGTGACACCGTCCACCAGATGTGCGACATCGTCTCCAAACTCCGCGCGCATCTCATCCATGGTCATGATGGTATCCTCCAGCACATCATGGAGCAGTCCTGCTGCAATTGTTTCCTTATCCAGCTCGAGCTCGGCGAGTATTATGGCAACACACAGCGGATGTATGATATAAGGCTCTCCTGACTTACGTGCCTGCCCCTTATGGGCATCATAAGCAACCCTGTAGGCTTTGTCCACAAGGCTCGTGTCATCCGACGGATGGTACTTTTTGATTTCCTTTTTCAGCTCATCGTAAAGCTCCTCTGGGCTCGTAAAATCCTTTGTTCCCCTTATGCCGCTGGTGTCTGAGCGAAATTTGTCCGCTATTTTTTCTAATTCTTCTGTTGAGTAATCTGCCAATAGTCTCACCTCGATTGTAGTGTATCTTTAGTAGCCATTATATTTTATTTCTTTAAAAATTGCAATCTTATGTTGTTAGCCTATAACCATCTTTACTCCGCCATACATGCCGGCTGAGTTGCCGAGTGTGGCAAGCTTGATCTCTGTCCCACGGCTTGCATGGAAAGCATACTCTTTATAGTACTTTGCTGCTGTATCGATGATGATGCTGCCTGCCTTTGAAAGGCCTCCGCCCACAACAAATACCTCAGGGTCCATGACGCATGCTACTGCTGCCATTGCCTTGCCGAGAAGCTTCATAGACTGCTCTACTGCTGCAATGCCCGCTGCATCGCCTGCCTTTGCCGCATCACATACATCCTTGGCTGTGAAGCCCGCATTTAAATCAAGCTCTGTTGCCACATCCCTGTGTGCTGCAATGTATCTCTCTGCCACTCTTACGAGTCCGTTTGCTGATGCATACTGCTCTAAGCAGCCCTTCTTGCCGCAGCCGCAGCACTCCGACTCATCATCTATCATAGGCATATGTCCTATCTCTCCGCCTGCTCCGTTTATTCCGGCTACGATTTTGCCCTCGCGGATGATTCCTCCGCCTACGCCTGTGCCTAGTGTGATCATGACTACATCCTGATGACCCTTTCCGCCCCCCTGCCACATCTCACCGAGTGCAGCTACGTTGGCATCGTTTCCGGCCTTTACCTTGATGCCGCCGCACAGCACTGAGAGTGACTGTGCCACGTTGAACACGCCCCAGCCGAGGTTTACACACTTCAATACTGTTCCGTCATCCTTTATAGGTCCCGGCACTCCCATGCCTATACCCTCGATGTCACCCATCTCGATGCCATGCTTCTCGTTATTCTCCTTGATAGATGCTGCGATATCAGGCAGAATGAGCTCACCGGAATTCTCTGTGCGTGTAGGAATCTCCCATGTATCGACAAGCTTTCCTGTGGTCTCGAAAAAGCCTATCTTTACAGTTGTTCCACCTATATCTACTCCGTATGCATATTGTTTCATTTTTTCGTCCTCCAAATCGTTAAACTATGTTTATATTTTATTGCCTAATTGCATATTTTTCAATGTTTTTCATTGTTTTTTATGTTTTTTATATTTTTTCTATATATAGAAGCGTGTATATCCTCATCCACATGGCCGCTATTTGTAAATCCAAGCTTTTTGGCAAGGCGCACCGACGCCTCGTTTCTTTCATCTATCCGGCAGTAAAGCTCCTCAAAGTCTGTGTTTTCGCGCGCATAGTCTATGATGAAGCGGCACACCTCCGTGGCATAGCCCCTGTTCTGAAGCTCCGGCGCTATCATATAACCCAGCTCATCGTGCTCAAGCCCTGCCCTGCCTATCAGCTTTCCTGTTTCCCTGGAAAATACAAGCCACATGCCATACTCGTAAAAGCCATACATGTTCTCGATGTATGCCTTCTGATATTCAAGCTCTGTCTCATAGTCGTAAAGCGGCTCCACATAGTCTGTCATGCCGGGCTTGTCATAGAGCTCATAGAGCGCAGGAAGGTCTGACAGGGATAGCTCACGTATCAGGCACCTGTCTGTCTCGCCGATGTCCCACGGGATATGATTATACCGCCTGCGCACCCGCTCCAGATACTCAATATCAAGCTCTGCAAGGCTTTCCACTGCATAGCGCGTGCCGCACTGCGGTTCTCCGACTGATGCTATGCCGAGTGAGTCAGCTATTTGCTTCTGCTGCCGGTTTGAGACTATCCAGATGCAGTCGGTGGGAGCTTTCGGTATTCTTTGATTTCCCGTATTAGCTTTCGCGGTGTTATCTGCAGATTCTTGTATCGTTGTTTTTGGGAAGTCATTAATTGATTCATCAGCCGGTAGCGCAACATACAGTTTTTCCTGAAATTCACCATGCAACTCGTCTGACGCAGATGACATATCGGCTGCGCGCTTCCACTGTGGCTTAAATATCTCGTCATGATAGTAAAAAGAGGCAAGTTTTTCGCTTGCCTCATCAATAATTATTATCATTAAACTGTCTCCGGCTCCGGATAGTCCACTCCGAAGGTCTCAACTGTAACTGTCTTCATGACCTGGGCCTCAAGTGGTTTGTCCATGTAGTCTGTGCGCACCTCTGCGATCTTGTTTACCACATCCATGCCCTCGATTACCTTGCCGAATGCCGCATACTCGCCGTCGAGATGTGGTGCATCCTGATGCATGATGAAGAACTGGCTGCCTGCTGAATCAGGTATCATGGTACGTGCCATTGAAAGTACACCGGCTGTGTGCTTTAAGTCATTTTTGAAGCCGTTGTGTGTGAACTCGCCCTTGATTTCATAGCCTGGGCCGCCTGTGCCGTTTCCGTCCGGATCTCCGCCCTGGAGCATGAAGCCCTTGATTACACGGTGGAAGCATACTCCGTCATAGAAGTTGTGATTGATTAAGCTGATAAAATTGTTTACTGTGTTTGGTGCGATTTCCGGATAAAGCTCCGCCTTGATTACATCGCCGTTTTCCATTGTGATTGTTACGATTGGATTCTGTGCCATTATTTTTCTCTCTTTCTTTTATAATATTATGAGGCTTGGAGAATATCCATTCCTCGCAATAATTAAATATCGAATTAATTTCTATCCGATTGATTTTACCTGATTTTACTTACTCAGAGCCTCTACCACCTTAGGAAACTCCATGAAGTGCGATGCCTTCACCAGTATGGTGTCGCCCTCCTTCACATATGAAAGAAGCTCCTGTGTCATAGTCTCCCTATCCTCGAAATAGTGGATGTCTACATCAGATGATTTTTCTGCGGCTCCGGCTGCATATTCCTTTGCAAGCTCTCCTGCGGCAAAAAGTGTATGGATATGATTCTCTCCAACTGCTTCGCCTACCTCATGGTGTAGCTTTTTCTCATCGCTTCCAAGCTCGCCCATGTCGCCAAGCACTGCTATTGTCCTGCCCTTTGCATGTGAAAGCACCTCGATAGAGGATTTCATGGATACAGGGTTTGCATTGTAGCAGTCATCTATCACTGTCATGCCATGCGTTTTGATAAAATTGGTACGTCCTGCGATTGTCTCTGCTTTCTCAATTCCTAATTTTATCTCAGCTATTGTGAGACCAAGCTGTAATCCGACAGCCGCTGCCGCCATGGCATTGTATACATTGTGCTCACCCGGGATGTGGATGTGTGCATCAAACTCACCCTCAGGAGTGACAAAATGAGCCCTCATGCCGTCAAAGCCCAGGTTTTCAATATTTGTGGTATATACTGATTTATGAATGCCTGAAGCTGATTCCTTGCCATAGTATATGGCAGGCTTTCCATTTACCGTCTGCACTGTGGCCAGCTTGTCGTCATCTGCATTCAGCACTGCGACCGCATCCGGCATCATATGCTCAAAGCACTCTGTCTTTGCTTTAAGCACACCATCCCTGTCGCCCAAAAACTCCAGATGGCAGTAGCCGATATTAGTGATGACCATGACATCCGGGCAAGACATAGTAGAAAGTCTGTGCATCTCGCCAAAATCAGATATGCCCATCTCAAGCACCGCTACCTGATGGCTTTCCCTGATTCCGAAAATGGTGAGTGGCAGACCTATCTCGTTGTTGAAATTGCCTGCTGTCTTGTGGACGCTGTATTTCTGCTCAAGGACTGATGATATCATCTCCTTGGTGCTGGTCTTGCCGACACTTCCGGTGATGCCCACCACCTTGATATCAAGGCTTTTTCTGTAAAAGGCCGCGAGCTTTTTCATGGCATCGGTGGTTGATTCAACAAGCACATATGGGCCTGCCGGGTCCGTAAGCTCATGCTCAGAGAGCACAATTGCCGCCCCCTGCTCAAACACAGTCGGAATGAATTTGTGTCCGTCCACCCTTTCCCCCTTTATCGGGATAAAAAGATAGCCCTCCTTCACCTGTCTGCTGTCTATGACGGCGCCGGTGATTGTCGTATCAAGCAGTGTCTCATCGCCTATGTATCTGCCCTCACAGGCCTTAGCGATATTTGCAAATGTAAGATTCTTCATGTACTTATCCGACATGCTACACCTCATATTTTTTCAAAGATATGTCAATCAGATGCTCACAGAGCTGATTAAAGCTCATACCGATAACTGCTGCCTCCTGTGGCAGAAGACTGGTCGGAGTCATGCCCGGCAGTGTGTTTGCCTCGAGGCAGAACATCTCGTTTTTGTCGTTGAGCAAAAAGTCTGAGCGTGAATATGTATCAAGCCCGATAACGCGCGCAACCTCCTCGGCGTAGTGCTGCATATCCTTTGTCACCTGCTCCGGGAGCTCGGCCGGACACGTCTCAACAGTGCTGCCCGCCTTGTATTTATTCTTGTAATCGTAGAAGCCCTCCTTCGGTGCAATCTCTATAATAGGAAGAGCCTTGCCCTCGATAACGCCGACAGAGAACTCCCTGCCCTGTACAAATTCCTCGATAACCAGCTCATTTTCCCACTTGAAGGCATCGTCAAGTGCCGCCTTGAACTCTGCCGCATCCCTGACGATAGTGACACCGATGCTTGAACCGCCGCAGCATGGCTTTACTACACATGGAAGTGTCAGGTCAAGCTTTGTGATATCATCCTGTCTGGTCTCTCTGGTCATGGAAATGCCCTTTGGAGTAGGGATACCGTTTGCAAGGAAGAACTGCTTTGATGTCTCCTTGTTCATGGCGATAGCTGAGCTTAAATAATCGCTGCCTGTATATTTGACACCGAAGAGGTCAAATGCTGCCTGTATCTTTCCGTTCTCTCCGTTTTCTCCGTGAAGTGCCATGAAAACAATGTCAGCCATCTGACCCATTTTGATGACATTTGGTCCGAAGAAGCAAGGTGACTGGTCCTTTCTGGAAGCCTTTACCTTTGCGAGGTCAGGTGCCTCTGTCGGAATATCACTGACCTGCACGCTTATCTCGTCCGCGCGGTCAAATATACCTGTCAGGTCCTCCTCCCTGTCACTATATCCCATAAATACATCCAATAATATAACTTTGTGGCCGTTCTCTTTGAGCGCCTTAGCTACCATGCTTCCTGTCTTGAAGGAAACATCTCTCTCTGTGCTGAGCCCTCCGGCAAGTACTACGATGTTCATTTTTTTCCTCTTTTCTTTGATTGAATTATCATGCTTTGGTTTAATTAAACACAATGCAATGCTTCTTTTTTAAAGCTATGAGTAATCAACATAATTTCTTCAAAATTATAACACCATTTGTGCAAAAAAGAAAGACCGGTTGCCCGGTCAAAAAAGAAATTCTCATTTTATTTTAAACTGTGTTAGCTTCCAGCAGCTGTATCATTCTCATAAATACCATCCGCCCGTGCAAATCATCCTGTGAAAGTGATTCCCCGTACTTCAATACTAATAATCGGCACTGATAAAAATTCAGCTCAGGATTGCCAAAAAGCAAAATCCGCAAGGCTGCATTTTCCAGGTAATTGTGTATATTTCCCACCTCAATAAATATATCTACAATATCATCGAGGTTAATAAGTCCTTTCTGTTCATAATAAATTCTTCCCAAATATTTCATCCCTCCATCGATTATATTTTTCGTAGAACTTCTTTTTTTGTCTTTCTTTTGAAATTTTGTCGCTTTTGCGAAATTTCCCTCTTTGTTTTTGTTGGTGGGTTCATTTTTCCATATAATATATCAATATTCTAGGCGCGTTACGCGCTTGTATTTTGAAGATTTCTATTAGAAGCTTCAATATTGATAGGTGATTAGCAGTTTTCGACAAAATATGACATGGGTTTGGGTTTAATTTAGCTGGTTTTTGGTTTATATTGCACTTTTCTCATAAGAATTTTTGGAATGATAAATTTGTACTATATTTTGAGGTTTTTGTTCTAATT
>ERZ1035051.561-NODE-561-length-12943-cov-7.230137_pt1 | contig 12943 bp, 11 predicted proteins | sample MGYA00520586_ERZ1035051 | MGnify/ENA primary metagenome ERZ1035051 (study PRJEB33766, sample SAMN09781692) | gut metagenome | biome: gut microbiome | host: Homo sapiens | place: Madagascar | study: EMG produced TPA metagenomics assembly of the PRJNA485056 data set...
ACCTTCATGTGATACAGATGGAGCTGCACTTCAGGCAGAAGTTGACTTTCCACGTGGCTCGCCACTCCTTCGCTACAATGGCATTGGCTCACGATGTGCCTATAGAGAATGTAGCTCGTATGCTTGGGCACCAGGACATCAAGACCACCCAGATTTATGCCAAGGTGCTGCGCACCACCATCGAACGCCATGCCACAGCCCTGCAGCGTTCAATCAGCTAAGACACGATAGAATATTCCCTTTAGTAACTGCGACTTTCCCGACTCATGGAAGGTGGCAGTTATTTTTTCGCATATATACCTCTGTCCACGTATGTAGAACAATGCACGAGGATTGGGTATTGTGTCAGAGAGGAAAGAGAAATGGAACTTCTGCTTTCCATCAATCTTGTGCATTGACAAGCGCATAGAATTGGCTATGCCGTCTTTCAATCGCAAGGTGAATTGAGTTCTGTTATACCCAAACGAGTCAGTAACCTCCACCTTATCTATTATAGGATGTGGCTGATTACCGCCGAAAAGATAATGTCCACTCCAAAAGCCGACATATATAACATCAAAATATGCAGATGACTTCTCGGTTTCTCCTTTGCCAATCACATAGCTTGCAGTGCCTTGTGCCAAGTCTCCTGCATCATAGTCGACATCATCGTGATAGCGTACCGATGATAATTGCCCTTCATTGTTCGGTCTTTGTCCTATGTAGATGCCAGAAGATGCAGAGCCAGAAGAGCCTGTACCGTCTTCCGATATAGTCCATGTTTCTCTACTGCCCAACTCTCCGCAGTCGAGAAACATACAATTGCCATACTTGTCGTCAGTACCCTCTATCCATGCAGGAACGATTTTCAGTTCAATATCGTCAGCATCATTATCAACAAAATAATCTCCGAACTGATTTACAGGCATCAGACGGTTATAATATTTGTACCACTTCATGCCATTATGCTTACTGACAAATTCTGATTTGTAGCAGTACATTATAAAATAGGTATCAATCTCCTTGCAATAAAACAGTCTGTTTCCGTCACTTCCAACTGGATAGCCACGGCTGAAAGACTCGCTGTATCCATGTCCGCTATGCCCCGTAGACTTGTAATAACCGCTAATCTTCAACGTCATTGCCTTGTCAATCAATTCCCGAAATGTATCATAGACCAAAGCCTTTGACTTGTTGGCTCTTATAAACCAGTCGCACGAGTAATATGACCACAGAAGCGCATCATTATCAGCGTATTTCAAGTTAGCCGAAGCGATGTACTTGCTTTCATCTTCTTGCGACACCTCTGTTGTGTAAGAGTCCAATACCTTGTTTAAGATTACCTCTCCTGCCGATTTTGCCAGACTATTAGAGAAATGAAACTCGATGCGCTTAGCCTTATGGTTGATATCAAAATCTCCGAAAAGGAAGTTTTCAAGATGCTCAAAAAACTCGTTCAATGTCCAATGAGGCAATGCAATGGCAAAGTTCCACGCAGCCCATGCAGCCGGAAGCGTATTGCAAATCAAGAGATATTTATATTGCGATTGCTCCAGTTCAGCAAAGTTCCCCTCATACCCCAATTGCGAACAAATACGCTTCAAGATATACAATAAGTATGGCTGGAACGAAAGCGTACTTTTGACATTCTCGAAGCCAGTGATGAAATGGACAGATGTAGTAACAGCATTTTGCAGATTGCCGGAATAGTTGTTTACCCACGGCAATGGCACCCAGTTGTTCGTTGGATATGGCTTGAACGCTTCTGCTGCTATAAGATTATCGCGCTTGGTAGGATATCCCAAATCCATTTCATTGAGATAGATATCGTCAAACGTTTCGTCAAAGTTCTGCTCGCTGCGTCCCTCCAGAAACTGTGTCTTCACCTCCACGTCAGAAATCTCCGTGATAGTGATGGAGCCAGACTTCAGGAAGGCACCGTCACGGATGTCGCAGTCAAATACCACCTTTGACTTGATAACATCCGCTCTGTGGATGTGCCCGAAGATGGCTATATTTCGGGCGCATCCCTTTAGTGGAAACGTAATTGTCAAGGTATAGCTGTCACTACCCGTAAACAGACGGTTCTCGAAGATGAAGTCAAACGAAGTGTTCTTCTTCAAAAAAGCTTGTTTGCCATTGATTATTATTTCCATTTTTATTACTTTTGCAAAATGAAACATACACTAATTATAATATTCGCAAGTTTGACACTTTTTGTTGCAAGTCTTGTCTTTATTGACTATTGGAATTTCGATTTTCCACACTTGCTCATATTTCTTATTGCAAGTAGTGTCGTACTGTATATTTTAAGTAGATATGTGAAAGGTAAGTCTGCAAGACGAACACTTGCCACTTTATCATACATATCGCTTGCCACATGGATTTTGCTCCTAATATTCTTATTTATTGCTATGTATGTAATGACAATTGGCGAGGCTCACCATTAACCAGAGGTTACTCACTTTCTCCTACTCTTTGGTGTCTTGTTACGGATTAGTGTGTCATACTCGTCCTGCGCCTGCTTGATGCCAGTGTCACCCGTGACCGTGTTCACCGTGACGAAAGGCTCGCTCAATCGCTTCTCCAACTGCTTCATCGTATCAGCATAACTCTGTATAGCCTTTGTGTTCTGCACGATTGCAGCCGTAGCCAGTCTGTCCGGCTGCTGCTGCACGATGATAGGCTGATGCTGTTGTGGCGTGCTATATGCAATAGGCGCAATAGTCCGGCTCACATCATCGGCTCGTAAGGATCCGATGGTGTTAGTCCGCTGCGCATAGTCCAGAGCGTTGATGATAGGACGCGCAACCGGGTTGGCAAGCATCTCCTGCGACGCCACCCATTCCCCGGCATGAACCACGCCCACCTCCTCATATTTACTGCCATTAGGTGTGAAGCCACCTTTGGCATAGCCCTGGCTTTCACTCGCTTGCTGCTGCTTTTTGATTGCAGCAATCTGAATAGCTCCTGCAGCCACCGCCATTGCAGCAGCCACTGGTGCCAGGATATAACCCACAAGCGGAATTGCCGCTGCCGAGCCATACGCCGAGATGGCGTTCTGTGCCGTCTGCGCCACCGCTTGAATTACCTGCATGGCAAACATCTTTTTGTTCGCCTCGTTCTTTTTCTTTGCCAACTCCTTCTGCTTCTGCTCCTCGAGCTTCTTCACCTTGTAGTTGTTGCCCTCCGCTTGCGATATCTCCTTGTCATACCGCTTCTCTATGGCAGCAGTCTGTATCTCCAGTTCCGCCTGAATGAGCGAAGTCATGCCCGAAAATATTGAAGACATGCCCGATGTCAGCGTGTCGAAAGAACCATGCACCGCCTGTCCGAGGTCCGAGTTCAGCCACTCCGTGATGTCCTCCGTCATGTTTTCGAGGAAGTTCTTGCTTGTGTCGTTATACTCTTGGCCGTACTTCTTAGCCAGTGCCACCTTTGCCTTTTGATACGCTTCCTCGATGCGCAGCTTCTCCTTAGCATCGTCACCAGCAGCCTTTATCTCCTGTTTGAAAACCTCATCGAGGGCAGCACTATCTTTGGTGTATTTCTCCTTCTTCTCCGACTTGTTATCCCCGAAGTATTCCTCTTTGATTTTGGCAAGCTCCTTCTGATGCTTCTTCTCGTTGTCCTCAATGGTCTTCTGATTTCGCTTTTGGTTTTCAACGAGCTTATTCTGATAATTCTTCTGCGCTTGCAGCTGTTCCTTAGAACCGTCCGTGTAGACCTTCGTCAAACGGCGCAGATGCTCCAACTCCATGAGTTCAAGCGCATCATCAAACGTTTTTTGGTCGACCTTGCCATCAATATACCGCTGTTTCTCCGTAGCAACAAGCTCATTGTAATAGTCGTTCTCCTGCTTAGCCGATTGCGTATTCTTGTCATCAGCGAGTTTCTTCTTCGCCTCATAGTACGCTGCTTCCGCTTCCAGCTTCTGTTCACTCGTAGCTTTGCCATTAGCCATAACTTTCTGATTGTACTCCATATCAATCTCCGTCATGCGGTTCGTGTACTCCTCAAAGTCCTTCTCACCTTTGGCATACGCAATGCGGTTGAGAGCTTGCTCCCTGGTCTTCCAGTCCTTCTGCGGTTTCAGCACATCCTCAGTCTTCGTCTTCTTGTCCGTCTTAGGAGGCGTGTATGGAGGGTTCTGCGTCTGCTGTTCCCGCTTCTGTTCTTTCTTCGCGTCATTGAGTGCCTCCTTCTTGATGTCTTCGCCATATATGCCTAAGATGTTCGCCTCACGCTGGTCGAGTTCCGCAAGATCCTCCTTCGTCTTGGCAAGCGCACGTCTGTTCGAGGCACGCAACGAGTTGACACCCAACTGCACCACCTTTCCCTCCTGACCAGGCATAACCGTTTCCGTCCTTGCCTCCATCTCATCCATGGCAACGACACGCTCCTGCCTCTGCTTTTCCAGATTAAGGTCGACACGCTGCTTTCCGATATCACGCAACTTATCCTTGGCACCCTCAATCTCATACTTGCGAGTCAACGACTTCAGATAATCATCAAGAGCCTTCTTGTTCTCCTTATACTTGCCCGTAGTATCATCCAACTGGGCATTATAGTTCGGGATAATCTTGTTGAGCGCATCAATCGCCGTGTGTCTGTCCTTCAGCGACTGCGTTTCATCGCGAGCCACCGCAATAAGCGCATCAATCTTGTTCTTCTCGTCGATGATGCCCTCCTGCCCACGCTTGCGTATCTCCTGCAAGTCCTTTTCTGCTTGCGACACCTCCGTCATCTTCTTGTATAACTTATACAGAACCGCACCGAGAGCAATGGCTCCGGCAGCTATCGCACCATAGCCCGATGCGAGCAGAGCACCCTGCTTTTTGAGGTCCGACATCAGCCATGACTGACGTACCCAGTTGCCCTGCAGTTTTGCGAGCCCCATCTGCAGAAGCAAGTGCGCAGCATGTAAAGTAGCCACCGTAGTTTTGTACGCAGCCGTTGCCGTCTTGCAGATAACGAGCCACGCATAATGCGCCTTGAAGGCAATGTTTGAAGTGTTCACCGCAATCTTATAGGCAATGAAGGCAGCAGTCAGCGAAGCCAAAGTAAAAGCGTTCTCCTTGATGAACGTGATAGAAGTAGACATGAACTTCAACAACGTAGTGGAAGATATGACATGCTTCATTATCGGCTGCAGCTGCTCACCGAGTGCCACCGCCATCTCCGTCACGCCCTTGCGAGCCTTGTCAAGTCCTGCCTGCACCGTAGTATTCTGCACATTGAACTCATTTGTGACAGACGTACCCTCCGCAAACGCCTTAGTAGCTTCCTCCTGCTCCCACCGCACCATATCGAGGTTGCCAGCAAGAGCCGAAATCACCTGCGCAGCACGGGCACCATTCTCGCCCATATCCTTGAAGACTGGAGCCAGTACGTCGATGTTGCCTAATTCGTGAAGACGATCCAGCAACATAAGAAGTCCCTCGTTAGTACTCTTCTTCAGCGTTTCGTTGAACTCCTTAGCATTAAGTCCCGTAGCCTTTATTATCTTGTCGTTCTCCTTGAACATATCCATAATGACTTTGGAAACAGCAGTTGCCGACATCTCCACCGCCTGTCCCTGGCTATCCAGCACCGCAGCGAAGCCCATGATTTCCGGGATAGTCATCTTCGCCTGTGCACCCACGCCAGCCATGCGCTGTGTAAAGTTTGCGAGATATGGAGCAGAAGCCGTGCAGTTCTGTGACAACTCATTAATAACGGAACCCACGGCAAGCAGAGCCTTCTCCGTGCCGAGGCGTTCCTCGTCACCGAAGATGTTGGTTAGTTTACTCAATGTAAGCGTAGCCCCATCACCGAGGTCGTCCAAAGCCACATTGATTTGGTAGGCAGCTTTCACGAAGCCCAAGACATCCTCCTGCGAAGTTTTGCCCAATCGTCCAGCTTCCTGCGCCAACTTATTCAACTCCTCACGCCCCGTTCTGGTGTCAATCTTCTGGAAGTCCTCATTCAGCTGCTCTACCTGCGCAGCGTTCATTCCCGTAAATTTGCGCACATTCGCCATCTCCTGGTCCATATCCGCAAAAGCGTTCACCGCCGAGCGTCCTGCCATGATGATACCCGTGATGGCAGCAGCAATGCCGGCAAGAGCCGTCTGCCAGTCGTTCAACTTTCGGTTCATCCGTTCCCACAGACTCTCATTCTCTCGCAACTGCGAGTTCACTTTGGCAATCTCCGCCTTAACACGCTTTATTGCCTCACATTGTCTGTTCCACTCTTCGCTTCCCCGTTCAAGCCCATTAAGGTTACGCTTCAGCTGTGACAATGTGCGGTTCAGTTCCTTTGGCGAAGTTTCATCGAGTCGTTGCATAACATGCTCGACCCCTTTTGCAGCATTTTCAATCTGCGAGATTTGGCGATTAGTTTCCTTCAGTTCACGCTTTAGCTTCGTGAGCTGCTGCTTGTTTCCTGCTGCTGCCGCTTTCTCAATGGCTTTTTCGAGGTTTGCAGCCTGAGATTTCAGTTTCAGGAGCATATCTTCCGCCTGTTTTCCGTTTACGGTGAGCGTAACGGTCGCATTGGTGTTTATATTCGACATACGTCTTTCGATTTTAATGGTTTAATGATACGCAAAAATAGCACCCCCAAAACACCACGCAAAAGACGAGAAATAAGGCAGTTTCGCCCGATTTAGGCACGCTGGCACCGACAAAAACCGACGAAATTTAAGCGATAGAAAAACGAAAGGCTTGTGTATCAAGCCGTTAAGGGATTGTTAAGGGATTTTCCCTTAACCCGTCTTGATAAAGACCCCCCGACCGCCCTGTCCTTGCTGACGGCTACGACCGCCCGACCTTTGCGGAATATGTAAACAAATGTTAATGTTTGGTTTCTCGCACACGCAAAACCGCCTTAGTTGCGCCCAAAAGCGAAAAGGCAGAAAGTGACGAAAAAGGCTTGCAAGTTTCGCTGATGACGAAAGCGAACCGAGGCTTCACGCTGATGCACAACCGCTCCAAGTTCCACGAAAAACGAGGGTTTCGACTTGAACAAATAAGGCAGAAACAAGCAAAAGGTTTCGGAAGGACACCGAGTTTCGGCACGATATAGGGTTTCGCCTTGAGCAAATAAGGCTGAAATAATCAAAAGGTTTCGGAAGAACACCGAGTTTTCGGCACGACATAGGGTTTCGGCTTGAACAAATAAGGCTGAAACAATCAAAAAGTTTCGGAACAGCACCGAGTATCGGCACTTTAAGCCTCCAAACCGAGCAAACCGAGGGTCTTGCCGTACCACGAAAGACTATTGGGTATCGGATGGGCATCAATGGCTTGCGGATGTTGCAATATATGCGAGAAAAAACGAAGGTTTCGGCTTCATACTGCGTACTGAACCACCGCCCACACCCAAGCGAGCCACCACGCCACGCCCGACCCATCGGGCGGTAATGCGGCAGTGGTGAGGGATAAAAAGGTAATGCGACTGTCGGTCTTGCCCGACAATAGGCGCACTACCTTTTCTATCCCATACCTCTGCCATACCTATTTGAATAAGCGAGAGTGCTGTCAGACTTATAGCAATCTTGATTGCCATAAGTCAGACGGCTTTCTCGCATTGACAGACAATAGAAAGCGCAGCTTTACCAAACCATGAAGGCGCAGCCTTATAGGAAACAGAAGGCTCTGCCTTACCCGAAGCGAATGGGTATGAAGTGCAATGTAATGAAGTGGTAATGTAGGACTTCTCCATGGCTCGCAGAGTCATAGAGAAACTCCGGAATGATAACGTAATGGAATGTAGCGCAATATCCTTTCGCAACAGTGGACGAAAGGATGTGGCGCATAACGGACGGACACGGGAGTGGAGAGCCACTGCCTTTCGGCTGAAGAAGAGAAGATTGAGCGAAGCGAAATGATAAACAATAGAGCGAAGCTGCACGGACTTATGCGCAATGCAATGGAGCGTGTGTCCGTACCTATTAAGAAAGGTGAAGGGTGTGCAACACTATTCACCTTTGATGATGATAGATAGACATCTTCGATGTGCTAAAAAAACAAATGACATCGCAGATGTGGAGAAGAATGACGGAATGAAATGACGTGGAAGACGGATGACGCTTGCGTGTTGATGATTGACGAGGAGGTCAGACAAGCTCGCTGCAAGCGTTGCTTGGCTGGGTGATGCGTCAATCATGTGCGTAGGTGGTGCATTGTTCGGTGGCGAGGACTGGCGTAGCCGTGAAATTGTGGGGCGTGTAATGAAGTGGAGGGGCTTTGGGCTGCCGTGGAGAAATGTGTATGTTGCTTACCCCGTATCGTGACTCGTGTGTTTGCACTTTTCTCGAATGTATGGAGGACTATTCGACTTCAGGCGATTTGTCCTCCTCACATCCGAGAAAAAGAGACATGGTACGGATCTGGGAAGTGGCATACTTATTTTGCAACAGAAGCCCAAAGCGACGGAACGCAATGGAACACCCCACAATTTCACTTAGCCATGCAATGGCTTGTCCTCGCCACCGAACAATGCACCGCCGGAGCTGCCTGGTAATGAATTCGGGAGCCTGTGACCGAAATGTCGTCGTCTGCCGGCGAGATAGCGACGGATAAAGAAAATGACGGTTGCTGCCGTTATCATCATCAGGACGGCAATAGCGAGCTTTGCCGTGAAGGGAACGGAAGTCCTTGACTTGGTGATGTTCTGCGACTTGTCGGATGAAGACTGCTTCGCTATTGCGATGCTGTCTTCCACCTGCTGTGCAGCTGCGGACTCCTCCTTTTCCTCTTGGGAAAGGTGAAGTCCGTAGAGTCTGAGAGAAGACGGCTTGCCGTGTGTGGGGCGTGATGCTGAGTACGGCTCGCCACGGATGCAGTCCGTAGCGTTGCCGTGCGAAGTGGAAGGCTTTGCCTTGTCATTGGACAGGGGCTTGCCCGATGGATAGCTTAGGTCGGAACATTGAGGGGTTGCCGACGTGTCGACACCCCCGAATGTGAAGACGCAGCTATCGAATGAAAGGGCGGTGAGGCGCTGTAGAGAACTGAATGAAAGATTCTGAGCGGATCGCCATTGAGCTTGCGAAACGGCGTTTCGTTCACTTTCATTGGAGGATGATGCTGTCTTTGTGCTCTTGCACGCCAGTACAAATGCACAAAGAATAAGGATTAGGATATGTTTCATATCGTAGGGTTTAGATGTTGGCATACTCTGCCGTTGCATCGAATGATGGGCACGCTTTAGCTGCATAATCTCGATGTCCTCGTATTTTTGCATTGGGGAACTGCACTCTGAGTTTACGAAGAAGTGCCACCAATGCGGACTTCTGCTCTTCCGTGCGAGAGTCCTTAGGGTGTTTGCCGTCGGCGGTCAAACCACCGATATAGCAGATGCCTATGGAATGGGCGTTGTGCCCTTGGCAGTGCGCTCCCACTTGTGCGAGCGGTCTGCCATGATGCACAGAGCCGTCGCGGTAGATGACGAAGTGATATCCGATTGAGGCAAAGCCTCGCTGCCGATGCCAGCGGTCGATGTCTGCCGTGGTGAAGTCCTTGCCTTCAGGCGTGGCAGAGCAATGGACGATGATGAGATCAATCTTGCGCATTCTTCTCCTCCTTCCGTTTCAGCTTGTCGTCGAGGTACGAGCGTAGTTCTGCATACTTAGTCTGTATGTAGATAGTGACACCGAAGATAGACCCGGCGTAGATAAGACACTCTGCGAATACACCCAGGACAGACTCGTGGATTTGTCCGGTGGGCGGTACGATGAATCCTGCGACAGCGAGGAGGAATCCTCCGATGAGCATAGCTATGGCAGATACAATCTGCACGTTTTCCTTAGTTTCTTTAGTCATAATGAATTGTCTTTTGAGAGTTAATATGATGTGGTTATCTTTGTATAAGATAAGCTGCATCTCAGCATAACAATCAAGCACGCTTGTTGTTCTGCATTCGATTTGCATTATCTTTGCGATTGAGTTGTGGTCGATTGAACCATTGCTCTTTGGCAGCGTGGTGTCGCGAACACCATTTTGCATCCGAGCTGTGGTGGCCTCCTTGCGGAGAAACCATGGCTCTTTTCGTTTACATACTGAAAATGAAGGTGAGTTCGTAATTGTTGCTACTATCTAATGTATCAGCCCTTGCAATAACCTTGAACTCAGCGAGGTTAGTTCGGAGTTCACCGAACTGGAACGGACCGTAATCTTTAGACTTCTTGTAAAATCCGATGGCGAAGCGGAAATGTCGGTTGATACCGAGAATGTTAAATGAGCGTTTGCCAAAGTAAATGCGGACTTCCAAAAGCTGTTGCGTTTTGGGGTCGATGATAGCACGGCAGTCGCTGAACAACACATTAGGCTTCGTAAAATACTTGCCATTGTCCGGGTCGCCCTCCTTATCCAGACGGAAAGAAATCTCGTCGCCATTATTCACACTAATCTTTCGGTCGTCATAAAAGCGGTTCCAGCCACGTCGCCGTGGAAGATACTCACGCACACCGTTTTCATCCTCCTGCTTGCGACTTGTACGCACCGAGTGTCGGAAAATGACCGGTGTAAGCCCTTGCCGGATATAACGGTAGGCATCCTGTATCACAAGAGTACTGTCAGTGATGATACATTCAATGTGCATCTGCGTAGCTTGCTTCATCGTGGCAAACTTCTGAATGTCAGTCTGCAACGATTTTATCTGCGACGCAACTGATTTGAGGTCAGATTGAAGAACTTGTATGCTTTCAGCGTTGTTTCCGATTTCAATGTTGTTCTTTGAAATGCGCAGGCTCAGACTCTGAGTAGCCTTTTGAAAATTCACAAGAGCCTCCTGCACCTTATTCATAGAAGCAATGCATGAAGACAGCTCGGACTTGCACTTGTTCAAGTCCTGCACCTGCTGCGCACGCATGACACCGGCACGCTCGGTAGTGGCTTGGCGGATGAGAATGGAATTGTTTGCAATTTGATTGATTCCAGTAGAGAGGTTCGCCTTTCCCAATGTGAAATACACGTTATTGCGGTCGTCCGAACCGATGGTGAGCGATGTCAGCACATAGCCGATGCGTCCAAGAGCCGAGCGCCAATTATCAAGGCGACTCACGTCCGTCTGCAGAGCAGCTTTGCCCAAAAGGTCAGCGATTTTCTGCAACAGTGCGCCCAGAACTTCGGGCGTTATAGCCTCTTCGCGCGTCTCGCTGCGAAATGAGGTAATGAGAGATGTGATAGATGAAATGTCAGCCATACTTTTGCTTGTTTTTAGCAAAGGTATGGCTGACTTTTAGATGGAGAAAAGACATTGTTAATGATTATAGCGCACATACTTGTCGTCAAGTGCCTGGGCGACGACACCGACGAACTTGTGAGCGATGTTGTCGGAGAGGAAGTCACGGAGGTTCATGACGGAAGCGTAGTACTTACGGCTGAACCAGGGTTTCTTTTTGCGCTTGCGTTCACGTCCGATGTCGCCATGATTACCTCTTGGAGTCTCCTTACCCGTACCGAAGTTCTGCCAAAGGCCATATTCGAGGAAGGACTGGCTTAGTCCTAACTCAATGAAACGACCATCCGCACGGACAGGGAGGGACTTGGGGCTGTGTAGCAAACGTCCGGTGTCGATTACACCGAGGAGTGTCATTTGCTCACGCCATATTTTGAGCATCGTGTCGTTGAAGGCAAGAACGAACTTCTCACGTTCTTGCAGTTGTGGGTCATTGCCATTCTGTAGGGTCATAACGTAAATCGGTATAAGTGTCAACGGCTATTTGGAAGAAAGCACAGGCACAGCCAGAGAAAAAGTATTGGTCGATTTCCTGAAAGGAGATGCGAGAGTCGAGATAGATATTATGCTGCTCCTGCTTCGTCTTTTCGAGGATTAGCTTGCTCATAAACTGCCGGAACAGCTCGCGCATGGTGTCCATGCACTGCTGGCGTGCTGCCATGTCATCAATGGCGTGGCGCATGGCGAGGAAGACCGTCTTCACTCTTCGAGTGTGCGGACTGTTGTTCATCTCGATATAGCCTTGGCTTATGTCGCTGACGGCAATGATAGCCGTGGCGGACTGTAGCTGCTGCAAGGCTTCCTCGAAGCCGTCGAGTCCGCTGACCTTTGCGAATACAAAGTCATGGGCCTTGGCGAACTTGTTTGTTTCTGTGAGGGATGCGAAGAAGGCTGTGGCATCCCAATTGATGTTCTTGTCTGTCATTTCGTTTGTCGTTTGATGTCTTCTACTTCTTTAGCCTTAGCGTCGAGTTCTGTGAGAGCTCGCCATGTGTCCATAGAGAGCACCGCTTCCTCTTTTGTAATGTCTCCACCAGTGAGCGCACGGATCTGTGCATTCATTGCTGTCCGTAGCACCTCGCCGATGGGCGGTGCGTAGCCAAGTAGGTTCTGTTCGTCGGCTGACATCGGCTGCAGGAAGTGCGGAAACAGTCGGGCGAAGTAATGTTTCAGCGACGAGAACCAATAGAAAGCGTTGAGCAAAAGCGGTGTTGTCAGGTGTCGCGACTTGACCTTTGGGTACAGAAGCGTGGCGAGTTGGCTAAGCAAAGCCTCATTCTTGGTGTGGAGAAAGCCTTGATAATAGTTGTCGGCAGAGATGAATGTCGAGAATGGCACGCTCTGGAAGTCGGCGGCGATGGCTGTGGCTCTTCCGATTTTAGTGAGGCGAACCGGCAATGGTGCGAATTGTCGTAAGAAGTCCAATGAAGCCGTGGCTGCTTGCATTTGTCTGATGGTGAGCGTAGCCTCCTGCTTGGACGCTTGGCGGTGCTTTACGAGATAGCTGCCGTCATGCGTCTTGCACAACACTCTTAGGTCTGCCCATTTGAACAGACAGAGAGTGAGTATTTCTTCCATTGGCAGATCATGCGAGAGCTGCGTGAAGAAATACTGGAGTTGGCTGTCAGATAATGACTGCCAATCTTTGGGTAGGGATAAATTGAAAAATGCTTCCATACTGCGAAAGTACGGAAGCATTTGTATGGGGGAAAAGACAAAAGATTATTGCAGACTCTTGTCA
>ERZ1035051.565-NODE-565-length-12837-cov-14.360194_pt1 | contig 12837 bp, 13 predicted proteins | sample MGYA00520586_ERZ1035051 | MGnify/ENA primary metagenome ERZ1035051 (study PRJEB33766, sample SAMN09781692) | gut metagenome | biome: gut microbiome | host: Homo sapiens | place: Madagascar | study: EMG produced TPA metagenomics assembly of the PRJNA485056 data...
ATGATATGGAAGTGATTATCGCCATAGCACTTCAAATGGATACATACCAAGCCTTATTGTTCAGACAATGGTTTATCAGTAAGGTTGTGAACCGCAAGGATTGCCAAGTAGAGCAAGTAAAACATGAGTATCCGATGATTATTGTGATGAACGGAACGATGCCGAGAGGTATCAGTTAAGCATTACACCTTAATTATATAATAGCGTACAGAGAAGAAATACCAAATGGTTGTATCACTCTGTGCGCTTTTTGCTTTCTATTTGTAGCGCAGTTTGCATATTTTAGAATGTTTGTCATCTATTACGGTGCGCTTTCTTACACAAAATAATCGAGATATTCAAGCGAATGGACTTAAATAGTCTTAAATTTGTGTTGCAGTATTTATATTTTCTGCCATTTCTTGTCTTTTCTCAATAAATTTTCGTATTTTTGCAGTCGGATTGTATAGCCAGACCGCAGTTGTCGCTGTAAGACGAGTTCTTTCATGATAACCGAGTCGGCAGCCTACGCCGTGCTGAGTGTAGTGAAGTCAACCATGACATATCTATACGAAAGCGGGCTTTGGGTGGGAAGACAATCCAGACATAATGGAAGGCGTTTATCGACGCTGTGTTTAAGACTTCCTGTAATCTTGCAAATTCACAGTAAATTGTTGTCTTGAACGTAGTCAACGGTAGATGTCCCGGGTGTGATTATATCAATCCCGTGGAGACCTGTAAGCATGGATTGTGTCCTTTCGGGCGCAGTCTAATGTGTTATTAGGTCTCTTTACGGACATGATTTTCATATCGGCGTGGGCTCTGACGTTGTCTGTTCAACAACAATAGGCAATTGCAAGAGCCTCAGGAAGTGGAATGGACAACAGGACGATTCCACGCTCTTTTTTTCTGTCGCAATTTAACGGATTTCTGTCTAGAAAAAAGTTAGCACCGATATGAAAGTCGATGAATGGACATCAACAGATGTACACACCCCAGGAGGTGGTGAACTCCCTCCTTGCGCTGGACTTACCTCCAACGCCCTCCCCGAAGCTCAAAGCACTGTATCCGCAGAGAGTTCACAAACAGGGGTGTCCACCAGAAATGCACTTTTATCAACAAAGACTAAGCAACAAAAAAAGGAAGAAATTCCCCATTGGTATGCACTGCGCTGTACATACGGCAGAGAAAAAACGGCATACGATTATATGGTTGCTAAAGGTGTTACGGCTTTCTACCCTACTACAAGTGTAGTGAAACTAATAAAAGGTAAACGCAAAGTTGTTACCGAATCACGTTTGACAAATATTTTCTTCGCATACGGTACTGAGGAAGAAATCAAAACCTACGTTTACGACAACGTAAATCTCCCATTCCTTCGTTTTTATTATCGCCACATCCACGTTGGGCACAGAATAGAGAAGATGCCAATGATAGTTCCAGACTATCAGATGGATAGTCTTAAAATTATCTGTGCAGCTGACGCTGACAATACTATTGTGTCTTTAGTTGAAGTTCCAAAGTTTGAAAAAGGGCAATTGGTAAGGGTTGTTGATGGTGCGTTTAAAGGAGTTGTAGGAAGGGTGGCAAGATGGCAAGGGCAACAGAGAGTTGCTGTAATAGTTGACGGTTTGGTAACTGTTTGTACAGCATATGTACCAAGTGCTTTTTTAGAAACTATGAATAATTAATATACAATGGATATAATTATAGGAAAACAAGGGAATCAACCTTTTAAGTTGATAGAATCAAGTATAAGTAGGCAACATGCCTTATTCCATTTAGATGAAACAACGGGGAAAATGTCTCTTCGGGATAGTAATTCTACGAATGGAACATGGATATTAGCTAACGATGGAAAATTCAAGCGGTTGGTTGGTGAAGCCTCCGTAGGACTCAACACATTGGTACGTTTAGGTGCGACTGTTACTTTTAGAATAAAAGACTTATTGGTAAAAGTTTCAAATAAGCCTGCTACTAATAAAGAGGAGACTGTTGATATAAGTAAACTAAAAATAGTTTATGAAAGCTATAACCAAAATAGGATGAGTTTGGAGGCCAAAACGTCTAATATAATGATGTGGCGTATGGCTTCGTTATCATTAGGTGGTATTTTCGCCGTTATGATTTCTCTTATATTGCCAAAAGAAGTTGCAGGAAATGAAACTATTAGTGCTATTATCAAGGTTTTAGGAAGTATCTTAGCAATAGGTATCTCATGGTTTGTCGTTGACATGAAAAGTAAAGGACTTATACAGAGAAAAGACCAAAACGAAAGATATTTCAAGAAGAATTATTGTTGTCCAAAATGTGGATTCCATTTTGGTATGAAGTTGTATGAAAATATTTTAGCAGAGGGGAAATGCCCTAACAATAATTGTAGATGTAAATTTACAGGCAAGTAATACATAAAAGACTTATGAGCAATCTTTCAAATTTTCTAAAACAAGTGTTATTTTGTTGTTTTTTGCTATTAGGCATAATAGCAAAAGCCCAGACTACCTATGTAGTAGCAGTAGGATTGGGGGATTACAAGTATCCAAACATTGCACCTTCTTTGCCATGTTCCGTAGGAGATGCAAAATCCATATCACATTTCTTTCATGATTACAATGGTAGTAAGGTCTTTATGTTGCTGAACGAGAATGCAACAAGAGACCATATTTTGAGAGTCCTAAAATCTCAATTTGCAAAATCAACAGTAAATGATGAAATCATTTTTGCATTCAGTGGTCATGGGGTACAAGGCGGTTTGACAAGTTATGAAATAAAAGATGCGTCTGGAGTAATCTCCTATAATGAGATTCAAAATATAATGAAAGCAGCAAAAGCTCGTCGTAAGGTTATATTTGCAATGGCATGCTATTCAGGTGGTCTCACTTTGAAAAATAATAATGGTGGGAATGCCTACAAGAGAAATACCGAGAAGACAAGTGTGATGCTATATACTTCAAGTAGATCATCAGAGGTTTCATGGGAACAGTCCAATATGTACAATTCTTTCTTCTTTAAACGAATTTTAGAAGCCTTTCGTGGTGCGGCAGATAAAAATGGAGACAAGAAGATTACTGCAAGAGAACTGTTCAACTATGTGAACCCTAAAGTTATAAGTGACACAGACGGCTTGCAACACCCTCAAATGTGGGGTAAATTTGATGATAGCATGGTCGTGGTTTATGTAAAATAACACATTACTATATAAGATGATTATAAAATGTCCAAATTGCGGTCGTCGTTTTGACTTGCAACGACAACCACCAACTACATTTCGTTGTCCAAAATGTTCGTTTACGGTACCGTTTAGTGTAGTCTTACATGAGCAAAAAATAGATACTGTATCATCTAATACAAGTTCTGATGGTACAGCAATATCTGGCAACAACACTTTGGTGGATAGCCAAGAAACACAAGTGGTAAGTGAAAAACCTACCCGTGTGGTTGATAATTTGCAAAATGACAAAACTCGTGTAATAGATGGTCTTAATAAAGATGAAAAGACACGTTTTGTGCCAGGATTGCAGGCACAACCAATGAAAAGAGCTGTTTTTCAAATGTCATACAACGGAAGAAACTATGGGGTTGTTGATTTGCCACATGGTAATTTCTACAATTTGGGAAGGCAAAGCTCAGACAGCAAGGCTCAAATCAAGCTTACGCCTGATGTAGCCATGAGTCGTATTCATGCAGGAATGCGAACTGTTCAGTCACCGCAAGGACAAATCGTTTATCAAATTACTTCTGCCAAAAATAGTAATCCAGTTTATATAAATGGAAAAGCTATTCCTCAAGGAAAATCTGCCAATCTAAAAAATGGAGATACTCTAAAAATGGGAGAAACCACCTTGATATTTCGCATTCTATAAGTTTTAACAAGAATCCAAAACATCATGTCACAAAATAAGACCATAGTACCAGGTGTTGATTATAACAGTCTGGGCAATACTGAATTAGAAGATTCTATTTACGGTAATCTATATAGCCGTTCGGGAGTGAGCGACAATCGTACTTACATCCCAGACGTATCAAGACCTTCGGAAAGTTCAACGCAAGGTGTAATACTGCAACGTGGCGATCCGTTTGGGAATGATAAAACGAACCGATATGTATCCTTACAAAACAGAGTTGTTGTCGGTGTTTTGTTTTCAATCTCGCATGGATTGCTTGGGGAGATGTTCCCATTATATTTAGGGAGAAACATCATTGGGCAAACAGAAAATTGTGACGTCAGACTCAATGAAAAGACCGTATCTTCAGAACATGCTATACTATTTATAAGAAAAGAAGAAAATACTAATCTGTTGAATATGACTATTACGGATTATAATTCTATGTATGGTACTGCTGTCAATGATATCGATGCCAGATATGAAACTCTATCAGTCAAAGAAAATGATGTGCTGACAATAGGCAAACATTATCAGTTTTTGGTTAAATTTTTCAATGTGGAGCAAGCCAAATTGGCTGAAGACGTAAATTTTGAAGAAATAACAGAAAACACTGTTGGAACAGGTACTTCATACGGAGAAGAGCCCAATTCAAATGTGTCAAATGATTTCTATACCCCAACACAAAGTAAAGACAATTCTTCGCGAACTGTATTGTATTAATATAATCAATCAATAATTATGGCAATCATAAAACTACAAGGAGATAAAGAAAAGCAACAAGGCATATATTATGAATTTGATGACACATCCACTCCTTTAGGAGAAGGTGGCATGGGAAAAGTTTTCCGTGGAAGGCGTATTAATGTTTATACTCACGAGACAAGAGATGTTGCCATCAAATTTATGTTTTCTGGATTACCACAAAATGTAATTCAGAGAGCAGAAGATGAGGCCAATATCAAACTTCAACATGAGAATCTTGTTGAAATGATGGGATTCTTAGCTGTTGAGACCAAGCTTCCTAATGGTGTAAAGGCTATACGCTATCATGTGGTCAGTGAACTTTTGATAGGTGTGTCTTTGTCTGATTTGATACAAGGGGTCGTTACAGACCAAAATGGTGTTGCAATACCATATGCACAAACTTTGTACAAATTATATAATTCAAGTCCGGAACAGTTTGCTGTGACAGTTGTCAAAAAAATACTGTCTGGTATCATGGCATTACATGATGCAGGCTATATCCATAGAGACATAGATCCATCAAATGTGATGGTAACTCGTGATGGAAAGATTAAGTTGATAGACTTTGGTATTGCCAAGAAAGTAGATGGCTTGAAAACACATGATAGAAACTTAACTACGGCTGGACAATTTATGGGGAAGCCTCAATATGCCGCTCCAGAGCTTATCATAGGTGACCTTAAAAATCAAAACAAACCGACAGATATTTATGCTTTAGGTGTATTGTTATTTCAGTTGGCAGTTGGTCATCTTCCATATGAAGGTCCATCCAATGTAGTACTTAATGCCCATTTAAGGAACAAAATGCCTTTGCAACAAGTTAAAATTAAGGGATTAAGAAATATCATTGCACAGGCAACAGAAAAGGATTGTACCAAACGTTACCAAACAGCAGCAGAATTTAGAGCGGCTCTTGATAATTTTTCTATGGGGCGTTCAGACAATTCTTTAGATGTGAAAAAAATAGCGATAATTGGTGGAGTTGCCGCAACTATTATAGTTGTAATAGTTTGCATTGCTCTTTTTATATCAAAAGGAAACAAAGAAGAAAAAATCTCTCAACCAGACGTTACAGAGAATGTCGATACTTCTAATGCGAAGCAACAAGTTGGTAATGAAAACACTTTGTCAATTCCTGCTATTCGTAAACAGCTACTTAACCCAAGTGAAGCTAAAGACGGACTAAACAACTTAAAAGAAATGGTTCGCAATGGAAATGTAGAAGCAAAATTCATATTGAGCAGATTGTATGCAGTGTCTTCAGGATCATTTACGCTCAATGATGAATTTGTTACTATGCAAGCCAATCTGAAAAAAGAACTAAGTCAAAGTCCCTCAAAGGCACATAGTTTATTAGGGGAAATTATCAAATCTAATGGGGAATATTATCCTGCTTTATATGAATTGGCTTGTGATTATTATGAAGGACCGTCATTGACTGGTGGCGAGGCTCGTAATCTAAGATTTGCCAAAGAACTATTAGATAAGGCTTATAAATATGCTTCTGAAGCAGAAGACCCAGTTTATGTAAACAAAATTTCTGCACTACTTAGAAAATACTAACTCCATCAGAAAAGAATTTTATGAATAATAACATAAAAACATCTATTATAGGTTTGGATGAAGCTAAACGTTTAGCTGACATTGACTTATGTGATGCTTTCGGACGCACAGGGATTGGTGGACGAAAGGAGAATCAAGATAATTATGCAGGAACAAGTGTTGGAAACAATGCGATTCTAACAGTTTGTGATGGTATGGGAGGAATGAATGGCGGACAAACAGCATCTCTTATTGCTGTAACAGAAATCGCTCAAACATTAGCAGAAACTCCTGTAGAAAAATTAGGGGAAGAAGCTATACGTAAATCTGTGGATACAGCGAACTCTGCTATATATCGCCGTGCATTAAATGAACCACCACTACGAGGAATGGGAACAACAGCTACCGTTTTGGTTTTGACTCCTGAGGCTGCTTATTTGACCCATGTTGGAGATAGCCGCATCTACCAATTAAGAAAAGGAAAGAAAGTGTTCCGAACTTTCGATCATTCAAAAGTGTTTGAAATGGTAGCACAAAAAATGATGACAGAGGAACAGGCACGCCAATCAAGTTTCTCCAACATTATAACTCGTGCGTTAGGCATACGCCCAAAAGTAGAAATGACCGTAGAGAAAATCCCTTACAAAAAAGGTGACAGGTTTGTTTTATGCTGTGACGGGATATGGAACACTTTGCCTGAGTCTGATATTCTAAAACTATTCATAGAAAAGGATTCAACTAAGGATGAGGTTGAGTATTTAACAGCAAAGATTAATGGTATCGGAGAACAAAGAGGTGGAGAACACGATAATCTAACAGCCATAGTTGTTGACATGAAACAAAATTCAACTTATCACTATAGTTGTTTGAAAGCGGTAGGATTACTTATAAAAAGACAATTCGCCAGAATAAGAAAATCAAGTAAAACTAAAAGAAATTAGAAATGAAAAGGATAGTTATCGGTCGAGGAATTGACTGTGACATTGTTATTCCCGATGAAAAGGACAATGTGAGCAGACATCATTTGGTCATTTCTTTTGGATTGTTTGGAAAAATGACAATCAGTGACACAAGTAGTAATGGAACTTTTGTCAATGATAGAAAACTCTTGAAAGGTGCGTCTGTACCTGTGACACGAGAGGACAAAGTGCGTTTGGGAAACCAATGGACTTTGGATTGGAATTTGGTTAAAGACCCATATATCACAACTCGAAGAGTCTTATTAGGCTGTATTGTTTTCTGCATATTGGCAATTATCGCCTGTTGCGTATGGTATTGTAGCAATAATAACAAGCCAAAGGAGAATTATGAAATTGTCATACCTGTTTCTAAAGAAAAAGAGCAAGATGATGTTTGGACAAAAGATTCCACTAACAAGATTGCTCCAAAAGATAACACAATTAAAACTAATGGCTTGACGAAAACTTCATCTACAAAGAAAAAGACAAAACACACAACCTCTAAAAGGCATAAACAAGAAAAGAAAGTAAGCAATAGATCTGTTCAAGAAATGAAAAAGAATAATGCATGTTCCGAGAAAAGTATGCCAATAGTAAACTAATTAGAATGGATTTATGAAGAAATTATTTACAATTATAACTTTAGTTACGCTGTCCGCAAGTACTTTTGCCCAAACAGCCGAATGGCTTGTTGCACCCCAATACTCTGAGATTAAATACTTTGGTCCGAAAATGTATAAGGTGTCTCAAAATGGTAAAATAGGTATTGTTGGTTCTGACGGAAGAACAATACTTTCCCCCAAGTATGATGCCATAAACCTCTTCTACGAAGGCAGGGCCGTATTTGTAAATCATACATCATTGGGATGGCAAGTGAAAGGTGTACTCTCAGAAGATGGAACAGTAAAGTATGCAGAGGAGGCCTATTTTCTACTTCCTGACTATATGTTTTATTCAGAAGGATTACTAACAGTACGGGATTCGGATGGTTTATATGGTTATTTAGATGATAATTGTCATCCAGCATTCAAGTTCACAAAAGATGAGGTTAGACCTTTTAGTGAAGGTTTTGCTGTAGTTGGAAAAGAAGAAACATTTCATTGGATAGACACTTCGGGAGAGCAAATTCTACCTCGCCTAAAGAACGGTGGTACTCCTTACGGTGGAACGAACTTCTACAATGGGAAAGCCTATCTTTGGGATGAAGATGGTGTCTTCTTTGTATTGAATGAAGATGGCAGAACAGAGAAAGTCCCAACAAGAGATTTAGAAGTAGATTATTTGTATAGGGCAGAATCTGGAGAAGGAGAAGATGTAATTTATTCAAAATATGAACAAGACTATAGTAAGCAATGGATTCCTGAAGAACGTGATGGCTTATGGACTTATTTATCTTCTAAAGGAAAGCTGTTAACTCCTTTTCAATATGAAAGTGTAGAAAAGTTTGCTGATGGTGCAGCTGTTGCTCAATATGACGGTAAATACGGATTACTTCATGTTGTGGAGGACAAATCCACATTCTATACACAAAACCGCAGGAATAGTCAAGTTTTTTCAGCTGGTGGTACATGTAACTGTGAATTTCTACTTTCTATACCAGACAAATGGAAAGGTCAACCCATTACTGTTACATTGAGAGATACTGATAGTGGAAATATTTTGAACTTGATGAAGAAAGGACAGAACATCTTCACATTCTCTTATAAGCCAAATGCTTCCAATGCTCGTGAAAGAAAAACATTTAGAGTCGAGGTTAAGAACAATGGAATTCAATTATGGCAAGGAGAAGAAAGCTATAGTTTCGTGCAACGTACTAAATTGATTCCTCATATCAAAGTGACAAATGCAGATGCAAACTCCAATGATGTTTGTAATGTAGTTGCAACTATATCCAATCCTTCTTCCATCCCTGTAACAACAACTATAACATTATCAGGAGGTGGCAAAAGCGCTACTTTCAAAAAGGTAACACAATCAGTGACAATACCTGCTCATGGCTCAAAACAGATTAAAAGTGCATTCTATGTAAAGAAAGTTGATTTTAATGCATGGTGCGCAGTTTCTACAAGTGATGGAACTTCAAAAAGATGCAACGCTGAACTAAAGCCATTCTAAGAACTTTAAACTTCAAATATTTATTAATTTATAAAAACAAGAATTATGACAAAAAAGAAATTTATGATTCTGTCATTCTTGGCTTTAGCAATGTCGGCTTCTGCCCAGATAGACAAGGGAGGAGATGGATTTGGTCAAAGATCAACCACTCAGACTGTTACCAAGAAAGAAGGAAAGAAAATTACAGTCAAAGGAAAGCACTACAACTATGAGCTGTCTGTTGGACCGCGTGCTGGCGTAGGCATTTCTACAATGAGTGAAAGTGAGGACTTGAAAATTTATGATGGAAGTGGTATCGGTTTCGGTGGTGGTTTAGCTGCCAATGTACGTTTTGGTTCAAAAGATTCAAGAGGACGCTACCTTGATGGACAAGGTCTGTTTGGTATAGGTTTGGAGTTGAACTATAAGAGCCATTCAGTTAAGACTTTGGCAGAAGAGGACTTAAAACTTGGTTACTTTGAGGTTCCTGTTATGTTGCAGTTCTATCCTATGTATAATAGCAAGCAGTTGAAGAACCTCTATATAGAGGTTGGTCCTACCTTGGCAGGTTCTTTGTCTTCAAGCCCGGATGCTTTATTTTATGACAATGTAACTTACAAAACAGGTGACTTGAAGGGCTTTGATGTCAAGGCCACTATAGGTTTAGGTTATCGAGTAAACAAGAACTCTGCTAACGATGGATTCTATGTGAATGCTCGTTACTACTATGGAACAAGCAAACTTGCAGGGAATTTCCCAGGCAAAGTTAGCTCTGCAGAGATTTCTGTTGGATACTTGTTCAAGTGCATTGGTACTAATAAGAAAAAATAATGATAAAAATTAGACATTATGAAGAAAATATTATATTCATTGATTGCTGTATTAGCAATGGTCATGTCGTCATGCTCTAATGATGATATTGAGATAACAAGAGCTATATCTGTAAAGGTAAACCCTTCTGGTGTAATCGCTCCATTTACGTATGAAATTAATGATGGAGAATTGGAGTCCTTTTCTACTAAGTATAAACTTAGAGTTCATACGTTTGCGTATAACGAAAAAGGACTTTTAGTTGCGCAAGATATTCAGTATCTTAAGAATTATGCTAGTATCGCCAATTGTAATTTGAACCTTGAAAAAGGTACTTATACATTGGTAGCAGTAACGGATGTTGCCGAAATAGACGGTAACAATGTTAAGACCGAATTTTGGAAATTCTCTGATACTGAAAAAATTTCAACTACCAAAATTACAGATGCAGGACTGTTGGGTGGTAAATATAAAATTTTGGGATTAGACATCAAAAGTATAACTATTGGTGACAACAACAATGAATGTAATCTTAATCCCAAATCTGTAGGAGCTTTGTGTCTTGTCCAATGGTTCAATGTGCATACATTTCCAAGTGTTGAAAAATATACTCTCGCTATGTCTAAAAGTTGTGATTTCTTACAATTAAATGAGTCTAATGGATATGAAATTTCCGAGAAGAATGAGAATGGAGCATTTAACTGGCGATTAAGCTATATAGAACCTTCAAATTACACTTCCAACAACTTGTATGAATATTATTTTATGCTACCAATGAAGAATATTAATTTCAAATACACGTATGTTGAAAATGGCTCAACTAATACATTGTTTGACCCTCAAACTGTCTCATTTGAAGCTGGTGGAGAATATTGGTTTGCTTTGGACTTATGTGATGAAGATAAAAACAACAATATAACACGCGCTTATGGAGTATTACTGAATGGAACAAATTCTGTAAAAGAATATTCTACAAAAGCAAAAAATCGTAATAACTTAAATACTTTGTATTTAGTAGATTATGCGAAATAAGAATTTACACATATAAGAAATAAGCCAGGGTTTTTAGTTCATTTTGTTTCAACCTAAAAACCTTGGCCTATCTAAGACTTTTTGTAATATTCAAGTAATGTGAGCTATGAAGAAAATTGTATATCTGTTTTGGGTTATATTATTTGTCAGTTGTTCCAAAGATAGCGATTTTGAATCTTCTGTTCCTCAAGAAATACCAAACATAGGAGCTTATGATGAAGAATGTAGGTGGGTATATGCCCAAATGAATCACGATTATTTATGGCGGAAGGATATACCAGATTCTTTAGCTTGCGACTATACAACAGATCCTGTAACTTTCTTCAAGTCTCTTTTATCATCAAAAGATAAGTTCTCTTATTGTACACATAATAGTTCGTATGTAGGTACTACCGATTTTATAAAATTGGGATTCGAATATCAAGAATATACCGATGGAAATACAATTTTTGCCCAAGTGCTATATGTAACGTCTCCTAAATTAAAGGAAAGGGGATTAAAACGTGGAGATTTAATCCAGTTGTTTGATGATAAAATAATTTTAGGCGTTTTGAGTAATGATGGGTTTGAACCAAGAGACACAATAGAAGGTAGTAGTCCGTTGGAACAAAAAAATACTGTTTATTTGGATTCCATTTATCAAATAGAAAGGAAAAAGGTCGGCTATATATGTTATTTACAGTTTGATGATAAAAAAGATCTTAGTAACGTATTAAAACATTTTTATGAAGAACACATAGATGAATTGGTCTTGGATTTAAGATACAATCCTGGTGGTTTCGTTTCTACATGCAAATACCTGTCTAATTCTATTGTTTCAGAAAGCGGTTATGGAGAAATCTTTCAACAATGTACCTACAACGACATTTTGTCAAGAGAATATTTCGAAGCAACAGGTTCAGAAAAAACTACAAATACTTTTCAGACACCCAACAATGGAAAAGGTTTACCTGGCTCAGAATTGTATGGACTAAATCTTAAAAGAGTTTTTGTTCTTACATCCAAATATTCAGCTTCAGCTTCTGAAGCATTAATCATCAGTTTGAAACCTTTTATGAATGTTGTTGTTATTGGTGAACAAACCTATGGAAAAGGTGTAGGCTCATGGACTATAAAAAACAATAAATATAAATATCAATTACAGCCTATTACGATGCAATACTACAATGCTAAGATGGAAACAGTAACAACAGATGGCATACCCGTGGATTACTATGTCCCAGATGGTTATTCAACTACAAAAAGAAATCTTGGAGAAGTGGAAGAACCGCTGTTGGAAACTGCTTTAAACTTAATCAAAATGGAAGAATTTGCTATGGAAGGAAACGTTAATACTCGCAGTGTTGCTGCAAAAGTGCAAAACGAAGTACTGAAAGCTATAGGTAAACCTTCTTTTTGGCGAGATTATTAATTAAAACGGCTATATCTATTATGAAAAAGATTATTCTGATTTTATTTGCTTTATGTTCCTTGTTATCAAGCATGGCAGAACAAAAGACTACTATTATATTGAAGAATGGGTCTGTGATTGTTGGTAATGTGATAGTACAACGTCCAGGAACAGATATGACAATTGCAACAACAAACGCAAGATTTATCATAGAAGAATCCAATATTATTTCTAAGCGAGAGAAAAAGGTAAAATATGAAAATCTACCTCGTGAATGGAAAAAATGGGCTTTGGAAAATAAAGCCTTGTTGGGAAATGCAGATGGGCGCTATATTATTCTTTATGATAAGTAACTGTTCAAAATTAATTTTACAAATATGAATAATTCACGAATAAGTTC
>ERZ1035051.567-NODE-567-length-12807-cov-5.207340_pt1 | contig 12807 bp, 12 predicted proteins | sample MGYA00520586_ERZ1035051 | MGnify/ENA primary metagenome ERZ1035051 (study PRJEB33766, sample SAMN09781692) | gut metagenome | biome: gut microbiome | host: Homo sapiens | place: Madagascar | study: EMG produced TPA metagenomics assembly of the PRJNA485056 data set...
CCCCAATAGTCACCTAAAGTAATATCTCCCGGACGATGTGCCCCCGCATATTTGCACTGATAACAATTTTCTCGATAAATCCAGCCCTTTATAAAATAGAAAAGGTACGAAGAGCCGCTTTGCCACAATGTCACATTCTTCTTTTTTCCTGACGGGGTCTCAAAAATTGCTTTCCCGTTGATTCCCCATCCGATATTTTTATCTCTAAATGTAAAATATGTTAGTTTACCTTTGTACTTATCCTCTATGAAATGTAGATACGACTGAAATATTTTTTCACTTGGAACACCATGACATATAATATCTACCGTCAAAAGTCCGTCATACTCTTTTCCTAGATATGACCTTAATCCGGCTACCTGACATGGTGTGCCGGAAAAAAGGACTTTTTCTCCAGCAGTTAACAGCTTCTTTGCTTCTTTATATGTATTGCCGATTTTGCTCTGAACATATTTAGACCCTTGCAAAAGATATAGATTTTCCACCTTATCAACGAGCTGATGAGAAACACCTCTTTTTTCATCAAATGAAGCTCCAAAAACGATTCCACCCTTATTTATGAAGTCTTCCGCAAGAGACGCAAAAATACCACCTGATGCAGATTTAACAGCTTGCTCTTTGTTTTTTGAAACAGCCGCATATGTACTCAGTGGTGTATTTTCCTCACTGATATTCTGAAAGGCACAAACAGACGTGCATTTTCTACATCCAACGCATAAATCGTCATCGATTTTCGGATATAAAAATCCGCATTCGTCCGCAACCATTTTAATTGCGTTTCGTGGACATACATTTACGCATGCACCGCAACCACAACAATCTGATTTATTTTGATATAAAACAGGTATGTTTTTTTCCATTTTAACCTCTTGTTCCTTTGACGGAACAAAGGCCTCATGCCCGTCCCATCATTTTCTTTATTTTACCGGCCAGTCCCGTCTTTCTCAGGATATTTTTCCCATAAAAAATGGCTGTATCTTTTGGATTTTCACCACCATAGCGATGGAGCACATATTTTAATCCCTTATTTTTATAATCGCTCCAAAATTTGTCATAATCGTCGGGACGTTTTGTTGCATAAAGAAGATTGTGATTATACTTTTTATAATCTTCGCTTCTCACTTCAACCATTGTGACTTCATCGTTGTCTCTCATAGCAGCTATCAGATTTGCACCTTTTTCTGTGTGTGACAGGACAAGTGATACCCCACCATCTATTGGAACATCCGGCATACACAATTCAACTCCCCAAAAATCGGATATTGTCAAATCACTTTGAAAATTTCCGGGATATGGGCAATTAAAACAGCTCTCTCTCATTAATAGATTTTTTCTGAACATATTCTGGTAAGAACTCACCTTAATTGAATTGATATACTTTTTTCCATTTTCAAATTCTGCATAAATGGGATATCCTTTCCACCCACATGGCTTATACCGAAATGAAAATTTTATCAATTTGGAATGTTCTTCGTTCTGAATGTGATTCACGTAGTCATTCCACACCGCTGGTCCAGGTGCTCCATGGCAAACAATATCAACGGTATAGAGCCCGGTAATATCTATGTTATCTCTACTTAAATACTTTTTAACTGCAGCCACTTGGCAGGGCGTACCTGTAAATAAAACCTTTCCTCCTTTTTCAAGATCGTGCTTTACCTCTACAAAACTGCCTGTCATATCTGACTGCACGTATTTTGATCCCTGAAATGCCTCGCACTCCTCTAGATTTTTTGCTTTTCCGTGCAACACTCTAAAGTCAGAATCAAATTTCGCTCCATAGCAAGTACCCCCCCCCCAGCTTTAAAGAAGGTCTCTGCTATTCCCCAAAAGGCACCGCCTGATGATGACTTCATCAATATGCCCCTTTTGTTTTTATATGCATAAACTTTATCCATCTAAAATCACTCATTTCATTTTTATGGCATTGGCTACAGTGACTAGGTATTTTTCATCCTGTTTTCTATACTTATTAAGCAGATTATCTACCATATTATAATCAATATCCGCTTCTATATTCTCTATTTCAGGATTCCCTTCTGTCCCTCTTTGAGGAATATCAAGTTTTTTCAAGACATCTCTTATTCTCATGCTCGCTTTCTCAGGGTAGAACGAAATGAATTTTTTATGAAACTGTATAGAAAATGCCGTTGCATGAAAAGAATCCGCAATAACATATTCTGCATCTCTTATAAGTCCAAGATATTCTTCAACACTAGGGCACCATACCAATTTACCAGGACGAATCATATCATGCCAATTATAGGAAATATTTAGCAATTCAAGATTCTTTTCTTTCGCCAATTTACTTGCAAAAGCGTCAAGTTTTTTATCATGGTGAAGATTATATGTAACAACATATCTTCTTTTGCTGAACTTATTTGACGCAAGCCGCTTCCATAAATCACACGTTCTGTAAAGTGTTGGATCAAGTACCTGAACAACATCTCTAATACCCAATTCATTCAATGATGTTATGCTTTGGCTTTCTCTTACAGAAATATATTTATATTTTTGAAGCATCTTAGCTATAATGTTCTTTTCACTTTTTTCTATTTTTTGCCCAATGCTGGAAGCATAGGAGAAGCAGAAAGCATTGTCAGGAACAAAATCAAGATAATAAGCCGGCTCAACACCCTCATTCCAGAAGCTGTTCCAGATTTGATCGCTTCCCGTACAATAAGCATCTGCGTTCGGAATATTATCTTTTAATTCTTGATTGCTATGGTATACCTTTTTGCTTAAATTCACATGATTGTTCAGAAAAGCATTAAATGTTTTTTCTTTCTTCAGGTATGAAACCAGCATTACAGCCTTTGCACCAGCCAGAAGTATGGGATTGCTTGCGAGTTTTTTGCTCTTCTTTTTTAGACGTTTTAGTGCTCCTCGTTTTGTATCGAGTTCCCTAATGAAGTCAATTGTTTCGCATTCAAATCCAAGTTCTTCAAATGTAACTTGCGTAGCATAGGTTTGAAGAACAGAGCCATAATTGCAATTTCGATGTATCGTGATATTCTCTATTTTCTTCATTTACCTGTGACCTTCCTGTATTTAATCGCCAGTCCCAGTATCTTCCTGTCATCCACGAGATATCTTTTGGCCATTCTCTTCGGATCTTGTGTGATACGGAACAGCCACTCTAAGCCGTGATCTGCCATCCATCTTGGTGCCCTCTTAATGTTCCCAGCCTCAAAATCGAAACTTGCACCTAATCCGAAGGAAATAGGCACACCCAGTTCCTCACAATGGTGATACATAAACTTTTCCTGCTTTGGGCAGCCCAATCCAACAATTAGAATATGCGGCTTGGCTTCTTTAATCATTCCTTTGATTTTATCCATCTCCTCAGGATTTTTTTCAAATCCATAAGGAGGAGAGTATGTACCTACCACCTGCAATCCCTTGTATCTCTTTGCAAGATTTTCTGCTGCCTTTGCCGCAACACCTTCAGCCGCTCCCAAAAAGAACATCTTGTATTCTTTTTTTGCCGCCATATCGCACAAGAGTGGAAAAAGATCAGACCCTGAAATTTTCTCCTTAATTGGAGTGCCGTACCACTTGGCAATCCAGAGCAAAGGCTTTCCATCTGTAAGGATCAAGGACGCATTGGCATATACATCCTGCAATTCTTTATTTGTTTCTAACTGCACAATGTGATCCACATTTGGAGTGACCACATAGGCACTTTTATTTTCCTGTATCAGAGAATCAATAGCCTGTAATGTTTCCTCCATCGTCAAGTTATCAATTTCTGTATTCATAAACTTTAATCTGGCCATTTTCCACTCCTCACTCTTTCACCTTTAGCATCTCACCTTAATAAGTTCAGCATCTCCAACCACAAGACACCGTCCCAATCCAGCAGGCAAAAACAATGTTTCACCTTTGCTGAAGCGCATCGGCTTCTGCTCGGCATCCATTGTCTGAACCTCACCGTAACCATCCAGACACATCAGTACCTGAAAGGAGGTATTCATTACCGAAAACGCAAACCCCTTCGTAACCTGAATCTTCTCCGTTTCAAAGTATTTACAACGACACAGAATTTCACGAGAGCAGCCCGGATAATGCTTCACCATTCGAGGTTTTTGGCTTACATCCGGTGCAACACTCATATCCATTACCTGAACTGCCTTATCGAAGTGCAGTTCACGCTTTTTGCCATTTTTGTCCACACGATTATAGTCGTAGACACGATAAGTCACATTAGAGCTTTCCTGAATTTCTGCAACCAGAATGCCTTTGCCAATACCGTGAACTGTACCTGCTGGCACAAAATATGTATCACCTTTATGGACTTCTACTTTCTGCAAATGCTTGTCCAGATTTCCGGTTTCAACAGCTTTTCTCAGAATTTCTTCCGTCACTTCGTGCTGAAAGCCGTAAATCAAGTGCGCACCTTCTTCAGCATCAATGACATACCACATCTCTGTTTTTCCATTGTCACCCTCATGTTTTCTTGCATACTCATCACTCGGATGAACCTGTACAGACAAGTCTTTTTTTGCGTCAATAAATTTCACCAGTACCGGCAGTTTTCCATCTTCTACTTTCGTTCCAATGTATTCCGGATGCTGTTTTAATACCTCCGCCAGTGCTAATCCCTTGAACTCGCCGTTCGCAACGTAGCTCGGTCCATCAGGATGGACAGAACACTCCCATGTTTCTGCCAGCGGAGTTAAATCAATTTTCTTTCTGTATTCTTCTCTTAGTCTTGTGCCGCCCCAGAGGTAGTCCTTTCCGGTTGGCACCAGTTTCATGATCTCCATCGTTCTGTCCCTTAATCAAGTTCAAACTTGATTTTATCGCTGACACTGATCTCGTCGCCTAACTGCACTTCGATCATATCCAGCGGAGTAATCGCTTCAACTGTATGCTTACAACCTGCTGCAATCGTAATAACATCACCAGTGCGGAGCACTTGCTCCATACCGTCTACAATTGCCTTACCCTTGCCGGAAACGACAGTCCATACTTCCTCACGGTAATTATGCATATGATAGGTCATGTGCTCGCCAGCTCTCATAGAAACTTTGACTGTCATAGAGCCAGGCTGCACATCAATGACCGTATAAGTACCCCAGGATTTCTCGGCATACATAGCCTCGGTTTCGATTTTCTCAACATACGGCTTCATATAACCACTGCGTTCTTTATCCGAAATCAGAATCCCATCACCACTTGCCGCAATAATCATATCTCTGCAACCCATGCAGAGAATCGGAATATTCAATTCATTGACCACATTGGTGTTTTCACAGGTCTCATCCAGAATGGCTTTACCCTTGGTCTTATCCGCCATGACCTCCGCCATCATGTTCCAAGTTCCAACATCCTTCCAGTCACCGCTATAGCGCAGAACCTGAATGCTGGATTCTTTTTCGACCACTGCATAGTCAAAGCTGATTTTGGTCAGTGTGTCGTATTTATTGAAAAGGTCACGATAATCCTCGAAATCAATCATACTGTGAGCCTTCTCCAGCAGATATCCCAGCTTAAATGCAAAGATGCCTGCATTCCACAATGCGCTCTGAGCCAGATACTTCTTGGCAGTTTCGACGTCCGGCTTTTCCTTGAACTCTTTAACTTTGCTGACGTTTTCGCCGCTTTCAGGAATGATATAACCATACTTCTCGCTCGGATAGGTCGGTTCAATACCCATCAGGGTGAGATTTGCATTGCCCTGTTCAGCCAGTTCCTGTAAGGTCTTAACTGTCTCGTAATAGGTGTTATCTACATACGGATCGACCGGGCAGACCACGACCGCTTCATCCGTTCCAACACCCAATTCATCGTGGAGATACGCTACCGCCAGCGCGATTGCAGGGAACGTATCGCGACGGCAGGGTTCTACACAAATAGAAGCCTTTTCGCCAAGCTGATTTTTAATGGCACTTGCCTGCGATTTGCTCGTTGCAATCGTGATTTTTGCATCTGCATCTACGGTAGTAATCTGACGATAAACACGCTGCACCATAGATTCATATTTATCGCCATCTTTGAATAGTTTGATGAACTGCTTGCTGCGCACATCATTGGAAAGGGGCCAGAGACGTTTGCCAGAGCCACCAGAAAGCAAAATAATATTCATCGTTTTTCTCCCATCACCTATTATTTCAAGTACGCTTCGGCACTTTTGCAAATTTCTGCTTCCACCTTTTCGGCCGCTTCCTTATTCTCTGCGCTGACAGAAATGTAAGTCTTGAGCTTCGGCTCTGTACCGGAAGGTCGCACCACGATGGAGCAGTTATCTTCCAGCAAGAATTTCAGCACATCGGACTTCGGCAAACCATCCAGACCAAGTGCATAATCCAGCAGCTTTACGACCTTTTTGCCGCCAAACTCTTTGATGTTTCCACGGAATGCCTGCATGATGCTCTGCATCTTTGCGAATCCAACACTGCCGTCAAACTCATAGCTGTGCAGGGTGTTCAGGCAGTAGCCATAAGTCTTGTACAGTTCATCCAGCTTATCCAGCAGACTGATGCCCTTGGTAGCATAGTAGCTGAACATCTCGCAAATCATGTAAGCGCCGTCCACGCCGTCCTTATCTCGGACATAAGAGCCGGTCAGATAGCCGTAGCTTTCCTCAAAGCCAAACACATAGCTGTCTGCCTTGCCCTGCTTTTCCAGTTTACCGATCTGCTCGCCGATAAACTTAAATCCGGTCAGCACATTAATAGTGCGCAGGCCATAGTGAAACGCGATCTGCTCGCCCATATCCATCGTCACGATAGTCTTGACCATAACCGGGTCAGCAGGCATCTTGCCGTGTTTCTGGCGTTGGCTGCAAATATAGTCCAGTAACAGCATACCCGTCTGGTTGCCGGTCAGCAGTTCGTACTCGCCTGCTTTGTTCTTGACTGCAATGCCCACACGGTCACAATCCGGGTCGGTGGCAAGCAACAGGTCTGCGTTGCACTTTTGGGCATATTCCATACCCAGTGCCATAGCTTCCTTAATCTCCGGGTTCGGGTACGGACAGGTCGGGAAGTTACCGTCCGGCTGCTCCTGCTCCTTGACCACCGTGATATTGGTATAGCCCATCTCTTTCAGAGTGCGGGTCACAGGTTTCAGACCAGTACCATTCAGCGGGCTGTAAACAATGGCCACATCCTTATTGACCTCTTCACCAAACAGAACGGACTGATTCTTGACCTCGTTCACAAAGACAGTGTAGACCTCATCCGGAATGTACTTGATACTGCCATTTGCAAGACCAGTTTCAAAATCGCTGTGCTTTACGTCTGCAAAGATGTCCAGCTTTTCAATTTCAGCCAGAATTTCGGCGGCAGCTTCAGTCGTGATCTGGCAGCCATCCGGACCATAGACTTTATAACCGTTGTACTTGCTGGGGTTGTGAGAAGCCGTCACCATGACACCTGCGGAGGTGTGCAGATAACGGGTCGCAAAAGACACGGTCGGAACCGGCATCAGGGCAGGCCAGATATTGACCTTAACACCATTGGCTGCGAACACGCCCGCAGCCACCTTTGCAAACACATCGCTCTTGATGCGGCTGTCATAACCAATTGCCACAGATGGCTCTGTAAAGTTCTTTTTCAGATAATCAGCCAATCCCTGAGAAGCCTTTGCCACGGTGTAAATGTTCATACGGTTGGTGCCTGCACCGATCACACCTCGCAAACCGCCCGTTCCGAAAGCAAGGTCACGGTAGAACGCATCCTCAATTTTTGTATCATCCAGCGTTTTCAGCTCCGCCGCAACATCTGCATCTGCCGTTGCATTTGCAAGCCAACGCTCGTATTCTTTTTTGATATCCATCTATTGATCTCCCATCTATCTCTTAATCTCTCTGGAAAATATCCCGCGTATAAACTTTCTCTTTCACATCATCCAGGCACTTGTCATAACGGTTCGCGATGATGGCATGGCTCATTTCCTTGAACCTTGCCAGATCATTGACCACCACACTACCGAAGAAAGTCTCTCCATCTTTCAGAGTCGGCTCATAGATCACCACTGTTGCACCCTTCGCCTTGATGCGCTTCATGACACCCTGAATGGAACTCTGACGGAAGTTATCACTGTTACTCTTCATGGTCAGACGGTACACACCGATGGTGACCTTTTTCTCTTTATCTTCATCAAACTCGTTTTCTGCATCATAACCGTAGTAGCCAGCCAGCTTCAGGACACGGTCCGCGATGAAGTCTTTACGAGTTCTGTTACTCTCAACAATTGCCTCAATCAGATTCTCCGGCACATCTGCATAGTTAGCCAGCAGCTGCTTAGTATCTTTCGGCAGGCAGTATCCGCCGTAACCAAAGGACGGGTTATTGTAGTGGCTGCCAATACGAGGGTCAAGGCATACACCATCAATGATCTGCTGAGTGTTCAGGCCCTTGCTCTCTGCGTATGTGTCCAGTTCGTTGAAGTAAGCGACACGAAGAGCCAAATATGTATTGGCGAACAGTTTGACTGCCTCCGCCTCGGTGAATCCCATAAACAGGGTGTCGATATTCTCTTTGATAGCACCTTCCTGCAACAGACCAGCGAACTCGTGAGCCGCTTCCACCAGACGCTCATCACTTAAATCAGTACCGACGATGATACGAGAAGGGTAAAGATTATCGTACAGTGCTTTGCTCTCTCTTAAAAATTCCGGGCTGAAGATGATGTTCTTGCTGCCGAACTTCTCACGCACGGATGCGGTGTAGCCCACAGGGATCGTAGACTTGATGACCATGATGGCGTTCGGGTTATATTCCATGACCAGCTTAATCACAGCTTCGACTGCAGATGTGTCAAAGTGCTGAGTGTGGCTATCGTAGTTGGTAGGGGCCGCAATGACAACAAAATCAGCATCGGCGTATGCGGTCTTAGCGTCCAGCGTTGCTGTCAAATTCAGTTCTTTCTCTGCGAGGTACTTCTCGATATAGTCATCTTGAATTGGAGACTTGCGATTGTTGATCATCTCAACCTTCTCCGGAACAATATCAACTGCGGTCACCTGATGGTGCTGAGAAAGCAATGTGGCAATTGACAAACCCACATAACCAGTGCCCGCAACGGCGATTTTGTAATTCTTCATGTTATTTACTCCTCCGGCCCTCATCGGGCATATCCTCTAATTTTCTATGTACACATCCATATGGATGGTCCTTCTCTCTAATTTCCGCTGTGTTCACCACACACTCGGCTAAGTGTTTTCTTATGCTGTCGTATCCAATTACCCCAGCAATCATGTTTTCTACTTCATAAAACATCCGTTGAGTACACTCGTCTCTATTTCTCTATAGCCGAAATGTTGATTTATACAGTTGAACCCCGTATACCCTGCAATGACGTTTTTTCTAAGTGTTGGATTATTGAATCGAACCCTGTCGGTGTATGAGTTTTGTTAAAACTGTATATATCATCTAGCCCAATTCTCGCCATTCATTGTTCACCATGAACAAATCATTCACTCTCACCGCACAAAACATGTATTTATCATCACCATACATGCTCTACTCAACAGCTGTTTTATGAAGTAGAAATCATCTATTTTTCTTTAATTTTCATGACTCAACAAACCGTTATGATGTTGGTGTCATTAGCGGGTCAGATAGTGTACTCAACAGCAGTTTCAGACATTAATGATAAACTCATGGATTTTTGTTGTTTTCTCCTGTTATTCGCTTTTTCTTCATAACTTCCGAAAAAGTTGTGCCAATTTTGTGCCACAGGGGTCAAAAGTTCAGCGTTTTGTATAAGCTATTGGCATTTTTAGTTCATGTAACCGTGAAATATAACCAATTTCAGCAACTCAATTAGTGTGCAAAACAGGCTCTTTTCGACGATGCTACGTCAATGCAGTTTGTTGAGTAGACATTTCGGCATAGGTCTACTCTACATACCGCAGCAACGTAGCTTTTCTCGCATTTTTGATGTCTCTTATCCACCTTACTAGACGATTCTACGTTGCTCCGGTATTTCGGGCCAACATTAGTAGGCGCGGCAATAGCAACAAAGTCTGCATCAGAGTATGCCTCCTTTGCGTCCAGTGTTGCCGTCAGATTCAGTTTTTTCTCTGCCAGATACTTTTCAATATACTCATCCTGAATAGGAGACTTTTTGTTGTTAATCAGTTTCACTTTCTCCGGGATAATATCCACAGCCGTAACATGATGATGCTGCGCCAGAAGAGTTGCAATAGAAAGTCCTACATAGCCTTTTTTCTCTATCGTTGGAACGTATTTCTGTCGGATTCCCTCATAGTTCGTGTTATCGATATCGTCATACTCTGCACCGCTCACATGATGCCCTGATCGGTTGTAGCAGGTCACCTGACAGCCTTGCCGCGCCATCCGCGTGCACAGCTCCTTTACAACGATTTCTACGCCGCCCTCTCTCGACAATCGCTTTTGCCCAAATACCGCAATTCTAAGGTTTCTCTCCATCTCGTCTCTCCAACCGTATTCCTTCCATGTACTATTTCTTACTCCCCACGCCCCAGCAGGCACACCTTGAAGGTCTTAAAAATAATCTTCCAATCCACCCAGAAGCTGCGCTCCTTGACATACTTCACATCAAGATCCATCCATTCCTCAAAGGAGAGGTCGTTGCGATGCGGGGCGATCTGCCAATAGCAGCTCAAGCCGGGGGTCACATACAGGCGCTGCTTTTCGTAGTCACCGTACTGCTCCACCTCGCGGGGAAGTGCCGGGCGGGGGCCAACGATGCTCATATCACCCTTCAGGATATTCCACAGCTGCGGCAGCTCATCGATGCTGGTCTTGCGGATAAACTTGCCCACACGGGTAATGCGCGGGTCGTCCTTGATCTTGAACACAGGACCATCCATCTCGTTCTGATCCAAAAGGTCGTCCAGTTTTGCCTCTGCATTGGGGCACATGGAGCGGAACTTATAGAACTTGAAGGGTTTTCCGTTGCGGCCAATGCGCTCCTGACTGAAGACAGGACCCGCAGACGGGTCATCCACCACAATTGCGATAGCCGTAGCCAGCATGACCGGCGACAGCACTACCAGCGCCAGCGATGACAGGATTACGTCCTGCGTCCGACGCACGATCCAGTATAGGCGATGGTCGCGCAGGTTCTCTTTTCGGTTGATTTCAACTTCCTTATCGATTCCGACAGTATTCGTAGCCATTTTTTCTCCTCACATAAATCCTTGTCTATGCACTTCTTATCGTCATTCGTTTTATCGCAATTTTCAGAAATAGTGCCCTATCAACACGGCATATTTGCGATATGCAGTTTGCGGATGCTGCTTGCGCATTAAAAACACCAACTGCTATAAAGTAATCCCTTTAACTCACACCGTTCCCGCAAGCACCTTCCTTTTAGATAACCATTCCTCTTTTCCTAAAACCGGCAGACCGTTATTCCTGATCTCCGGGCAAGCAAAAGCCCTCGGACGACAGCTTCGCCCAAGGTCATTTCAAATGCAATGTGGCCGTAATGAAAACCAGAACGTCATGCTACAGCTCAAGCGCCGCATGTGCATTGCTTCCAGTATGCAATATTTCACATTTTTGTAGAACCTCAACAAGCCCACTTCATTTTCACCTTTGCGCATCACGCCAGCAAGGGAAACAGCAGTGGGCTTTTTATTTTGGTCTATCACTCGATTTGTCGCATGATCTATCACATGATTGTTCGCAAACAGACATAAGCCCACTGGATTCACCTCCTTACCGCAATCAAGGCGTATCCTTCCATTACAAAATAGAGGATACCAGTTCTTCTACGTGGCCGTCTGAATTCTCTTATTATTCTATCATGGTTATATCTGGGAATCAATAGAACTCCGAGGAAATGTATCCATCCATGTTTTAGAAAAAAATGCGATTCAGCCAGAACTTTTTTGCACATTGCCCAGTTTCGCATGAAAGGTCCAGATGAAATCATCGATGGACAAAATGTGTGGTCATATAGTTGTCCAAGGCGTCGGAGGTTACAGTCAGGTGTGATAGCAACCCCGATGTAATGACAACCGTTAAATAGAGAGTGCCTCCTCGCGCGGAAAAGCCGGTTCATGCCGTCACATCAGTCAGGAGCTCTGACGAGGTATATCGCACAGTACTACATAATTTTTATCCTCTCCCCTGCTGCCCCTATTTATATATAGGTACAATCAGCATCCCGTCACTGCAGCTACCACCTGCTCCGGGTCAGGCTATTTTTGCGCTAAAAAGACCCCTGCCGATCACATTTCTGTGAAAGACAGAGACCTTCTGCTGTTAGATTTTAATCAGGTCTGGGGAGATAAAACAACTATCTCATTCTACTGGGTCAGTGTCCCCTTCCGGATTTTTAACCACCCCCGGGGTGTCTGACATGGCGTTTTCCTGCTGCATTCTGGCGCATACCGCTTCGTAGATATGGCAGGCACCGGAGCAGGCAGCAAGGCACCCGGCAGCAGCCAGACCGGCGCGCCGAAACCTCCCAAAGCCAAGAGCAGCACCCGGCGGTGGGTATAGTCCTCCACCGTTTCCTCTGTGATGGTAGTGATGGGCTGTTCCGTATCTCCCAGAAACCGAAAGAAGCTTCTGCCCTTTGCGGCGTAGAAGTCGAGTGATCCTTGGGAGAGGTTCTTGAGCCGGTTGTACTTTTGGAACCTTTCAAATGCCTGTTGGACGGTGGGGTTTGCCTTGGCAGCGGGTCTTAAATCACGGTTACGCACGAGAGAGACTCCTCCGTTTTTCGCGAAAAATCCCTCTCGCCCGCTCAACACTTCCAGAAAATGGAACAAAAAGAAAAAGCCCAGAATCATTCGAATCAACGAACAATTCTGAGCTTTTATATGCCGCCGACGGGGGTCGAACCCGTACTCTG
>ERZ1035051.569-NODE-569-length-12747-cov-5.286165_pt1 | contig 12747 bp, 8 predicted proteins | sample MGYA00520586_ERZ1035051 | MGnify/ENA primary metagenome ERZ1035051 (study PRJEB33766, sample SAMN09781692) | gut metagenome | biome: gut microbiome | host: Homo sapiens | place: Madagascar | study: EMG produced TPA metagenomics assembly of the PRJNA485056 data set...
GTTAAATTATAGTGTTGCGGAATTAAGGACTGAAAATAAAATCTAAAAAAATAATAAGATTTTCGTTAATCCAAATAAAAATTTTATCTTTGCAACCGAAAGAGTTGTTTGACAAGTAAACATGTGCATATTGCAGAAGTTTGAACTATTGCCAAATCATTACCTCTATTGAGGTGAAATACTCATAAATCGCTCATTTTAAGCTATTCAGCAGATTTTAGCAGAATTTTAAAGAAAAAGTCGCTATCTTTGTAGCTCTTCGCATTGAAGTACAGAATATTTATAAAAATTACGCCTGAAAACGTATATATTACGCTCAAAAACGTATAAACCAAAAAGATATGGATAACAATACAGTAAACAATGTTGACAACCTGGAGGTAAAACCCCACTCATGTGCCGACTCGCAGAACTTTTGGCTGTGGCTCGGAGCGCTTGTCATTGGTGGCGTGCTTGGTATGCTCGGCATCGAATGGATAAATACGGCTGCCAACTTTATAGCCACAGTCTTTACACGCTTGTTCCAGTTCATAGCCGTGCCAACTATTGCTTTGGCCGTAACTATTACGCTTGCAACATTCGGAACACGTAAGGACACGGGCCGAATATTCCGCCGTACCATTACCTATACTCTGCTTACAACGATAGCTGCTTCGGCTGTGGGCATGTTGCTCTATCGTATTATCAGTCCTGGCAACTTGCCTACCGAACTTGTGCATAGCAGCAAGGCAGCCGACGCTATACCGCATGAGGTACAGGGTGCCGCGTCTTATTACGAATATGTGTTGGGCATTGTGCCCGACAACATTATGCGACCCTTCTTCGAGGGCAACGTTCTCTCCGTGCTTCTTATTGCCGTTGCCGTGGGCATAGCGCTTGCCAAGATGCCTGATACCGACAACAAACGCACGCTGATGAGCGGACTATCTGGTCTGCAGGACCTTGTGTCAAAGCTCATCCATTGGCTTATCCACGCCTTGCCATTAGGCATTCTTGCCTTTGCAGCACAATTGTCGGCTGAGGTTTCGACAGGAGTAGTGGTGTCGTCTATAGGCAAGTATGTAGCCGTGATATTGGGTGGCAATGTGTTGCAGTTCTTTGTTGTGCTGCCATTGTTCTTGGTGGCTCGCGGATTAAATCCAATAAAGGTTATGCGCGCAATGACGCCAGCTGTGCTTATGGCTTTGTTTACCAAGAGCTCGGCAGCTACATTGCCGGTAACAATACAAAGTGCTGAGGAACGATTGGGCGTAGATTCAAAGGTGGCGCGATTTGTGCTTCCTATCTGTACTACCATCAATATGAATGGCTGTGCAGCCTTCATCTTTGTAACCTCATTGTTTGTTATGCAGAATGGGGGAGTGGATTTATCGCTTACCACAATGATAGTATGGCTCTTTATATCCGTAATTGCTGCTATAGGCAATGCCGGTGTGCCAATGGGCTGCTATTTCCTTACACTATCTCTGATGTCGGGTATTGGTGCCCCGATAGCAATATTGGGAATCATCCTACCCGTTTTCACTGTGCTTGACATGATAGAAACAGCCGAAAATGTATGGTCCGACTCGTGTGTTGCGGCAATGACCGACCACGACCTTAAGAGAGGATAATAAAAGAGAGGGAGTCAAAATGGAAGTTAAAGGAAGTTTTGGCCCCCTCCTTTTAATTATAACACCTTTCCGCCCAATACCACCTTATTGACTATAGGTGTGGTGTAGGCGTAAGGAATGTAGTAGACCGACGGTAGTGGGGTAGTAATAAAGAAGTTTGCCACTTTACCTTTGGCTATGCTACCATAATTCTTGCTTTCGCCCATAGCGAATGCGCCGTTGATTGTTGCGGCATTAAGAGCCTCGTTGGGCTGCAATCTCATCTTTATACAAGCCAATGAAACCACAAACTTCATATCTCCCGAAGGTGTAGAGCCTGGGTTATAGTCGCTGGCAATTGCCACTCCCAATCCGGCGTCTATCATCTTGCGACCCTTGCCATAAGGCATGTTAAGGAAGAATGAAGTACCTGGCAATAGGGTAGGCATAGTATTGCTGTCGCGCAGAATGTCAATTTCCTCCACCGTCATACTTTCGAGATGGTCTACCGACAAAGCATTATGTTTAACCCCAATCTCTACACCACCCGACGATGCAAGTTCGTCTGCATGAATCTTTGGCCGCATTCCCCACGTGGCAGCAGCTTCAAGAATACGGGCAGTATCCTTGGTTGTGAAGAATCCGCGATCGCAAAACACGTCCACAAAATCGGCAAGGCGTTGACGTCCCACCTCAGGTATCATCTCGTTGATGATAAGCTCCACATACTCGTCTTGCGACATGCCTCGAGCTACAGCGTGCGCTCCAAGGAATGTAGACACAATCTTTGCTGGCGAACTCTCCTTCATACGTTGTATAACGCGTAGCATCTTAAGCTCGTCTTCAAGGTTAAGGCCGTAACCGCTCTTTATCTCTATACATCCGGTGCCCTTCCTTATTACCTCGTCCAGACGTGTCATTGCCTGACGATACAAATCGTCCTCCGAAGTGTTGTGCAAGAGATCAGCCGAATTGAGTATACCACCACCACGTTTAGCTATCTCTTCATAGCTAAGTCCGTTGATTTTGTCAACAAACTCTCTCTCCCTACTTCCTGCATAAACGATATGCGTGTGCGAGTCGCACCATGATGGCAACACCATTCCGCCTTCTGCGTCTATGGTGTTGTCTATATCCGAAATAGGTGGCATGCCGTCTGCCATACTGCCAAACTGGGCAACGCGTCCGTCTTCTATAAGTAGCCAGGCATTGTCTATGGTGTTGAATGTAGCCATCTCCTTGCCTTGCAGACGTGGTTTGGGTTGGTATTCAATACCGGCAAGGCAACTTATGTTCTTTACAAGTTGTTTCATAGTATTACTTCCTCAAGAAATCAATAGAATGTGCAATATGTGGATACATTACCTCGTCGTCAACTATGAATGGCACAACCTTGCGGTAGTTGTTGTGTATAGTCTCTATTATTTCAGATGACCTTAACGGGCGACGGAAGTCGAGTGCCTGTGCCGCGTTAAACAACTCAATGGCAAGCACACGCTCTGTATTGAGCACAACCTTGTACAGTTTGATGGCAGCGTTGGCGCCCATACTTACATGGTCTTCCTGACCTTGGCTTGACGGAATGCTATCTACAGACGATGGTGTAGCCAACGATTTGTTGAGGCTTACTATAGAAGCAGCTGTATACTGAGGTATCATAAAGCCACTGTTAACACCTGGATTGGCTACAAGGAAACTGGGCAAGCCACGTGTGCCACTAACCAACTTGTATATACGACGTTCGGATATATTGGCAAGCTCGCACATGGCAATAGCAAGAAAGTCCATAGGCATGGCTATTGGTTCGCCGTGGAAGTTGCCTGCTGATATTATAATATCTTCGTCTGGACAAACAGTAGGATTGTCGGTAGCCGAGTTTACCTCCACGTCAACCACCGACCTTACATATTCTATAGTGTCCTTCACCGTGCCGTGTACTTGCGGAATACATCTGAACGAATAGGGGTCTTGCACGTATGTCTTGGGTTTCTCAATAATCTGACTGCCCTCAAGAAGCTCTCTCATACGAGCTGCCGTAACAATCTGTCCCTTGTGTGGACGCACTTGGTGTACTGCATCTGTAAAGGGAGCTGTAAGTCCGTAGTAGGCATCCAACGACATTGCGGCAATCTTGTCGGCCCAATCGCTAAGGCGTATAGACTGCAACAATGCCCATACAGCAAAGGCTCCCATATTCTGCGTACCATTGAGCAAGGCAAGACCTTCTTTTGAGGCAAGTTTTATAGGTTGCCAGTCGAACTTCTGTAGAACTTCAGCTCCCGACATAACCATGCCTTTGTGCTCTACCTCACCCAATCCTACCAAAGGTAGGCTGAGGTGGGCAAGTGGAACTAAATCGCCAGAAGCGCCAAGCGATCCTTGCATATAGACTACAGGATATATCTCGTTGTTGAAGAAGTCGATAAGGCGGTTGACAGTATCAAGCTGACATCCCGAGAAACCATAGCTCAACGACTGTATCTTGAGCAATAGCATAATCTTTACAATATCGTTAGGCACACGGTCGCCAGTACCACAGGCATGCGACATCATAAGGTTGATTTGTAGTTGAGCCAAATAGTCGGATCCGATACTAACGTTGCAAAGCGAGCCAAATCCAGTAGTGACACCATATATAGGTGTGGTAGATTCGGCTATCTTGCGGTCAAGATACTCGCGGCAGTCAACGATACGCTTGTGTGCATCATCGCTTAATTCTATTTTGTATCCACCATATACTATCTCGCCAATACGCTCGATAGAGAGGTGTTCGGCTGAAATCTTGTGAATCTTCATAAACTTAGGCTTTAGGATTGTTGGTTGTAATAGGATTTTTTAGTTGGCGTATTTGTTGATGATGTCGTCGTCCACAATGTTAGGCATTGTTACCTGCAAGCCATGCGAACGCATCATCTCGCGCTCAATACTGTGTATAGAGCCTTCGTTGCGTGCCCATGCACGGCGGGCAATACCATTGTTTACATCCCAGAAAAGCATCTCTTTGATGTGGCGATCGCTGTCCTTGCTTCCGTCTATCACCATACCGAAGCCACCATTGACAACCTCGCCCCAGCCTACACCTCCGCCATTATGCAACGATACCCATGTGGCACCGCGGAAGGAGTCGCCTATAACGTTCTGTACAGCCATATCGGCACAGAATTGTGAGCCATCGTAAATGTTGCTTGTTTCGCGGAAAGGCGAGTCGGTACCTGATACATCATGATGATCGCGCCCAAGTACTACGGGACGTGAGATTTCGCCCTTGCGTATTGCCTCGTTGAATGCCAGGGCTATCTTAGAGCGTCCTTCGGCATCGGCATAAAGGATACGCGCCTGCGAACCTACAACAAGATGGTTGCGGCTTGCCTCACATATCCAGTGTATATTATCAGCCATCTGTCCCTTTATCTCGTCTGGTGCGCTCTGCATAATCTCTTGCATAACACGTGCAGCTATCTCATCGGTCTTGGCAAGGTCGGCTGGGTTGCCCGATGTGCATACCCATCTGAATGGACCGAATCCATAATCGAAGAACATCGGACCCATTATATCTTGCACGTACGACGGATATCTGAACTTGCCATCCTCATTACATATGTCGGCTCCAGCTCGTTTCGACTGCAAAAGGAAGGCGTTGCCATAGTCGAAGAAATACATGCCGTTTGCCGACAGACGGTTAATTGCAGCCACTTGTCTACGCAATGAAGCTTGTACGTGTTCGCGGAACTCGTCGGGGTTATCAGCCATCATCTTCTTCGATTCTTCTAATGTAAGGTCGGCAGGATAATATCCTCCTGCCCATGGATTGTGCAGAGAAGTTTGGTCGCTGCCTATATCCACGTGTATGCCCTCATCGGCAAGACGCTCCCAAAGGTCAACCACATTACCCACGTATGCCATAGACACCGTACGTCTGTTGGCTACACTCTTGCGTATAGCTGGTATCAATTCGTCAAGATTGTCGTGAAGCTCGTCCACCCAACCTTGGTCGTAGCGCTTCTTTGCTGCAAGTGGGTTTATCTCTGCCACTACGCTTACCACGCCGGCTATATTGCCTGCCTTAGGCTGTGCACCCGACATACCTCCAAGGCCAGACGATACAAACAGCATTCCGTGTATGTCATGCGCCGCGCCTTTGGCTTTTATCTGCTTGCGACAAGCATTTAGTACGGTTATGGTGGTGCCGTGTACAATGCCCTGCGGACCTATATACATATACGATCCAGCAGTCATTTGTCCGTACTGGCTTACACCAAGAGCGTTCATGCGCTCCCAATCGTCTGGCTTCGAGTAATTGGGTATAACCATGCCGTTGGTTACTACCACTCTCGGTGCATTTTGATGTGATGGGAACAGGCCAAGCGGATGTCCCGAGTACATAACAAGAGTTTGTTCGTCGGTCATTTCGCTAAGATATTTCATCACCAGGCGATATTGAGCCCAGTTTTGGAAAATAGCTCCGTTGCCTCCATACACAATGAGTTCGTGCGGATGCTGTGCTACCTCAGGGTTAAGATTGTTCTGAATCATCAGCATTATTGCAGCTGCCTGCTCGGAACGATGTGGATACTCGTCTATCGAACGGGCATACATCTCGTAACGAGGACGATAGCGGTACATGTATATACGGCCATACTTGTTGAGTTCGTCGATAAACTCGGGGGCCAAATCGGCATGTAGATGCTTGGGAAAGTAGCGTAGTGCATTGCGCAGAGCAAGCTGTCGCTCCTCGTGTGTTAGTATTTCCTTGCGTTTAGGCGCATGGTTTATGGTGTTGTCGTATGGCATTGGCTCGGGTAAAAAGTCGGGTATGCCAAGCTTAATTTCTTCTGAAAAGGTCATAGATTAAAATTTTATGGAAGTCCAATACTTATAACTTACTCTCCACTAACGCCGTAATCTCCGCCTCCTCCTTATTAGCCTTAGCTATAAGCTCGTTAGCCTCGCCTATTAATGCCTCAGCTTTAGCGCGGTCTTTCAGCGATCCTGCATTAATCTTTACGTTCATGCCGGCTCCAAGTACAGCGGCACGTGCAGCCAATGCACCTACACCCGCATCCGATACGCTGTTAGGATTGCCAGTCTCTACCATCTTACGGCAAACATCAAACACCTCGAACGAGGTCTTCATAGTATCAAGTGGCACCTCTGCAGCAAACAATGTAGCCGTTTGTATAGCTTCCGATCGGGCCGCCTTCTCTTCAGGAGTGTTCTTAGGCATGCCGAATGCAGCCATAATACGGTTGAAAGCTTCGGTGTCCTCGTCTACAAGATGCAGCAAACGCTCTTGCAGAGCCATACCCTCTTCGGCTACATTGGCAAACTGTTGCCATTGCTCGTCCCAACCAGGTTTATGACTTGACAGATTGGCAACCATTGTGGCCAACGATGCACCTAATGCGCCCATATATGCCGATACAGAACCACCGCCAGGAGCCGGACTCTCGCGTGAAGTCTCCTCGGCAAATCCCTTGACAGTAAGGTCAACCAATAGATTATGCTTTTCGTCATCGGCTGCCATTACATATTCTATAATCTTCTCTTCAGGCTTAAACTCCTTAAGGTCAGATAGTCCTAACGACTTGATAGCAATGTCGAGAACGTCCTTTTTGGGTATGCCGGCAGAACGCTGCTGCTTGGCAAGGAAGAAACGTCCAGCTTCGATGAGCGTGCGTTCGGGAACAAGACCAACAATCTCGGTTCCTGTAACTCTTAAACCTCTGTTTTGTGCACAGCGACAAACTTCGTCGAAAGCCTTGTGCAGCGGAGTGACATTGATGTTGGTTATATTCATCGACACTTGTGCAATGCCATACTCGTCGATGTACCAGCCAATGGCTTTGGTACACTTCAAGGTGCCAGGCTTCATGATAGGAGTACCGTCGGCATAGAGAAGTTTTTTGCCTGTAATAGGATTACCCTCTCGCATAGGTCTGCCTTTTTCTCTCACGTCAAATGCAATGGCGTTGGCTCGACGGGTGGAGGTAGTGTTAAGGTTGAAGTTGACTGCAATAAGGAAGTCTCTTGCTCCTACAACAGTACAACCAGTGCGAGCCACTTGCTCGTCGTAAGGACGTCGTCCAAAGTCGGGAGCTTCGGCATCATTGTCAATACGCTCGGCTATACCCTCGTATTCTCCTTTTCGACAAATAGCAAGGTTTTGGCGTTCTGGGGTAAAGGCGGCAGCCTCGTAGCAATAGCAAGGTATGTTAAGCTCGTTGGCAATACGCTTGGCAAGGTTGCGCGAAATCTCAGCACACTCTTCAAGTGTAATTCCACTTACTGGTACAATAGGCAGCACATCTGTAGCGCCTATACGTGGGTGGGCACCGTGATGCTGGCGCATATCTATTAGTTGTGCGGCTTTGGCTACAGCCTTAAAGGCAGCCTCGACAACGTTGTCGGGTTCGCCTACAAAGGTAACTACGGTTCGGTTGGTGGCTTCTCCAGGGTCGACGTCAAGCAGTTTTACACCCTTAACGCTCTCAACTTCATCCGTAATCTGACGGATAATGTTCAAATCGCGGCCTTCGCTGAAGTTAGGCACACACTCTACAATCTGCTTCATTTTTGCCATAGTGTAAGGTATTTTGTTAGTAGTAAATATGTTTTGTACATAGGTATTGTCAACGCTGTGTAGTCAAAGTCTTAGAGAAATGCTATTGTCAGTCCAGCCATAACAATGCTAACCATCGACATAAGCTTGATGAGGATGTTGAGCGAAGGACCAGAGGTGTCCTTGAATGGGTCGCCAACGGTGTCGCCAACGATAGTAGCCTTGTGGTTTTCGCTGCCCTTGCCCTCGAAATGACCCTCTTCAATCATCTTCTTGGCATTATCCCATGCACCACCAGAGTTTGACATGAATACCGCGAGAGTGAAACCTGCTGCTAAACCACCAGTAAGCAAACCGAGCACACCTGCCACACCAAGCACCAAGCCTACAACGATAGGGATGACGATGGCAAGAAGCGAAGGAATAATCATTTCGCGTTGTGCGCTACGGGTGCTTATCTCTACACAGCGACCATAGTCGGGTGTAGCCTTGCCCTCGAGTATTCCCTTTATCTCGCGGAACTGTCGGCGTACCTCTTGAACCATTGATTCTGCAGCACGACCAACTGCTCCCATGGTCAATCCACAGAATAGGAATGCTGCCATAGCTCCGAGGAATGCTCCCACCAAAACCTTAGGATTGATGAGGTTTACCTGGAAGAAGTTGATGAAATCTATTGTTGTTGCATTCGTTGGGTCGAAGATGTTGCCTGCTGCGTCGATATATTGCTTGCCATTCTCTACGGCACGAATCATCGCAATCTTTATTTCCTCTATATACGAAGCCAAAAGTGCCAGAGCCGTCAAGGCTGCAGAACCAATAGCAAAGCCTTTGCCTGTGGCAGCTGTAGTATTGCCAAGAGCATCCAGAGCGTCTGTGCGCTCGCGCACTTCTTCACCCAGTCCGCTCATCTCTGCATTTCCTCCTGCATTGTCGGCAATAGGACCATAAGCATCTGTAGCAAGGGTGATGCCGAGAGTAGACAGCATACCAACAGCTGCAATACCGATACCATAAAGACCGGTGCTTATCGACTTTGCCGAAAGCGACATGTCGAAACCATTAGCGCAGAGATAGCTCAACATGATGGCTACTGAAATGGTGACAACAGGAATCATTGTAGAAATCATTCCCGTGCCTATACCTTTTATAATAACGGTAGCAGGACCTGTCTGCGAAGCCTCTGCTATCTTCTGTGTTGGCTTATAGCTATGCGAGGTATAATATTCTGTAGCCTGACCAATCACCACTCCTGCTACCAAACCGCTGATTACAGAGAACGATAATCCAAGCCAATTCTCGATGCCCAACAAATATAATATAATAAATGTGGCAACGGCAATGAGTCCGGCACTTACATTGGTGCCAAGACCGAGAGATTTTAATAGCTCCTTCATCGTTGCGCCCTCCTTGGTGCGAACCAAGAAGATACCTATTAACGAAAGGAAAATGCCTATGGCTGCGATAATCATTGGTGCAATGACTGCACGTAGCTGCATGTCGCCATTCATAGCAAAGGCTGTAGCTCCTAAGGCTGCTGTCGACAATATCGAACCGCAATAGCTCTCGTATAGGTCGGCACCCATACCAGCAACGTCACCCACATTGTCGCCCACATTATCGGCAATAGTAGCAGGATTGCGTGGGTCGTCCTCTGGAATGTTAGCCTCTACCTTGCCTACAAGGTCGGCTCCAACATCGGCAGCCTTGGTGTATATACCACCACCTACACGAGCAAAGAGAGCCTGAGTAGAGGCACCCATACCAAACGTAAGCATAGTGGTGGTTATAGTGACAAGGGCTGTTGCCTCGCCATCATAAACAGCATTAAGAACAATAAACCAAATGGCAATATCAAGCAAACCAAGACCTACCACAACCAAGCCCATAACGGCACCGCTGCGGAAAGCAATCTTCAATCCCTTGTCAAGACTTGAGCGTGCACCGTTGGCTGTGCGAGCTGAAGCATAAGTGGCAGTCTTCATACCGAAGAATCCAGCCAGTCCTGAGAATAAACCACCAGTAAGGAATGCGAATGGTACCCATGGGTTTTGCACCTGTAGCACATAAGCCATGAACGCAAAGATGATAGCGAGCACAATGAACACCATTGTCACCACCTTGTATTGCTGCTTAAGATATGCCATAGCGCCTTTTCTCACATGAGCAGCAATTTCTTTCATTCTGTCTGTACCCTCATCCTCTTTCATCATCGAGCGGAAGAAGAACCATGCCATTGCCAAGGCTACAACGCTGGCAATGGGGATTAGCCAAAATACTAATGGGATGTTGTTCATAAAAAATATGTTTAATGGTTAGTAATAATTCCGATTGTTCAGTATAGCATTTCGATTATGCAAATATATGAAATAAATTAATACGATGGGGGAAAGATGAAATATTTTTATTAAATAAACTTCAGTTTTGTATCATTCTTTAATGCTGATTGTTAATAGCAGTGAGACACTGCAAGCAAGTTTTTTACTTTTCCTCGTGCTTATGGCAATAGGTAGGGATAATACCGCATAAGCATGCTGAAGCCAGAATCTATGTTTCATAAATTTGGTTTTTGAATTTTAGAAAATCGACTCCTCTGTTTCGGATGTGAATAGTTCCAAGGCTTTCATACCCATAATAGAGTTGCCCTTTTTGTTGAGTCGTGGACTCCATACTGCTATAGAGTAGCGCGAGGGATAAAGGGCAACGATGCCACCGCCTACACCGCTCTTGCCTGGCAAACCAACAAGGAAGGCAAAGTCGCCAGCTTCGTCGTAGAAGCCACAAGTTTGCATTATGGCATTAATACGTTTTACTCTCGATATTGTAAGATTGACACCTGCATGCGAGAAAGGCTCATTGCTCTTGGCAAAAGCCATAAATGCGTGCGATAGGTCCTCGCAACTCATCTCCAAAGAGCACATTGTGCAATAAAACCGCAATACGTCATTAACATCATTGTGCAAGTTGCCATGATGCTTCAGTAGATATGCAATGGAAGCATTGAGATAGCAACTGTCCAATTCCGACTGCATAACCTCTTCTGAGTAGTTGATGTCTTGATTGCCTGCTATGGTGCGTACAAATTCGAGAAAGAACTCCTTTGGATTTTCAAGATGCGACAGCAGTACGTCGGCTGTTACCAATGCGCCTGCATTGATAAACGGATTGCGAGGTTTGCCATGCTCGTACTCCAACTGTACAAGAGAGTTGAAAGCCGACCCCGAAGGTTCCTTGCCTATACGAGTCCACAAGTCTTTGCCAAGCAAACTCAAGGCTATAGCAAGCGAGAACACCTTGGCAATGCTCTGTATGGAGAACTTAACATTAGAATCGCCAAGTTGATAGGTTCTGCCGTCAAGCATACTGAGACATATTCCAAACTGGTCGGGGTTGACATTAGCCAATGCAGGAATGTAGTCGGCCTGCTTTCCATCCTTGGCGTATATCTCTATCTCGCGTCTTATTTTCTCTAATAAAGGTTGATAATCCATTGTTTCTTTTTGTTTAGTAGTTTATATTTGTATAAATATGTGTGCATAAAATGCAAAGATAGTGATTTGCCGACTTACTCATTATTCAGTAATCCCCTCACTTCCTTATCGAAGTCAGAGTCAATACGTTGTGTCTTATTGAAAATGTCATATTCTTCTTCCGCTTTCTTCTTGGCTTGCGCTGTCGAAATTTTGCCTTTGTCGGGCAATATCTGGTATTTGCGGAATGTTAAGAATTCATTGACACTTGTAGAGAACTGTGCCATGTTGAACGTGTTTTCACGCTCAATGAGGTCTTCTATATAATCAAAGAAACCAGTAACAGCACGCTCCAATTGTCGGATTTCCTTTTCTTGCAGGTAGTTCTTAGCAATAGATACGTCCGATTTTAAGACACGACCATCTGGTGCATACTTCCATGTAGTCAGTCCCATGTTTTCTTTTGTGTGGTCTGCCTTAGAAAAGATAATCTCAGCAGCAGTTTGTCCTGTAATGGCATAGTGAAAGCGGTTTTGTATCATTGCGTAGAAATCGTGTGTGGTCGGAGAGTTACGGTCATAGTCGGTGCTACACTCTGCATATATGTCCGTAATCTGTTGCCAAATGCGACGCTCACTCGTACGGATAGAACGCACACGTTCAAGCAATTCACGGAAGTAATCCTTGCCGAATACTGCCGTTCCTTGTTTCAAACGCTCATCGTCCATGGCAAAGCCTTTCTTGATATATTCATAAAGAATCTTTGTTGCCCATTGGCGGAAACGAGTGGCTTTCAATGAAGACACACGATAGCCTACGGCAATAATGGCATCAAGAGAATAATATGTCGTTTTGTAGTTCTTGCCGTCAGTGGCAGTTGTTTCCATTTTGGAAATAACTGAATCCGCTACAAGTTCATCCTCTTCAAAGATGTTCTTTAGATGCTTACTAATAGCAGGAACACCAACTCCAAAGAGTTGCGCCATAGCCTTTTGTGTACACCAAAGTGTTTCACCCCGTATGACTACTTGCACCTTGCCGTCGGCATCCGGCATATTGTAAAGAAGAAACTGTATTTCGTTACTCATTATCTAAATCCAAGTCATCAAGTTTATTTTCTATTTCC
>ERZ1035051.581-NODE-581-length-12475-cov-3.495089_pt1 | contig 12475 bp, 17 predicted proteins | sample MGYA00520586_ERZ1035051 | MGnify/ENA primary metagenome ERZ1035051 (study PRJEB33766, sample SAMN09781692) | gut metagenome | biome: gut microbiome | host: Homo sapiens | place: Madagascar | study: EMG produced TPA metagenomics assembly of the PRJNA485056 data set...
CACCTGCGTCAGCTTGGCAAGGGTGGTGCTGCCTGCCCGGTTCATCCGGGTTGCAAAGGCCTGGTTCCATTCGATCCGCGTCGTCACGGATCCGTTACGATGCTTGACGGAAATGACACGGCCTTTGGGAGTGCTGACTTGCAGCAGGCCATTTCTGCCCTTTCTCCACTCGGTCATGGTCAGCCTCCGTAGATGTGCCAGTGGGGGAGAAATTGCTCCCGGTTGTCCGCCCACTCCTTGATGGTGGTGCAGTCATGGCTCTGCTTGAGCTTGTTGTATTGGTCTATCGTCATAGATGGGATTGCACCCTTTACGATCATCCACCCGTTTTTGAGCGTCCACGCCTTTTCTTTGGCCTCTGCTGGCAGTGCGTACCACTCATAGGCGGGCAGATAGGGCGGTTCTCCTACACGAGCCATAATGCGGACGTGTACGGTCTTGTCCGGGTCTTTGACCGTACCGTTTCCGCTTGAGCCGTAAGTCTCCCGCCACGTCGCGTGCTGGAACACCCAGCAAACAGGCGTGTCCTTGTCCGTGACGGTGTCGTGGATCAGATTGACGATGGTGACAGGGGTATTCATCAGCACACCCCCCGATAGAGCAGGTCATGCGGGTCATGCCCGAGACAGCCTCGCACGATCTGAGCGGCCTCTACCTGCGTGGTGGCGGTCATGCTGTCGGCACTGGAATAGTTGACCGTATACCCGTCGTTTGACACGCTTGACACGCCTGGAGCGTAGCCGTTGACCGTGACAGCGTTCTGCGCTGCGGCCAAAAGCTGTATGATCTGCACGCAAGCGTCCGCGATTGCGTCTCTGCACCGGTCGCACTCTGCCACATGGGTTTCGGCTCGCCCGAACGTGATGCCGTCGATCAGGCGGGAAGCCCGGGCAGCAAAAACGCCGAAAGATGCTTCATCGAGCTGTCCTCCGGCGGCTTGATACTCTCTGAACGTGCAGTAGATCATGGCTCGGTCTCCTTAGATGTTGATGCCGCGCAGGACGGCTGCAGAGCGGGTGGCCTTGAGAGCCATTGCCGCCACCATCTCGACCTCACCGGTCTTGACTGCGCCCGGCTCAGAGAAATTCGGCAGGTAGGTCTTGACGAGGCCGCTGCCGCTCGGACTGACTGCGTGAACGCCATCCAGACCGATGCGGACGAAGTAGATGTCGTTGGAAGAAATGATGCTGTCAGAAGAGCCGGGTTTGTCGCCGATGTCCATCAGGGTGGTGTTACCGTATTTCAGGATGGTGTCGCCCAGATCGCTGCGCGTGGCGGTGTAGCCGGTGGATTCATCCGCAACCGACTGCATGACAGCAAACATATCGCGAGACATGATTGCCAGAGTGGGCGAACCATCCATCTTGGCCATAACCTTTCGGATGTGGTAGCGCAGGGCTGCCGCATTCTCCTTGATCTTGGCCGGAGTGGACAGGTCAAGGCCTTCGTCTGCGATGGTGTAGTCGGTAGAGCTGCTCTTGATGGCCTTGTCCAGACCGTCAAACTGGTTCGTGCTGCCGGTAGAGTTGCCGTTGATGAACTGATCGCAGAACAGCGCACGGGTTGCCTTGGTCTTCTGCGCGATCTGGAACTGTACCAGATCCGAAATGACCTGCTTTTCGTGCTCGGCAATAACGCGGTCAATCTGGAAGGAACCGCCGAAAACGGCGAGGTTGACCGTGATCTGCTTGGTCTTTGCTTCCTGCGGGGTGTACTCGCTGTTGATTGCGCGGGTCGCCGCGGTCGGCAGGGTGGACACGCGGTTGTAGACATACGCCATAGACTGGCCGCCCTGCGGCTTCACGGTGTTGTCGAACACCATCGCGTCCAGAAGCGGACTCTTTCGGAACTCGTCGATGACATAGTTGGTCAGCTTGTCCTGACTGAGAGACTTAACGTCTGCAAGGGTAAGAGGCATATATTAGCCCTCCTTATAAGCCCATAGCGGAGAGAATCGTTTCGCTGAGCGATTTTTCCCCGCTGTTGTTGGTTCCGCCGTGCTCTGCACCGCTGCTCATGGAGCCGGATGCTGCGGCGGATTCGGAAGATTCAAAAGCCCACGGATCGCTTTCTTTTGCGGAGGCAAGGGCTTTCTGAATGTCGGTCGTGCGGTCTTTGGAGCCTTTCAGCGTGTCCACGTCGAGCAATGCCCGAATCGCCTTGACGTTTCGACCGCGTGCGTCGCGAATCGCACCGTCGAGAGCATTGTCGAAAGCGAAGCTGTCGGCCTGCGCCTGCATATCGGCCTTGAGCTTGTTCAGCTCGGCCTCGTACTCATCCGGTTTCTTCTTGCCGTCAAAGGCTGCAAGGCCGTCCTGAGCCGTTTTTAGCTGGGCTTTGGTGTTATCTAGCTCGGTCTGTACCGCTGCCTTGGCGGTCTTTTCCCGGTTGATGTCGTTGCCGTTCTCGGTCATGATCCAGTCCAGCTGCTCATCGGTGATGCCGGGAATCTTGCTCTTAACGTCTTCACGCTTCATAATCGTTCTCCTGTCTGTGTATCTACTGTTTTTTAACGAGGTTCCATCCTCATGATTTCGGTAGGGTACGCACTGCCACTGCGATGGTGCTGCTTGAGGGAATCGAACCCACATACGCCCGGTTATGAGCCGGGAGCCTTGACCAATTAGGCGAAAGCAACAAAAAAGCACCGTGCAAATTTTGCACAGTGCTGAAAATTATTTTCGGGCTTTTGCGGAAGCCCTCGCCGCCTGAGAGCGGCCAAATCCGGAAACCATGGTGCGGGCACTGTCGAGCTGCCCTCCGGTATCCCGTGTGAATTGCTTGAGACTGTCGCGTGCAGCTTTGAGGCGGACAGCTGCCGCCGTGGTGTCGCTGCCTGCTGCATCCTCTGCCAGATACCGCCGTTTCCACTTGCGCACATTGCGCTCCCGGGCACGCTGCATCTGGGAAATCTCATATTGGGTGTACATCTGCCCGTTGTACTCGACGTTGCGGGCGTTGAGCTGCTCGAGGCTTTCCTGCGTCCATGACGGCGGGTCTCCCAGCTCCGGGAAACAGGCGAAATATTGATGACGGCAGTTCCAGCCGCAAAGCCCTGCACCGGTGCCGTAGCCGGTCTCACGGACGAAGTCCTTGTAGAGCTTGCCGTCGAGCACCTTGTCGCCGCCCAGATGGAACCGCTTGCCCTGCCACTCTGCGTGGGTAGGCCGTGCGCCGCCGTGGGCGGTCGTCTCGACGTACTCCACGCCCATTTCCTCCATCCGCGCGTCCTGCAGCTTCCCGGCGGTCTGGTTGACTCCGGTTAGGATTGCTCGGCGTGCAGCTACTTCCAGCGTGTCCGTGTGGCCGGTGGGGTAGGTGATGTAGGGCATATCATCGGCCAGCGTGTCCACCGCCTTCTTGACCGCGCTCTTGTAGTCGAACGCCCCGGTGCTGACCTTGAGCCATGCTTCATCCAGAACGCGCTCAAAAGCCCCGGTGACGGTGTTTGCTGTGGTGGCCGTTAAATTGCTCCATGTGCCGCTTGTCTGCCTGTAACCAGCGTTCAGCAGGTTTTGCAGGGGCACAGATTCCGCGAACGGCGTCGGGGTCTTGCCGTAGTGGTAATAGATCTCGTCGTCGGCTTCCAGCGCGGCGGTGCAAGCCTCTTGCAGGATGCGCCGGATCTCGCGCTCGCTCTTGCCGCTGTACTTAGCCAGAAGCTTGACGACCTCTTCCCGGACGGCCTCGACCTGCTGGTATCGCCACAACTGCCAATTGGCCGTCGGCGTCATACCATCCATCTTGCCGATTCTCCGGGCTACGTCGCGCAAAATATCATCCTCGACCTGCTGCCAGAGCTGTACAAGCTCATCCGGCGCATGGTCAAGATAGTCAGGCTGCAGCATTAAGCATCACCGCCAAATTTGAGCGTTTCCTGTGGCTGCGCGTCCGCCTGCGCTTCTGTCGCCCACTGTCGAGCCTCTTCCTCGCTGATTCCGTACCGTGCTGACAGATACTTATATTTGGGGATAAGCCCGCCAAGTGCATCTGCCCGCATTTGAGTTATCCGGGTTTCTGCGTCGGTGATGTAGCTGTCATCCCAGTTGATAGAGATGGATGTATCCGGGTCTACGTCCTTCCCCAGCATATTTTTTGCCGTCCAGAGAATTGCCCGGACGATGCCGACAAGCGCAGCCTCGATTTGGATCTGATTTTTGTTTGCACTTGCAATTAGGTCTTGACGGCTACCGACGTACTCCGTGGCGGTCGAAACATTGCCGTAATCGAAACGGTAGTATTTACAGCCCAGACCGATTTTGAATGAAAAATAATCGAGCGCGTCCTGTACCGCTTGGTGGTTTTCCTGCACGCGCAGGTCGGGGTTGTACTCGTGCCACTCGCTCGCAGCGTCAAGGCTTCCTTCTTTTTTGGGGAGGGAATAGAACTGCTGCCGCCGGGTCATATCCGGGGTCAATGTGTGTTCCTTGTTGTCCGTGCCTATGTACTTCTCGCAGATATCACGGTCGTAGAAGATCTTCTTGCCGCCCAAGATGATATCCTGCCGGTAGTTGTCAAACGCATAATCAACCGCCTGCATCTCATCCAGAGCCTCCGAAAAGACGCTCATGCCAAGACCTGCACCGCCGTCAATGTTCTTTGCCGCTGCAGGGGAAAAAATGGAAAACCACCGTGGCGAATCTTTCCGGATCGTCAGATTTTCGACCATGCCGGGCGGTCGTTCCCGGGGCGTAAAGGTCGGCGTTCCGCTGGATCCGTCGGTCGTCTGGAAAAACTCGTTGCGGATCTCGATTCCGTTTTGCGCCTCAGTATAGGTCTGCAAATAGACGCAAGGCTTGCCGTCTATGTAGATTTCTGACGCAAAGGCCGCATCCTTGACGATGCCGCGCTCAACGCGAATCGGAAGGATCCCGCTTGCAGGGTCGTAGTCCAAAACGATTTTTGCGTCTGCGTTTTGGCTCGGGAGAATGGCTCCGGTGCTGTCCATCTTGAAGTTTTCCAGCCCCAAAACAAAGGCTCCCGTTCCGCTCCAGAATGCCTGCTCGACAAGCTTGTTTGCGTTCGGCCAGAAGTTCAGCTCTCGCAGGAGTCCGCCTGTCTGCTGCTCATTGTCGCCCAGCAGATAGGTCTCGGTCTTTTTGTCGCCGATCTGTAAGGTCGTCCGGTCATTCAACAACAGATTCGCCCAGTCCTCACAGCCTTTTTTTGCCATGCGAAGAGATGCCATTTTCCGTTTGACCGGCTGGTTTGACCCGTTTGCCTCGATAATTTCGTGAATTTTTGGAACGTATCCTTCCCACCATTGTCTCCACTTCTCGATGTTGGAGTAGTAGGAAGCGTCGATATGGTATTTTTTCTCTCGGTTGATATACTCGATGAAAGCAACGATGTTGAAGCTCATACTAACTCCTTACGAACTCATGATAGAAACGCTCTATGGTGTACTCGAAAGCGTCCAGACTGTCTATATCGGTCGTTCCGTCGTCCAAACGTTCATCGACCCCCGGGTGCTTTTGGCTCCACAATGCTTCCGCCAGTGCATCCCGAAGGCTTTTTGCCTGCTCGGTATACCAGAAGCGACCGCTTCCCATCAGGATAGAGGTCAACCGGATGCGGTTGATGATCTCGATTTTTGCGCTGTTTTCGATGCGGCTCCCCAGCCACGAATACGCGCACTTGGAAAGCTTGCTCCTCAGATGGGAAATCAGTGTTTGCTCGGCAGAATCGCAAAAAATGTACTGGATCTCTCCGTACCGCAGAAAAACCTCGGTACAGAAATCAATCAGCGCATTTGCCAGAAAATCGGCGTCCTTGCCGTATGGCTCGACTCTGCGAGAGGAAAGGGCTACAACCCCAGCCCATCCCGGAAGGATCCCCACGGCCACAAATGCGTGCTTTGAACCGTTGCCGCCAAAGTCCACACCCACGAATATCCTCCACGGGCGAAGTTCTTTTTCTGGCGGCCAGAGATAACGCTTGTCGTCGTCCTCGATGCTGGCGGCGAAATCTTGATAGATAATTCCCTCGGCTGCGACCCAACGCCCCAAAACGTATCGCTGATAGAAAACGCCGGTAAACGCTGTCTCGTACTTGTGAATCGTCTCCTCAGACAATCCCGGATTATCCCGGAGAACGAAATGCAGATGCTCTGCGTTGATCTCGCCCTTGTCCGCCTTGAGAACCCAATCTTGGTAGAACCAGTGGGATGGTGCAGCCGGGTTGCAGGAAAACCAGATTTTCGAGCCGGTGACAGAGCATCGGATAACCGCTTGGTCAACGAAAGACTTGGGCTGCAGCACCACCTCGTCGATCAGGCAGCCTGCCAGCGTGCGGCCTTGAATCAGCATATAGCTGCTCTCGTCCTTGCCGCCGAACACCTCAAAGATGTTGGTCACGCCGCCCTTGGTGATGGTCAGGATCTTTCCGCTGCGGCTCCACTTGATCTGATAGCTCTGTTGTGCGTACCGCATGGAGATGTACGGCTCGATGACGTTTTTGATCGCGCTGTCCACGGTCTTGCCGCAGATGCCGAACCGCTGGGCGTTGAACCGCTCCATTGCATCATCGACGAACCCCACCATCATGAGGGAGGTCTTGCCGGAACGCACTGCGCCGTCACAGATGAGATAGCTGTAAGATGTCCTCCGAAACCGCAGGATCTCAAGTTGCTTCTGACCCAGTGGCATTTTCTCCGCCCTCGCTTATCTCAAACAGTGCCTTGCTCAACTCGTCCGCCGGGGTGTCGCCCTCAACGGAATCGCCCTTCCTGCGATCATCAATGACCGTCCACTTGTCAATCAGAGTGCCCAGTGCCGTGGTGATCTGCTGCAGGGTCGCCCCTTCCAGCTTCTCCGGGTCGGTCAGGACACCGAGATAAACGTCTATGATCTCCTGAACGCGCTCTTTCTTGCTGTCCATGTAGTCCAGCATCTCAAGTGTGTTCTGCTCTTTTTTTTGCTCAACTTTTTTCAACATTTCGGACGGAGCCGTTGAAATCAGCCGCTTTACCGTCGTGTCAGATACTCCGTTGAGCTTAGCGGTCTTGGTGTAGTTCTGCAGCTGCACATAGTCCGCAATGATTTTCTTTTTCTGCTTGTCTGTCAACCGCTGCGCACCCACTGCCACCACCTTCCTAAATCAAGACATAATAAAACCCCGCCCCGATGTGGGGCAGGGTCGGGTTATTCGTTTAGGCGAACATCTTGGTTTGACCGTTGACGTTCTGGATCATCATTGCTGTGTTGGTGCTTTGCTTCCATCGGTTGACGTACTCAATGGCTTCATCGAACCGCTTGCGGGGGATATTGTTTCGGGCGTTGACCCTGAACCAGTTCTGCAAGTCCTTGTTGCACTCACAGAACACGCGGCCGCGAACATGAACATCTTCGTATGCGGGAGAGTTCTTGCCGCCCAGAACGTCCACAATGACGCGATGATTGACCGCGTTCGCCAGCGTTCTCTGCTGTTCGTAGTCGATGACCGCGTTGTTCTCCAGCGCGGTCACACGCTGGTCAAGCTGCACCGTCCGGTCGTCCAGCACGAAAATGGATTGCAGTTCCTTTGACATGGGAGCCATGATCTGCTGGGTGCTCTCTTTCTCCAGCTCAATGAGCTTCTGCCGGATAGCCATTCCCTGCGGGGTGCGCTGGATCATCGCAATGTGCTTTGCCATGTCCAGCGTCATGATGTGGTCATCGAGGCTCTGCTTGTTCTGGGGGTGTACCGTTTGGTACGGGGTATAATCTTCACCCTCTGCAAAGCCATACTCAGACATACGTGCGAACCATTTGGAATAACGCTCGACGATGCCCAGCTTCTCGTGAAGTTCGCGTCCCATGACAACCTTGTTGCCTTCATCGGTGGTGTACACCGGAATGATGTCCTTGCTGAAAATCTGAATATTGCTCATTTGTTGTTCTCCTGTTCTGCTTCTGCTTTTTCAAGGTCTGCGCGTAACTCGTTCAGGTTGCGCACCACGGCTTGAAGCACGGCGTTAAAATTCGGTGCGTCACCCCACATGATCTGGTCTTCTCTTGCAGTGTGGGTGCGCTCGTATGTATCGGTTTTGTGGCTATCCTCGAACCAATCAGAGAAAACAGTCAGAAGCTGGAGAGTGTTCTCCACTTGCCCAATGGCAAGCCCAACGTCATAACTTTGTCTTTGCATCGTTAAAACCTCACATTTCATCTTGACAAATAGCTAAAAAAAAATAAAATGGAGGTGCAAGGGGCTTGTGTCGTAGCTTGCTTCTGGCGTTTAGCGGTTCGGTGTTCCAGCACTGGCCGCTTTTTTGTATGCGTCAAATCGTGCCAACTGCTCGGATCTGGTGAGCTTTGCAAACTCCTTGCTAGTCATGGAGCATCACCTCCCGGTATTTGCTCCCTTGCACCTCTGACCTCCTTCCAATGCATCTATTGTACTACGATTTGCGTAATTCATCAATACGCTTTTCGTAATTTCTGCGAATATTTTTTACGCTTTGCGTATTGACTGTTAACGGATGACGTAGTATTATAGATGTAGGAAAAGAGGTGTTAGAAATGTCGATAAGCTATCACTTAAAGGCCTTGCTTGCCGACGCAAACATGACCCAAAAGCAACTTGCAGAAGCTACCGGTATTAGACCGCCGACTATTTCGGCAATCTGTCTTGGCACTATCAAGCAGTTTCCCGTTGGGGTGCTTGACAAAATTTGTGAGGTGCTTCATTGCCAGCCCGGAGATATACTGGAATATATCCCGGACGACCCGAACAAGCCTGAATCCGATGAAGAAACGGACGCTTTGCGTGCCGCCCTTCTCAACCAGATCAAAGGTTTGTAATTCAAAGCCCTGCCGCTTGGCGGGGCTTTTTGCATAATATAAGCAGCAACGCCATTATCTGTGTTTGTCGGACAGTAAAGCGTTGCTGCTGCATCCGCTGCCTGATGCCATCGCAGAAACCTCCCCGCAAACAAAAAAGCCGCCAAAACGGACGGCAAAATAAAAGCTTGAAACAGCTCAAGCTAAAAAACACGCTAGCCGTCAGCCGGATTTGAACCGGCACCCACGTGCCCCCGACGGGGCTTGGTTAAATGCCTCGGATGTACCGGGTGATAAACTAGCAACGTGTTGTCACCAACGTAGTCCAGCCTTAAATGGGCTGCGCTCTACCAGTTGAGCTATGACGGCATATAAGCGGCTACGGACACGGGCGTGACTGCGCCGCTGCACCCGGAACTTTCGCGGCCGGATGCTCCGCTATACGCTGCGCCTGCGCCCATTTGCCTGCGCATCGTCTGGCACTCCCGGCAGGAGCCGAGCCTGCAGCCTTTGGTTTTGGAGACCAACGCTCTACCAATTGAGCTACGGGAGCACAAAAACCGCTCTTGGACTCGAACCACCCGGTAATATTGCAACCGAGACACGCGCCAAACTGCGCTCGAGCGGTCATATAACAAAAAAACCAGCACGTTTCCATGCTGGTTCTGTTGACGCACATCCCGCCAAGAATGAAGGTTGGACTCGGCTCGGGATTCCCGGTGCTTCCGTGTTGCACAGCGGCGATGAAAGCCCAGAGCCGGAGGTAAACCCGGCACCGCTGCGCCCATCCGGGTGAGTTGTCAGCTCATGCGTCAGGCTGTTGCCGTGGCGGGGCACGGCGTATGGTGCGAAATCGTGGAGTCGAACCACGCGGAGAGGGAGGCGATCACCCTGCCTCATTCGCCCAGAACTGCCGTCCTGAACGGAGCCGTGCCGAAATCTCGCATAGAAGCAGCCCGCGAAACGCCGGGTGGAAAACCCTGTACCTACGGGAAGCACAGGGAAAAGTGAAAACGTTCGGAGACTGCGTTAAAGCGGCGCACCGCATTGCGCTGATCCGCTTATACTTATTTTAGCTTTTTTTCGTTGCGTCTCAATGGAAACGCAGTGGAACCATGGTGGAAAGGCGGTGGAAATCAAAACGTATCCCAGTATCGAGCCAGAATCTTGACGGCCTTTTGCATGGATTTCTTGATAGTGCTTGGGTCTACGTTCTTTCGTCCGGCCAGCTGATCGTATGTCACTAGCTGGAAATTGCCCAGGCTGTCCGTGCTCTTGCAGTCCAGATAGTAGCCCTCGAGATAGTCCGTCATCTGCTGGGTATAGAACAGCTCGTTCCCCAGCGGCCAGAGAATGCGGCGGTAGGCTTCGCCCCTGCGCTGCCGCAGGTCGTGCTCCATCTGTGCAAGCCGTTCCTCTTCCTCCGTGATGCGGGCGATGGTCGCACCGATCTTGTCACCGCCGCTGCCCCCGCCGGGCATCCCGGTCATGTTCTGGGTTGTCTGGGTGGCCGCTGCTCTCCACCGCCGGATCTTGTCCTGCTGATCTGCAACCGCCTGCGTCTTATCCCGGACGCCCCGCAACCATTCCCGGACTTCCAGCTCTTTCTTCCGTTCCGGGGTGATTTTGCCGGTGTCGTCGTCTCTCCATAATCGGATCATATTTTTTCCTCCATTTCCGTGATCGTGATCTCTGCCCGGGGGTTCTTTCGGTCGAGCAGCACCCGGCTGCCGTCATGCCCGGCGACGATCCTGCTGTTGTCGTCCTCCAAGACCTTGGCGTGTACAAGGATGTCTGTGGTCGCTTCGATCAGATTTGCCAGATCTACCCTGCGGGCGGTTTCCATGTAATACACGCAGCACACGTTTACACGGGCAGAAATAGGGCTGTGAGGCGTTTTGAGCTGCCACAAGCAACTTTCCTGATAATCCTCGAAAGCCTTGCTAGGGGCGACGAATGGCCGCCCAGAGCGTGACTTGAGGATCCTTGCAGAGTTTTTCTTTGTGCGGGGGTCGCCGTAAAGGGTCAGTTTCATCTGCCGTCCTCCGCGTAGACCATACGTTTTTCGCTCATTTCTTCGCCTCCTCAAAAATCCCAGTCGTCAGGAACGTACAAACGGCACTCTCCATCCCCGTTGTCGCTGGTCGGTTTATCAAACTGGCAGCCTGGGCAGCCTTTCCCAGCTGCCAAACGGCCGTGGCAAAAATCCATCAAATAATGAGCCATGTCTTCCGGGCTCATTACGGCAGCTTCGGAGCTGGCTTTGGCCTCCTCGGTTTCAAAGAAAAACGCAATCGGCTTTTCATTTTCAACGACGTTCCCGTAGGCCACGCCAATTTTATAAATATAGTCGCTGCGCAGCTTGCGGGGGATCTCGGCAATATACCGGCGAAACACTTCCAGTGAGTTTGCGCGCTTGTAGTGGTTGCACATCCGGCAGGAGGGCATAAGGTTTGAAATATCGTCTGCCGCGCTGTCCGTTTCATCCCACGCCCGCAGCGGCCGGAAATGATCGACTTGCATATCCTTGTAGGTAATCGCCCTACCGCAATACGCGCAGCGGCCGCCGTACTTCTGGTATACCGCCTCACGGGTTTTCTTATTGATTGCCATTCTGTGTCACCTCCTTCGGCGGCAACGGCATCCAGCCCACCACGGTGCAGTCTATCTTGTTGTTGTAAACGTCGTCCGGGTTGAAGTGGCGGTATTCCCACCATCCTTCCGGGATTCGGTAGGCATCCCGTTCCTCGTCATATGTTCCCCAATCAGGGAGATCTTCCCAATTCCATTCGCTGTCCTCGGAGAAAACATTTCCGTCCTCGTAGTGCGCCGTTGTAATGCCCAGATAGTCATCACGCCGGTACAAAACCAGCACTTCCGTTTCGACCTTCGGAGGGTCTTTGTCAGGGTCGCGCCATGTCGTCCACAGCGTTTCCGGGTCGATAGTTGGTGCAGCGTCGATTGCGTCCAGCACCTCATCATAGGCAAAGCCCTCAACAGAATCGGTAAACGAAATAGAATTGTCAGCCGAGGCAGCCCACTTTTCGATTCTCTTACGCAGGGCGTTTGCATCAATCAACCGTTTATTGCTCATAGCTCGCCTCCTGTAAAATCCTCGATGTGCATTTGCACGGCCTGCTCCGGTACATCCTCCCAACCGATGCCGATGTAATCCAGCACACGCCCCCAGCCGTACCAGTTGCCGTTTTCACCTGTCAGCCCCTCCGTTTTTCCCCATGTACTTCTTCCGACCACGCCCCCGGTGCTTGTCGTCGCTGCCGCAGTGGTAGACCTTGCCCGGGTCAAGCATCCGCCGGGTGTAGACGGTCTCCGCCTCATGTTCGGCTCTCCACGCTGCGAACTTTGCGCAGCTGTCGTGACAAGCAGGATGCCGGTCGGGGCAGTCCTTACAAGACGTTTGTGTCATCGGTGCGCCTCGCTTCTTCCAGTCTGTCTTTCCATCGGCTCATTTTCAGCTCTGCCTTTTCGCCGCACTTGCTCATGAACGCGTGATAATTCTGCGCATCTTCCAGCGTAAGCGCGTCGATGCAGTTCAGCAGGCCGCCGTACTCTTCCTCGAAAGCATCCCAGCATTCCGGAATGGATTTCGGCGGCGGATTCTTCCCGGAAAGTGCTCTGCGAAGCTTGAGGGCTGCTTGTGCAAATTTCGTCGCATCTTCTGCCGTCTGTGCAAGGATCTCTCCTTGCGAGAT
>ERZ1035051.585-NODE-585-length-12437-cov-4.166694_pt1 | contig 12437 bp, 2 predicted proteins | sample MGYA00520586_ERZ1035051 | MGnify/ENA primary metagenome ERZ1035051 (study PRJEB33766, sample SAMN09781692) | gut metagenome | biome: gut microbiome | host: Homo sapiens | place: Madagascar | study: EMG produced TPA metagenomics assembly of the PRJNA485056 data set...
ATAACCAGTAAACTTTCCTCATTCTTCTCTCAAACACTTTTTATATGTACTTTCTGGTCGACAAACACGTAGCTATCGTTTCCGTTGCGACGCGAGTAGAGTCCGGCAAGGTCAACAGCCGACTGGAGGTCGCCCATCGACTTGTTCCAGCTCTCGCCCGTGTTCTCAGCCGAAGCTATAGGCGTAACGTAGAGTATCTGACGCAGCTGTGCGTCGTGCTCGTAGGCACCCACATCGACGGCATCGCCTACAAGTCGGCGCTTGTTGGCAAGCTCTACTTCGGTGTCGGGAATGGCTGGTTTGGCTGCAGTTATCTTTGCATCGTCATAGCCGAGCACCTCCTTCTGATAGTGGGTATTCGAACCTCTATCAAGCAAGAAGAGCGACGGGCGCAGCGTATAGTCCTTTGCTGCGGGATTGGTGAAGTTTGGTCCGTACATGGCATCGGCATTAGCCGGACCGTTGACAACTCCACTCGGCACCTTGCCGTCGTCGTAATGATAGGCAAACGCTTTGTTATTACGTGTAGTTGCAATATTTTCTTCGGCTGTAATGTCCGATGCGAACACTCCACCTGGGGCGTATATACTGCCCGCCTTTATCTCGGTAGTTCCGTCGGCAAGCTGCGTCAGGTCTTTCTTGTTGTCCTCGTTCTGCCATGAAACGGAGTTGAATACGCGAGTATCATTGAGCGAAGCCTCGCCAAACTCAGTTGTTTCAGGACTCGCAGCAATAGCCGGACCAAGGTTTTCTACGAACGTTGCGTTCACAACCGTTGTCTTGCCGGTAGTGACAAGCGCCGCATTGTTGCCCACCTTAGCGGCTTCTCCGGTTTCGTTCTTGATGTTGCTCTTGCACGAATCGCTTGCAAACACCGTATTATATATAAGCACCTTGCCCATATTCTGAGCCACAAACATTCCGCTTCCAACATTCTCACGGAATCCGCCGTTGCGTATCGTGAGCGAGCCTTGGGCATTGTCAACCTGCGTACGCAGTCCGCGACCGTAGTCGTTGGTGAATGTCAATCCCTCGATTGTTACGGGCTTGTGCTTCGTCATTACGTTGAGCAGACTGCCAGCCTTTAGTATCGGCAGCTTGCTCGGAACTATAACGGTCTGCTTGGAGAAGTCCTGCAGAGCCTTGTCACCATGTCCTTCGCCCGTACAGGCGCCCTTAATCGTAACCGATTCGCCCCATTCTTTGCTTTCACTTGCATACAACGAGAAGGCATTACCGGCATGAAGTGTCGGCGAGAAGTACTCTCCGCCACGCACATATACGGTGCGCTTCTTATATCCTTCATTCTGATTTACGGCACCATCGGGGTTTGCCATAGCGATGATGGCGCTGCGCAGGTCGGACGATTGGTTAGCCCAGTCGCGTCCGTCAGCGTCGCCTTGCTCGGTAGTACCGATGTAAACGCCGATGAGTTTGCCAAAGTCTAACTTATACTGATACTCATACAGTCCGATGTCGATGGTCTTGTCAGCCAGCGTTCCGTCGTCGTTGAGTCCGCCGAGATAACGTGCGTAGTCTGTCCATTGCGCATCTTCTACAATACCATTGCTGTTGCTCTGCGTCTGGCGGCGCAACATGTAGCGGTTTATACCATAATCGGCAGCGAAGTAAGTGCGTATTGTGTCCGACACAACATTATTCCAGAAGTCGAAATAAGTTCCGGTCTCGTTGGTGAAGTTGCCCGAAGCGTCCTTCTTCAACACTCCGTCGCCGGCATCAGTAAGTATTGAGATGCCCGCAGGGTTCCATTGCGACTTGAGGTCGTAGCCGTCTACGCCAGCCAATGCGGTCGGTTTGGTAAAGCGCGGACCGTCAATCGCCATGTTGTCAGGACTGAGTACGATGTTGTCGTTGATGAGTGTGCGTACAACGCTGCCGTCTTCGCGCGTCACTTCCTGGTAATCGGTCTTCGGATCGAGATTGACAAAGACGTCGCTGGCTACATGACTCACATTCTTCAAGAACATCTGCTGACCCTTGTCAGCCTTGTTTCCCCATACAACACTGTTGCATGCGAAGTGCTTGCCTTCAAGACTCGGTCCGTTCCAGTACATTCCTGCACCCATAGTAGCCTTGTTTCGGGCTACTATTGAGTTCATGAAGTGCATCTCGTGAATAGAGGCACCGTTGCCGACATTGAAGTATATGGCTCCACCCATACCGTCGCCTGAGCCGTCGAGCGACGGTTCGGCGCTGTTGTTTACGTAGAGCGAGTTGGCAGTATAGAAACTTCCGTAGGTGTTCTGGTCGTCATAGTTGAAGTGGACGGCTCCACCCTTGCCTGCTTCCGAACGCATGCGCGCGTCGGCTACAGCTTCGTTGCCCGCCACGAGCGAACCCAATACAGAAAAATCGGCATCCTTGATGAAGGCGGCACCGCCATGTATGCCTCGATTGTCAATCAGTCGGCAGCGGTTGAGCGTTACGTTTACACCATTACTATATATACCTCCGCCGTGACCAACTTCGTTCAGTATCTCCTTACCGGTATTGTCGAAGTCGAGGAACGACGAAGTTGCACCGTGCTGGATTGTTATTCCGTCGAGAACAATGCCCAGCTGCTGACGCTTCTTTTTCTTTTCGGCATCCGGATACTTCGTGTCATCGTAGGCATAAACCACGTGATAGGCACGTTCCGACTCATCGTTGAGCAAGTCACCGGTAAGAATGGTGAGCGAGTTGAACTCCCACGGCTCAATGATATTGTTCAAGTTGCGGTCGACAAAATACGTAGATGTATTCTCCTTCTTGTTGCGTTCGGCAAGAATATCGGTCATCTTGCCGTCGGCAACAAACGTGCCAGTAGGCTTGCCTGGGAAGTTTTCATCGACAAGTTCCTTACCTGTGCAGTAGAGTTCCTTACCCGTAAATCCGCCATAGAGCGCCGTGTTGACCGGAATAGAGAACGAACACATACGCATATCGTTGTCGAGCTTGGTCGAAGTGGTGGTACGTGCCAGCACCGGTACATAGGTTCCCTTAGCCAGAAGTATCTCGAAGTGGGTCTCGTCAGTAGCCTTTCCGCTTGCACGCATCTTGCGGATGTACTCCAGAGCGTTGCCGAGCGAGTTGAACGGAGTGTAGAACGAGCGTCCCACATACTTCTGCTGAATGTCTGCCGACACCTCGTTGCCGCCGTCGAGCGACACGAACAGTCGGGTGAAGAGATTGTCGATGGCAGCCAGGTGTACTGCAAACGCACCCACGGTGAGCTTGTTCTGCAGGTTGCTGACAGCAAATTCCACCGAACGCATATCGTAGGTTGCAACGTCGAAGCGCTCCTTCCATACGTCGAGCATAGTAGCGTTGTCAGCTCCAGCGTGTATAAGCTGCGAGAAAGGACGCGGAACATACATGTCGCCCGAAAGGAAATAGCGTGTATTCTCGGATGTCATCGAGATGTTGGGGTGCTTCGACTTGAGCTTGAATGTCTCGATGAAGCAGTCGTTGAAGGGATATTCGCGACCTGTGGCAGCCTTGTTTCCACTTACAGAACCATAGAGCTTGGTGTCCTCAAAATCCTTGTCGGCAATGCCGCTCAAGTTCTTGTCGGATGCGGCAGAGTTGCCCCACACCACGCAGTTGGCTGCCATAAGCGCTCCTTCTTCAAAGAACACGCCTCCACCTGTATTCTCTGCCGTGTTGCGAACGATTGTTGTAGACATGACATAAGCACGGTTGTCGGGTGTACCTTCTTTAGTATCGCCGTTGTCAACATACATACCAGCACCTGTACGAGCCTCGTTTTTGTCAATCTTAGTGCCGCTCACGATGGCACCAGGCATAAGATACAGACCACCACCACGAACAGCCTTGTTGCCCGCTATGACACAATTGCGCACATGAGCGTTCTTCGGCACGATGGCACCACCGCCCAAAGCCTTGTGTCCGTCGTTGGTGATTGCCTCACCGCTGACGATGAAACATCCGTCGATAGTGGCACTGCTGCTCACCGCTTCTTGGCTCCACTTCTGCAAATCGTCGGTTGGCCATGAGCCGAATGTTACGGCGTGATGACCCACAATGCGGTCAACGGTAGAGGTGGCAGGCAACTTGGCTACTGCCGACAGAACCGTACGGCTGTTGGCAAGGGTTCCGTCTGTCTGCTTGCGCCATCCGTCAAATACGTTGCGCTTGTCGTCGTGCCAGTTGTAGCCTACCAGTTTTATTGTCTGTGTGGTTACAGTACCTACGGTTTGACTGACTGTCTGCTGCTCACCCTCGTAATATCCGCCCATCAGCGTCACTCCGTCGGGTATGACGAAGGTGTAGCTCTGGGGGTCGGAAGGGTCGGCAAGGGTGTTGGGATGATATATGAATCCCTCGCTGGCGTTGTTCATATTGTAGCCAGCCACCTTCACAACGAACTTATTTATTTTGATGAAATCGGCATCACCAGCCTTCTTCTTGGCGAAGCACTCGCCCGCAACGTTGAGCACCTTCTGCAGTTTGTCGGCGCAGGCGGCATTCTCTGGATTACGTCCGGAGTTGTCGCCGTAGCCAGTCTGTGTAACATAGAACACGATAGAGTCGTTGCGTGTCTCGTAAGCTATGTTTGAGTAAGTGTCCGACTCGTATGCTCCGATGTCCACCTTACAGTCCTTGATACGGTCGGAGTAGTCCATATCGGTGAGTGGGAGGTCTACCTTGAGCACCTCATTGTTCTGGTTGAGGTTGTCGGTACCACCGTTCATACACTTGGTAGAGCTACTCAGACGATAGTCGTTGGTCTTACGGGCATTGTCACCGGCTGCAAACGGGTTGCGAGAAGGCTCCTCGCTACCTTTATATATAATGTTGCCATTGGCTGAAGAATAAAGTTTCTCGTCGGCATTGCTACCACCTCTCTCGTTCCACACACCCGCCGTGCTGTTTGTACCGCCTATAAGGAAGCAGTTGTGGGCAGGTTTGAATGTGCCGACGCTTGTCGACGACACCTGAGGATTGTCGGGGAAGTCGGTACTCTTGTTGCCGTAGACGATTCAATTGTAAAGCGACAGCTCTGACGACCCACCGGTGGCGTTGCCAGCCGATGCCCACTGCTCTATGCCGGCACCGTTTCGACGAGAAGTATTGTATGCTACGGTGTTGTTGTAGAACTTGGCGTTCTCGATGAAGATGCCTCCACCGCTGCCCGTAGTAGTCTGATGGCTTATCACGCGGTTGTTTGCCACAACCATGTTATAGCCCGTGCCCACAATCATATAGGCACCGCCACCGTAGTCGTCGCATCCACCAAAGTTGTAGTACGAATAGTTCTTCACTCCATTTCCGTCGTTCCAATCGGTCATCGACTTGGCATTCAGGTCGGTAGTGAGGTTGTTGAGCACGAAACTGTTGGATATTGTCGAATTGGCACCATCCATATAGAGTCCGCCTCCACGTGTACGATAGCCGTGTGTGAGGTTGTTGGTGATGATGAGGTTTTCGAGTTCTACGCCATGGAACACGCGCACGCCTGCACCACCGTCACGGTTTGCCATATAATTAATAAGGTATCCGTGTCGAACGGTGAATCCGTCCCACTTCACATCCTTATATTCCTTGTAGGCTCCGGGCTTATCGCCCTTGGTATATTTCTTCCAATACCACGAGCCCGACTCATAGCAACGATACTCATTGCCCATATAAGCATTGCCATTACCGTCGCCTGCCACATGCCAGGTTGTCACACACACGTCGGGCTGATACAATACGTAGTGGCGCTGACACATACCTGTATTCTTATACCAATATGACGCATCATTAGCACATTCGTTGATGATGTCCATAGCAACCTTGTTGGTTCCGCCATTGTTGCCCGATATGTTCAGTTCGTCGTTCGCATTGCGATAAACGGGCGACTCCTTGCGTATCTGAAGTATTGTCTCATAGTCGGACTTGGTGCGTGATGCGTCTGCCAAACGAGCCGGAACGTACTGCGAGAGCAGCGGTTTGCGCTCCTGTTCGCCTGGTGTTCCGTCCTTGGGGAAGCCTCCGTACACCTTCACTCCATTGCGAATGACGAAGCCCTTGTAGTCGGTATATACACCGGCACCTACCCATACAACCTTTGGTTCGAATCCTGCATCGTTCTTGTGAAGGGCATTGTACTTGGCTGCCATTTCCACTGCCAACTGCAATCCGCTTATGTATCGTTCCTTGCGGTCGTTGTTTATACTATTATAATAGGTGCTACCTTGCTTGTCAAGCTGGTTGGTATTGCCCTGATAGTACTTGTCCCAAATACTACGATACTTATCAGTGTCGTAGCTCTTGGCAGTATTCTGTGCAATAAAGCGTGTGTAGTGTCCCGACACCGGACCGTAATAGGGTTCGGTGCGTACTGGATCTGTGGTTGTGCCGAGATACGTTGAGTAGTTTGAGTTATCAAACGTAGCAGCAAGCATCATGCCATTATCGAGCACATATATGGAATTGTCAGCTTTATCCATATTGAGTGTGTCGCACATGGCGTTGCCATGGATGGCAGTATTCCACGACTTTCCGTTGTAAACCACGCCGGGGTTGTCATTGAGGAGATTGAAGTCGGGCTTTCCGTCAGTCTCGTCAAGCACCTCGTTGTTGTCCTTCGGTGCCACGGTGTTGTACGAACGTACGTAAATCACGCTGCCAGACTTAGGCAGCAGAGCCTCAACAGCGCCCAAGTCGGGTGCGCCACCGAGATTGCGCTCGTTGCTGTAGATGTCGACTGACATATCGTCAGTAGTTGCAGCAGCCTTGTTGATGACCACCTGCATAGCCTTCGAACTGGTGAGCGGACGATAGTCGGCATTGCCGCCATAATAAACGTTGCCCGACTCGGCTGCACCACAGTTGACAGAGGGGTTGGAGAAGTTGGCAGCTCCGTCCTTTCCGGTAGACGCAATGTCAGAGAATGTATTGTTGCAAGATTCCGATGACATGCCAATCGGATACTGATTGCCGAGAGCATACGATGTCTTGGCATTGCGGTTGAGCACTTTAGGTTGCGGAGCCCACGCTATGTTGTTGACAACAGTGACGTGATTGAACTCCATATTATTTGGCATAATGCTCAAAAGCCACGGGTCGTCGCCACTGATGCTATTCTCAGGCGAAGGCTGAACAGTATTGTTGTTGACAACGCAGTTGCGCATAACCAGCTTCACGTTGTCAGCCAATGTAGTAGCTCCGACAGCCGGACCTGTATAGGCTGTGTTGTTCTCGATGATGCAGTTGTCCATCTGTACGGATGCTCCATTGTACAGAAGCACACCGGCACCTGTGTGTATCGTAGCATTCTCGGTAGCGTTGCCGCCTGTCACGGCTATTCCGTCAAAGGTCACATTGGCACCATTCTGCACGCGCACCGTATGATGCGAGTTTCCGCTGAGTGCTCCAATGGTGTAGCGTCCGTCAAACTCGGTGCGGCAGTTCTTTATATCGCGGTCGGCATCGGTAGGCGTAGCGTTGGCGGAAGCCGACGGATAGCCGCCCACGATGCGTAGCGGACAATCCATGCGCGGAATGCGGTGTGACACGGCGCTGGCGTCGTTGGCATCGTAAGAGAATTCGGGCTGGATGTTGCCCTCGCGCAGACAGATCTCGAATATGGTATTTTCGGAGGTGAGCTTGATGCTATTCTGTCCATGATAAGCTTCAGGTGTCTCTACGTTAAGTTTACTGAACGCCCATGGTTCCGGCAACGATCTGTTCTCGAAGAAGACGAGTGCCTCGTGCAGCGACGACGCATTATCGCGCCATGACGAGCCGTTGCCGTCAGCCTTGGAGGCATTGGGGTCGACATACAGACGCACAACGTCCTTGCCGTCGCGACGCAACAGAGCCGGACGGAAATCGACTACGTCGGAGTAGTAGGCTCCGATGGTAGCGGTCGAGAATATGTCGCCGACGATGTCGGCATCGGGACGGAACAGCAGTTCGGCATCAAACATGTATTCGGGCAAACCTGCCGAGCGCAGCACAGAGCCGTTCTTGGTGGGCCAATAGTAGTCGATTGTATTCCACGTCGACTGCAGTCCGATACAGCCGATTATCTGATTCCATGAGCCATACTGCGCTGCGCCATTGTCATTGAGCTTGAAGACGCAGTCGGCGGCATTGGTTCCGAGTGACATTGTGCCCGACTGGTAGACGTTGTTCCACACTGCCGAGTTGGGCGACGATAGCGCATTGTTATAGAATCGCACTTTGTCAGCCGTGGCATTGGCAGCATATATCTGCGCCTGCTGGGCTGGCGTGGTGGTCAGACTGCCTTCGGTGCGCTTGATGCGATTGTTCCAGATGATGTTGTTTACGGCATAACAGTAGCCGTTGACGTACACTCCGCTGGTGTGCGAGGCGTTGTCGTCCGACTCATCGGTAGATGTTGAGGTGTAGTTGTTGACAATGGTGTTGTTTGTGAGGTTGCCGCACTGGTCGGCATAGACGGCACCGTTGGCAGTGTTCTCGTTGTTGGCAACTACCGAGAGTGCGAGTATGGCATGATTGGACTGTGTGCCCTTCTTCATGTACACGCCTCCGCCATTGCGCGCCTTGTTGTTGGTTATGATGCTGCGCGACACGATGCCGAATCCGTCGATGTAGACACCGCCACCGTCGCCCGATGTGTTCACATTATTATATATAAGGCATTGCTCCACACGTCCGCCACCGTTGTACACGGCGGCACCTCGTCCTGCGGCAGAGCAGTAGCGCACCACGCAGTCGCGCAGTATGGAGTTTTCGCCCATAAGCACTCCGGCTCCGTCGTTGGGCAGATAGCCTTGGCTGACCGAACCGGATTCGACGGTGTGTCTGCCACCCTCGATGGTGACACCGTCGAGCACTGTCTCCTTGTCGAACATGCCTACCTTATTGTCAGCCGTGCCCACTCCATTGGCTGCAATGGGTGCAAACCACACCACGTGATACGATCCGCTACTGAATACCCACTCGCCCTTGGTGGGGTTCCAGGTAGGAGCGGTGTAGGATTCGCCCTGGAATATGGTGCGATACTCGTCGCGGAACTTCCATGTATATTGAGGATCGCGGTTGGGTTGGTCATCGGTCTCTTCATAGTAATAGCCGTCGCGCTCGTCGATCGAAGTCTCCGTGCCACGGAATCCGCCAAAGACATTGATGCCGCTGTGCATGAGGAATGCCACGGGGCTGTTGTTGTCTTCGGTGATATGGGCACTGGGGGCGTATGTTCCGGCTGCCACCCACACCTCGCCACGCTGTCCTGTGCCGTCGTTGAGGGCGTTGATGGCTTTCTGGGGTGATGCGTAGGCGGTAGCCCAAGTAAGTCCGTCGTGGTCGTCGTTGCCACCAGCAGCGGCTGTCTTGACGTAGCGGCGACGCGAAGCGGGCACCTTGGTATAGGCGTAGGCACCTATATCGATGGTGGTAGTATTGTTGTCGTCGGTGCCGAAACGGTTGTCGGCACTGAGCGCACGGTCGCCCCAAGAGGTAGAATTGTACTGTGTGGGGTCGCCTTTGGCAATGAGTGCCGAACCGTAGTCAATGGCATACGACCACTTGGGATAATCGGTAGTGGTCCAGATATAGCTACGGTCGTATCTGGCAGATGTAACCGGATCCTTGAAGTTGGGCGTTGCGCCGTCAGCTGCATTGTTGCTCTCTTCAAGAACTACGTTGTTGGTGTCGTCGCCGGGGTCATCCTCGCCACGGTGTGTATAGTATGCGCCATGACTGAAATGGGGCGCAGGCGAATACTTGTTGAGTCGGTGGTTGCCCCAGACGATGGTGTTGTAGACGGTGAGCTTGTTATTGTCGTTAGGCGACACGTGGTCGATACCGGCGCTGTTGTTGCGCGAAATGGTGTTGTTGACAATGGTAGTCAGCTCCGACACACGCATACCTCCGTTGGTGTTGCAGTAGACGAGGTTGTTGGTGATGTCTGCCCTGCCCTCTGCCCAGAGTCCGCCTCCAAGGTTGTCGTCGGCTCCTCGTGTTCCTGCCACATTGTTGAAGAGAGTGTTGTAGCGTATGTAGGCACGGCGGTTGGCGTTGGGCTTGACATTGGCGGCAACGTATATGCCACCGCCACGCACAGCATAGTTGTTGGTGAAGAAGCAGCGCGCCACGTCATAACCGCGCTCGCCGGTGTTGTTGTCGGCTGTGTTGGCATCGGTGATGTACACTCCGCCACCGTAAGAATCGTCTGAACCCGACGCATTGCCGCCCACGATGTAGAATCCGTTGAGCACAGTGGGGTCGTTGTTGGTATTGAGATTGCCGGCAGTAGGGGCAAGACTCATCGTCACTACATGACTGGCGTTGTCCCTGCGTGTAGGGTTTTGCGGAAAGAGCAGCCACGTGTCAGACACGGTGTCGTTGCAGTCGATGTCGGCAGTGAGCACCGAACGGTACTTCATGTGCGAGAGATCGCTGCCGACACAGCTGCGTGGGTCTTTGTCAGGGGCATCGAGATGGTCGGGGATTATCTCTGTCTCGTCGCCCGCAAAGCCTCCATACATGCGCACACCCGACGGCAGGACAAAGCCCTTGGCGTCGGGTACGGTGTAGTAGAAGGCTTTGCCGGTGGCTTCACCGGCTGTGTAGCCCTTGGCAAAGATGCAGTCGCCTGCCTTGGCTTTGTTCAAAGCATCTTGCAGCGATATAGCCTTGTCCCACGAAGAGCCGTCGGCTGCGACTCCAGACGTAGCCGTGCCGAGGTCGTGAGGTGCCTTGACGTAGTAGTTGGTCTGTGCGTTTAGCGTAAGCGGCATAACCAATAGTGCTGCCGCTGCCATTCCATTCTGTATAAATCGAAGCATATATTAGAATGATATTTAGTTGGTTCCCTGTGTTTGGGTGATGTCCCATGTGAATTCTTTGTCGGCTGAAATGCCGCTCACCGTGGCGTTGATCTTATACCAAGTGGCTGCTGAAGTTGACGGTGACTGCCGACTGCTTCTCTGCATTGCCTGCATCCACTCCCTTGACGTCGAAGGTGAGCTTGGGCTTTGTGCCTACAGCCTTCTGCGACTCGGGGAAGACGTAGTGATAGGCACGGCCGTTGCGCTGGCTTATCTCGGTGGTGTTGAGGAATGCGGTGCTGCCACCTACCGCTACGGTAGACGTGGCGAGTTCGGGGAAGAGACAGCCGTAGCCTGCGCCTGTGACCGAAGGATTGGAGGTGTACTTGAATCCGGTGACGTAGGCGCGCAACTGGCTGCCCGTGAATGCTGTAGCGGCATCCCACTGCACGTCAATCTTGCATGCCAGGCGCACCAAGCGCAGCACGGGCACGTTGTAGGACGACTCTGCCGAAGCTGCGGCATTGGTTATATCGATGGTGCCCTGACGGGTTTTGTCTTTCAAATCACGATAGTAGCCCGTGGCAACGCTCAGGAACTTGGACGTGGCGTCGGCACTGTTAGAAGCGTAGGAGTTGGAAATCAACAGATTGTCTACATCCTCCTTCGACTTGCATTGTTGCAGGCGCTGGTATATGTCGTTATTGGTTGCGTCGGAACTGTAGGCTATGCCGTAGCAATAAACCACTCCGGGCATGAGCTGAATGGTGTAGTAGCGCACGTTGTCGCTGTCGTTGTAGCGTTCGAGCTGGTTGAACTGGGTGCGTGTGATGCGATCGACAACAACGTTATTGGTGCCTCCCTCGCCATTCTTGTAGACAAAGGCGAGCAGGAAGGTGTCCCACAAGTCGGCTTCGCCCGTTGAGGTGCCGGGGTCGGCAATGCGCGACGACGGGGCTTTAGGAGCCTGCACAAGCATGCGCAACGTCACCTTAGGCTTTGTGGAGGGCGACGGCTCGTCGCCACTGCTGCCGCATGAGGCGAGCAGGAGGAGCGTGGCTATGAGTGTAAAGAAATAGTCTATGCGTTTCATTTGTATACAGTTTGTGTTGATGTGTATTGTCAGATGTCGATGTTGTGGTCGCCTCCGGGTTTCCAGTCGAGTTCGACGCTGGCGCCTACGTTGTGCAGATTGGGCACCACTTCGCCTCGGTTGTTGATCTTGCACTTGATGATGCGCAGCTCGCCAGCCTTAAGAGGCTCCTGAACGTAGAGCGTGGTCTTGGTGTATTTGCCCGCCATGCGCACCACTATGCCTATGCGCCACGTGGCAGTCTGGCTTGTGCCGTCGGCTGAGGTGTAGGTCTGGGCTGCCATTGGCGACGGCATCGTTGCGGCATAGAGCGCATACTGTCCGCCGGCGCTGACGGGTGTGGAGCGCACAACGGTGTGGCGTGCGAAGTGATAGGTGCTGACGCTGAACTCGGTTGCCATGTCGTCGACATAGCCCGAAAGGCTCTGCACGGCGTTGGTGCCGGGGGCGAGAACGAGGCACGAAGCGCAGTTCTGCATGTAGAGGTCGGCATGATAGGACTGGCTCTGGTCGGCAAGTGTCATGTCAAGTCGCGACGTGAAGAGTGGATGGGTATGGGTGTCGATGGTGTCGGACGG
>ERZ1035051.588-NODE-588-length-12398-cov-7.159200_pt1 | contig 12398 bp, 10 predicted proteins | sample MGYA00520586_ERZ1035051 | MGnify/ENA primary metagenome ERZ1035051 (study PRJEB33766, sample SAMN09781692) | gut metagenome | biome: gut microbiome | host: Homo sapiens | place: Madagascar | study: EMG produced TPA metagenomics assembly of the PRJNA485056 data set...
CAAATATATATTTTTAATGAAATATTTTTTTACTAATGATATAAATGATATATTAAAAAACAAAGCAGAATTGGATTTGAATATCTTTTTCTATCGTTAGTTAAGTATTGTTTTGCATGATTGAATTCAGCTTTTTGTCTTTGTTATTTGAAAGGATTTGTATATAGAATCAACTAAATTTTGTACATTTCCTTATTTTCCTTCTTAGTTTTGTTACTTAATATCCATTCTTATGTAAAATAATAAAGGTTTTTAAGGAGGCTGTTATGGATAATTCTCAATGGTTGAGCGTTAAAGACATTGTGTCTAAATATAAAAAGTTTAATGTTCCATCTCTTCAAAGAACATATAGATGGGGTGAAAAGGAAATTACATTGCTGCTGAATGATTTGTATGAATTCTATAGTGCAAACAAAGATTCCCCCAAGGCTTTTTTTTATCCTTTACAGCCTCTTATCTTAAAGAAGAATAAAAATTATGATTGTTACGATATTTTAGATGGTCAGCAAAGACTGACCACAATAAAACTGATTGGTGCTTATTTGAAAAGTAAGGATCATAATTTAAATGCTTGCAATATAGATATTTCGTATGAATCTAGATCAAATGTAGAAGAAATCTTTTTAGAAATAGATAAAAATTCAGATGATAATTTATCAGATAAATATAAAGATAAAATGGAGTTGTATTACATCTCTAAAGCTTTTGCTTGTATAAAAAATTGGTTTAAGCCCTCCCAAAAAAACGAAAAGAAAAAGTCCAATAATGAAGAAGTAAAAAGAAGAGTAGATTCAATATATAAAGTGTTGTTCGATGATGGGGCTAAATCACGTTTCTACGTTTATGAATTAGAAGATGATGCTGATGAAAAGAAAATATTTCAAAATATCAATCAAGGAAGAATTTCTCTATCTAGTTCTGAATTGATAAAACCGTTGTTTTTAGGGTCTATTTTTGAAATTGATGATAACGTTGATAAATATAGCTTTGTAAATACGAGAGATGGTTACGGCATATTTATTCCCATAGTAAAGACTAAAAAACAAGCTTTAATAAATCTTCAAAAGACTATAGCACAAGAATGGAACGATATTGAGACATGTTTTTTGCATAATGAATTTTATTATTTTATATGCCCTCAAAAAGCAAAATCAGCTAATAGAATGGATTTCTTATTTGAAATAGCAAAGAATAGATATAATGAATGTAATAGAACTACATTTGATATATTTTATGATGAACTGAAAACAAATGAAGGAGAAATACTTATTGACCGTATCTTAAGTATTTGGAATGATATTGTAAAGTGCTTTAATAGATTGCAAAAAGCTTATTATGATTATGACGCATATCATTTAATCGGATATTGTAATACACAAAAAAAGATTGATATATCAAATATTCTCTCTAATTATTGTCTTGAAAAAAATAATATTCAACAATTGAAAGACGAAGTGAAAAGAAAAATTAAATCAGATATAAACTATGTCGGTTTATATAAGGAAGATGGAAATATAGGTGACGAAAAGAATGGCAATAAAGCTTATGATGATTTAGATTATAATCAAGATAAAGATAAAATAAAAAGAATACTTTTACTTCATAATTTACAGGCTTATTCATCAAGTAATATAAGATTTCTTTTCGATAAATACGATGATGGAAGGGAATATGACATAGAGCATATCCATGCTAAAGCTAATGATAAAGCTGATAAGAAATCTCGTATTGAATGGCTTAAAACAAATTTCTTGGATTTAAAAGAATATGAGTCTTTTTTTGAGAAAAAGGATATTAAGGGAGACAAAAACGAAACAGTTAAACTATTTAAAGCTTTTTTAAATGAAGTGAATAAAGAACAAGACGAAAAGAAAAGAGCTGAATTATTTGAGAATCATTTGAAGTACGAAGAGAAGTATTGCTCTTTAGTTGATGATAGTGATAAATTTAAAGAACTAGTAAATATTTCTTATAGTTATAAAGAAGGCGATGATGAAGTTGATGATTCCTTAAGAAATTTATGTTTGTTGGATCGTACGACAAATAGATCCTATGGCAATTCATTGTTTATAACTAAAAGGAAGATTATTTTAAATAAAAGTAAAAATAAAGATCTTAATCAACTTCCTTTATTCTTATGTACAGAAAGAATATTTTTGAAGTATTATTCCGACTTGGACCAAGATAATAACTTGAATTTTTGGTCTGAAGACAATAGACAAGATTATTTAAATGACATAAAGGACAACATTAAGAGATTCTTAGAGTAAAAGGAGAATGACAATGAATAATAGTTCTATTTATAGTTTTAAGAGAATACTTAATGAGTATTTGATTTATGTTCCATCTTTTCAAAGAAATTACATTCAAGGTTCTGATGAATTCAAAGATAAGAGAGATAGATTGCTGGATGATATTTTTGAATCTTTAAAAGCGAGAAAAGTAATTGATCTCGGTTTTGTCTATGGGAGAAGTGAAGAATCTTATAAAGGCAGATTGTTTTATCCTTATGATGGCCAACAAAGACTAACTACTCTTTATTTCCTATATTTGATGCTTTATTTTAGAAATATTAGAAATGGAGAAAAAGAATCTATTAAGGGATTGAAAGGAAAACTATCTTATCAGACCCGACAATCCACTGATAGATTCATAAATTCATTTATCGATTGGATTTATAATTCGATGAAAAATGAATATGATTTATTTTGGAATCCTAATAATAAAAGTTCTGCTTTCATTAAAATTCAGGACTGGTTTTTTGACTATGATTGGGAATATGATGTATCTATAAAAAACATTTTATCCTTAATTGATACTTTAAAAATTAGGATTCTCAAGCTTGAAAAGGAAATTGCAATCGATGAAATCATAAATTTAATTGATGATAAAGAAGACGACAATCCTTTTAAATTTATCTTCATTCATATAGATGATATTATTCAAAATGATGAATTATATATAAAGATTAATGCTCGTGGGAAAGCTTTATCTCATTTCGAAAACTTAAAATCGGATATCAATAATTTTTGGAGGAATGAAGATTATAAATCAAAACTTGATGGGGCTTGGACTGAATATGTTTGGAAGGAAAGCTCAAAAGACAGTGATTCAGGTACTATAGAAGAAAGGTTCGACGCCAATTTTTATAACTCTTTTAAAAATATATTTTATTTGGACTATTTGTCAAATATAGAGAAACCTCTTACTCCTGCTTTTATAAATGAAATTAAGAATGAATGGGATAATGTTTTTAATAAAGGAAAGATAAACAAGGATTGGGAAAATAAAGCTTCTTGTGATGTTATCTCATATTTCTTTGACGCTGTTAGTCATCCTAACTATCTTTTTGAAAAGCAAGCTGATGGGTACGGCAATCTATTATTCAAAGAAAATCCCGGTTATGTAGAATGCTTAAAAATATATGTATATTACTATTTGATTTCAAATATTTATAAATCTCGTAATTGTGTTACTGGTTTAGAAATTGTATTGTTTGATGAGATCCTAACTTTATTTAAAAGATTGATAGATAATCAAGATAAATACTTGGATAGCATAGATTCGCTAATAAAAGCTATTATATCCTCAAAGTATTTAATCGATAAATCCATCGAATCGAACGGAATATTAAATTTTCTTCAATCAAATGAAGTTGATATTAATAAATTACTGGGATTGCGTAAAGAACAGGTGGAAGAAGAAATTCTTAAGGCTAGGCTGATCTATAAAGACAAGAGATTTATCGACTTGTTTGAAAAAGGTTATAATGAATTAAGAAATAAAGGCCAGTTAGGATTTATTTTCTATTTGATCACAAATAAAAATAAATTAAGGAATATAAGGACTGAAGACATCTCCTATGAGTCTTTTGAAAAGACTCTAAATCAAATTATTTCTATCCAAAGTTTTACAGGTGATTTTATAAGTAATAAAGGAATAATATTTAATCCTAATTATGAATTGCTTTTAAGAGCAATCTTAGCAAAAACAAAGGATCATTTCTTTTGGGAGAAAAGTAATAATCTAATGTCTTTTCCTTTGCTGAATGATGATCGTGATATGTCATTGCATACATTCCTGAATTGTTACAGCTCTAATAATCTTAATGAGGCTCAATACAAATTCAATTTATTGGATGGTCTTAGAGAAGTCTTAAATTTATTTGATCCTAATAAAGATAATATTGAAGAAGTTCTTAAAAGAATAATAGAAGATTACAAAAAAGAAGATAACAAAAAAGAAGATAACAAAAAAGAAGATAACAAAAAAGAAGATCCAAAACCATGGTACAAGTTTTTTGTTATATATGATGGAGTGTTCGAACAGTGCCGCAATGGAAACATCTATTTTTATTCAGATAAGTATGTCTTACTTTTAGATAAGAAATTTAGAAGCGGACAATGGTATGAGTACTATACATTTGCTTTGAGCAAAGCTTTGAGTGAAGCCTTAAATAAAGAATATCCTTGTGAAAAAGCCAAAGGATTAGATGGTGGAAGAGAAGTTAGCTTTGTAAAGATCAATATGAATGGAATTGAATATAAATGTTCGATGATGAACAATGAGGATAGGTTTATTATTAAGGAGAATGAAATCTTTAATTTCGATGCTTGTTTTGATACTTGGAATGAATGGAAAGAAGAAAGTTTAAAAATATTAAAAAGAGAAGAATAGGTAAATGCTTTTTATCTAATCATATAATAACCTTCAAATTTGAATCACAAATAGTAGGTTTTGAAAAATATTATTTATTTTGTGGTAAAACTCTCTAGTGCACGTGAGGGATGAAAAAGTCAGTCTTTATCGATATTTTCAGAATTTTTCCAGTCACGATAGCGCAATTTAGTGCGCTTTTTCACTGCCAATTCGATGAACGCCTGAGCTTTTTCGAACGCACTTCCGTATGTGTTCCAGTAGAAGCAGAAAAGATTGAGCCATCCCTGGAGCTCTTTCCTTGAGAAGCCGTTGTGTGCCCCGATGAATCCTGCCAGATAACGATGGACCTCATTGATCGGTTCCATGGGATTTTCATCATCCGCGATTCCTTTTGTCTCAGCTGTTGTGTGAATCTCTTCTTTAAGGCCAAGGCTTTCGACCAATGCCTTGTGCGAATTGTCTCCGTCATGGATGACCATCGATCCGCGAGCGATGACGCTGCCATATGCCCACAGCGCCTTAACGGAGCTTGGCTTTCCCACGCCGCAAAGATACAGCACGCATCGATTTCCGTCTGTCGCAGAGCATACGCAGAACTGATTTCTCGACAGTCCACTGAGCAGCCTGCCGTTTTTGGTGGCGGATTCCGACTTCCATCTGGGGAAGTATGTCTCGTCGATCCACACCTTTTCGGAAAAGACTATGCCTGACTGGATGTCGTCGACCACAAGAAAGACCTTGGAAAGCCAGTAAAGCCCCGTAGTTTCCGCATTTCTATTGTCAAAGGCGGCTGTTCTGACGGAGTGGAACTGGAAAAGGTGCACAAGGAACTCTATCCATTCCGAGAACGGAATCTTCCTCGAGTCGAAGATGGTTCCGGCAAGCGGATTGAACTTCCTGCCGCATGTCTTGCATTCACGGATTGCAAGGCCGGTCTTCTTGTTGAATCCGTCTCTTCTGATTTCCTTCGATCCACAGAATGGGCATTCCTCGATAACGATGGAATTTATGAAATCCACTTCTTCTTTCGATGGCTTCCTATGTTTGGCATCATACCATTCCGAGATGGTAGAGACCATCAAGTCGGTCGACATAAGAGTATCGGAAAATTTGTCCCTAAGGGCTTCTTTTTGTCTTTTGTTCATGTTTGGCGGTTCCGCCCTTTGGCGAGCGTTGTCCCGAAACCGCCAAGTCTCAAGAAGGACAACGCTCGCCAAAAGGCTCTTTCAATAAAATTGCACCACAGTTTAGTGTGGCGTCAATATTATACCAATTCTGATGATGATTTATCCCTCACGTGCACTAGAGAGTTTTTGTGGTATTATTCCGTAAAATATATTGGAAGGGAGTTGAAAGCTGATGGAAGATAAAACTTTCTTGGATGAAAACCTTGAAATACTGGATATTCTTCTTTGCGATAGAGCCACAAAGAAGAATATTGTTTGGGCAACAAACAATTATGAGAAGAGAGGTTATAAAGAACAGGACAACATTAAATCCAATATAAAAAAACAAGGTTTTATAAAGCAATTGTCAATTATAAAGACTCCAATTCGAAGATGTACTTTGAGGAACTTTGTAATTATTATGAAAATAACTGATTCTTTGAAAGACTATTTTTCCTAAATGTCGCTTTCAAAGCGACCATTTAAATCCTTTGGATTTCTATATTTAAGCTACCCAACGGAGGATTCCTTAAATGGATTATTCAAAGTATTATAAAGTTGTTTGTAGATGTGGTCATGTGGGTAGAAAGAAATATGTTCCTATAGCATTTGCCATAAGAGCTATGTCCAAAGGTATGGCTATGGAAATAGCCATAAATAAACCAAGGGTTAAACACCATAGCTTGAATGATGTAATCTCAGTAATTGAAATTGACTATGACGAATATAAAGAACTTATGGAAATAAATAGGAATGATCCATATCTTCAGTGTAGGAATTCAAAGGATATTAAGAAATGTATAGGCTTAAAGAATAGAGTCAAATCCTTAAGGATTAATTGGTCTACTAAAAGAATTAAAAATTCTAGTATTCTTTCTTCGAATTACTTGAAATGGAAAAATGAGGATAGATATGTGTGTAGGTTCAAGATTATAAATTCAGAACTAGAGGAATAGGAATATGGATTATATTTACTTAAATTGCATTCGTTATGATTATAGTATCGCTGATGGACCGGGTCTTAGAACACTGATATTCATGCAAGGCTGCGACCTTAGATGTCCTTTTTGTCAAAACGAGAAGATATGGGATATAAAGGGTGGGTATAAATGGTCTATTAAGATACTAATAAATGAGTTGAAGAAGAACAGTATCACTAAAAAAGTGACCATAACAGGTGGAGAACCTTTATTCCAACTAAAAGCTTTGGAAACTCTGGTGGATGAGTTGTATAAAGAGCAATTTAACATCGTACTTTATACAGGTCATAGGAAAGAGGACGTTCCTAAAGGCATACTATCTAAGATCAATTATTTAAAATATGGCCCTTTCATATGTTCTAAACGTACTTCCACTATTCCGTTTGTCGGATCTTCAAATCAAGTTTTTGAAAAATTGAGGTAAACATAATGAAACAAAATAATAATGAAAATGCAGCTAACAGATATAGTTATGTAGGAAATAATTATTCTTTAGGTGAGAAAGAATTCAAGAATGCCATCTTGAATTCTTTACCTGAAGAATGGTCTAAACTTCATAAAGATGGATATATCCATATTCATGATTTGGATGCTTATGGTCAGACTTATAATTGTCTTACTTTTGATTTGAGTAGTTTTGATTATTCTATATTTAAAGGTTTGAAATCTTCTGAATTACCTATATTATTGATTCAGTACTTTGAATTGTTGATAGAAGATTATGGTAATGAGCAAAGTGGAGGAATGTCATTTGCAAATTGGGATGATGATTTAGCTGGGATTTTAGTCAAGCTTGGATTTATCGAAAATGAATCCAATCTTGATATATTAAGAACTTCAATCAAAAGCTTTATTCTTTGGTGCAATGGGAATCATAATAGAATGGGTCTTACTAGCTATTATGTCACATTGAATATAGGATTAGCTAAAACTGATTTGGCTAGGTTCATAGCAAAAGTAACAATAGAGGAATTTAAATCTTTAGGTCCTTTAGTCTATAAACCAAATTTAGTATTCAAAGTGCATGATGGAGTTAATAGATTTGAAGGAGATAAAAACTTCGATTTATTAAATTTGGCATTAGATTGTACATCTTCTAAGATGATGCCTAATTATTTACTGTGTGATTGCGAAGAAGATAAGATTATTGATCCTAGGATTATTTCAGTTATGGGTTGTAGAACCAGAGTTGTAGATGATTTGTATGGAAAGATTGGCTCTATAGGTAGAGGAAATATAGATAACATTTCTATTAATCTTCCTAGATTGGCATTTGAAATCAATAAGGAACACCCTACTTATGATTTTAAGGATAAAATAGAAGCTCTTAAGCTAAAATGGTTTCATATAGCTTCTATAACCAAGGATATTCTTTTGGATAGGTTCTATAAAACATGTCGACTTGGATCTGATAAGTTTCCTCAAAATTCTAAATATAATATGTGGTGTGAGAATTTTAATAATAATTCTTTATATGATGTATTCAAACATGGAACTCTATCTATCGGATTCATAGGACTTAGTGAGATGGTAGAAATATTATCTGGTAAGAAGTATTGGGAAGATGAGTCTATAAAGAAAATGACTTTAGAGTTTGTTAAGTATATGAGAAATTATTGTGATTCTTTAACTAAAGAATACAAATTGAATTTTTCCTTGTTAGCGACTAGTGGAGAACTCATAAGTGGAAGATTTACTAAATTAGATTCGAAAGTATTTACTTCTTCAAACGATATTATTAAGAAAGGCTTTTATACTAATTCCTTTCATGTTGAGGTGGATTCCCGTATGCCGGCTTATAGAAAACTAATGATCGAGGGACCATTTCATAAATACTGTAATGGAGGATCGATATCTTATGTTGAATTAAAAGAAGCCCCATTAGGAAATATTGAAGGTCTAAAGGATTTGATGGAAATTGCCATCCAGTCTGGTGTTCATTATCTTGGATTTAATTTTCCTATGGATGTATGTAATAAATGTAAGAATAAAGGTGTCTTTGACAAATGTACTTCTTGTGGCTCTATCGATATCTCTAGAATTAGACGTGTTTCTGGTTATTTAGAAATTCTTGATGGGTTTACTGATGGCAAGAAAGCTGAAGTAAAGAATAGGAGGCCTAATTGAAATGATTTATCAAACATCTGATTTACACTTGGGAGACAGGTTTGTCTTCAAAGTGTGTCATAGACCATTTAAAGATTTAGCCGATGTGGAATGGATGTTACTGATTTTACGCCCATGTCTTTGGTTGAACTTATTCTTTTAAATGAGGAGAACAAGGATGAAGCATATATCAATTGAAGGATTTGATGGAGTTGGAAAGACTACTATCTCAAATATAGTAGCCAAGGAATTGGGATTTAAGTTTATTGAAAAACCACTTCATGAATTGTTTGATGAAGGTGATTCTTTTGATGAGTATTTAAGGATAAGAGACAAAGTCAATTCTAATCCTGATAGAAATTTCACTTCTCTATTCTATGGGTTAGGATCAGTTTATATGTATGGAAAGTACAAAAATAATAACATTGTCACTGACAGACATCTATGCTCTAACTACGCTTGGTCTGGTGCTGAATATAATCAAGATGTCTATGACTTCTTATTATCCAAATTAGGTAAACCTGCTTTGACTGTAATCTTGTATGCAAATCCTTCTACCATACTTAAAAGATTAAAACAAAGAGACCCTAAAGATAGTGATATCAAGAAGATATCTCTATCTACTATGATTTATGAAAAAATGGAATTCTTTTGTAAGAAGTATAAATTGGAAACTTTATGGATTGAAACTGATTTTAGAACTTCTACGGAAAATAGTGAGCTTATCTTGAAAAGATTTAAAGAAATAGAAGACAATCCAAATAAAGAACCTGAGTTTATTAAGATAGAAGGATAAAATGAATGAATACTCCAATTGATAATAGAATTATGAAGGATATGAAATATATCGCTTTGTATTGGGCCTTAGGATTTGAAGAAATAGAACCTGATATCTTTGTTAAAAAATATGGTTCTACCAGTTGCACTATTTCAGCAAAGTTAGGAATAGCTACCTTTGATAAAGGAATAACTATAGTCAATAGTTATGGATTAAAACTGAACACGCATAAGTCATTTGTTGTTCTAGAATGTATTGATAGACTTTTGAACTTGGGATATCCAGCTTCCACAATAATAGTTGATTTGGATAACGAATTCGACGTGTATTGTGGTAATTCGTATATTCATTGCGTTGAGTGGGGATTAGATATGAATCCAAATTCCATTCCAAATCCAAAGAAAGAGGGAAGCTATCTTTCTATTCTTTATTCTTCTAGACTATATAGTGGACTGATAGATAGAAAAGAAATCATAAAAAATGGTGATGAAACTATATATGATTTTGGATTCTTTGAAAGTAGATTTGGTGATTTGAAACTCAGTGTTTTATCTAAGCCTTATAAGTTGAACGGGTTTGAAATCGTGGGTGATGAGGCTGTCAGCTATGATGGAAATGGAAAGGTAGTTATAGTTCCAGATGGGGTTAGAAAATTGGCATCTGGTTTGTTCTGGGACAATCAAATAATAGAAGAGGTTATTTGTCCGGATAGTGTAGAAGAACTTGGCGGTGATCTATTCTACAATTGTCGAAATTTAAAGAGATTTACTATCGGTAAGAATGTTGTTTCTATGGGTGATAATCCTTTTGCAGGATGTCCTAATCTTGAATTGGATAATCAATCCACTGAATTTGAATATAAAAAATATGTACTTATCGGAAAGAAAGATGGTGTTATTTATTGTAGTATAAAGAAGCAAGGTGAATATATTATTCCCGATGGAATTAAGCTCATAGGAAAACATGCTTTCTATATGTGCGATAAGCTAACAAAAGTAGTTATTCCTTCTTCTTTGATTCATATGAAGAATTTTCCTTTTTCTGGATGTAAAAGTTTAACCTTAGAAAATCATAGTAGATTTTATGAAATAGATGGTCCTGTTGTTTATTCGATAAATAAAGAAGTTATAGGATGTTTGTGCTCATGTAAAACTTCAGAGCTTGTAATTAAAAATGGAACAGAAAGAATATGTAGGAATTCATTCTATTCTTGTAATGGTATAAAAAAATTGATTCTCCCAAAATCATTGAAGGTTATTGGATATAATCCATTTGTTCAATGCGGTGATATAGAATTTGTCTCTAATAGTCCTGAATTTGTAGTAGATAATGGCATCTTATTCAACAAAGACAAGACTAAAATAATTTGTTGCCCTAGAAACAAGGCTGTTGGTGATTTTGTTATGCCTGAGTCTGTAAATGTGTTGGAAAGAAGTGCATTTTCTGGATGTGATCTTATGACTTCAATTGATTTAAAGAATGTCTCAACCATAGGGAAAAGTTGTTTTACTAATTGCAATAGTTTAAGGGATATCTTTGTTCCTGATTGGGTTACTTATATAGGAGAATGGGCTTTTGCTCATTGCTCTTTTTTAGAAAAGGTTTCTATTTATAAAGATACTTTTTTAGATAAAAATCCTTTGGAAAATACTAAAGCTTTCCTTGAAGTTAGAAAGAGTAGAGGCAATTATATAATAGAATCCGATAATCTATATTCGTTGAAAGGAATTCAAGATTCTTTGAATGGAAAAGTTGACTCTATTCTGATAGATCCACCATATAATTCCAATATATCTTATATTGGATACAAAGATTCAGGTTTTAAAGACGGATGGATCAACTTTATTAAAGATAGAATCATTCTAGCTCGAAAGTTACTTACTAAGAATGGATTCCTTGTAATTAATATTGATGAAGGTGAAAGAGACGAATTGTTTGATTTGTGCAAAACTATATTTTTAGGAGGCTGTGTTTCGCTTCATAAGTGGAAGAAGATAAATCCATTTTTTGATAAGAATAGAATTGTTTTAAATCCTAATAAAAAGCAAACCCCTTATGAGTACATTATTATATGTAAGAACACATTAGAATCTAAGTTTAATTCAATAAAACAGCCTTATATTGATGGGGATAAATTAAAGGAAAAGGATAGTAAAGTTCCAGCGATATTTGATTGCTTTGGGACTACATCAAGTGCCAAAGATGAAATACAAGAAATATTTGGCGATAGAACTTATTTTTCAACTCCAAAGCCTTTGAAATTGATGAAAGAATTAGTAAGAGCAACGACAAATAAAAATTCCATCGTAATCGATTTCTTTGCTGGTAGTGGAACTATAGGAGATGCTGTAGATTCTTTAAACAAGGAAGATAAAGGTAATAGAAGCTTTATTTTGATTTCAAATTCTGAGAATAATATTTGCAAGAATGTAACAGTAGAAAGATTGAATAAAAGGAATATTGATTTTCACTTTCAATAAGTTTTTTCTTTCACTTATGATTTCACTTATTTTTTATTAACTGCAAAATATTTTTTTGATAGCATTTATTATTTTATTTGTACATATAGAATGAACTTATTTTTTCTCTTTTCAATATAACTGATAAAAATCTTGTAATAATACTTTAAGTATAAAACTATAATTTTGATAAGCTCTTTAAAGGAGGAGAGTGAATAATATGATGTCAGATGAAGAAATATTAATTGCT
>ERZ1035051.592-NODE-592-length-12328-cov-11.716858_pt1 | contig 12328 bp, 15 predicted proteins | sample MGYA00520586_ERZ1035051 | MGnify/ENA primary metagenome ERZ1035051 (study PRJEB33766, sample SAMN09781692) | gut metagenome | biome: gut microbiome | host: Homo sapiens | place: Madagascar | study: EMG produced TPA metagenomics assembly of the PRJNA485056 data...
ATATATAATATCTATTCTATAGGGGGAAAAGTATACGGCTTGATATAAACTGAGTCAACTGAGTCATCTGAGTCACTGAGTCATTTTGCAGCTGGTTGTGTTTTCGGGTAATATGCTTATTTGAAGATATTTAAGTCGGAATTCTATATTTCCTGCTCCACAACTCTATATTCTTCTTATCTCAAAGTTGCAAGTAGGGATTATTAACGAAGTTTCAAATTGAAAGCTGCTGAAAATCGGCCCTTATCGCCACCTGAAATTTGGTGGAATCAAAAAAAAGTCGTATTTTTGCACCGCCATTCAGAGATAAGGCGCCAATCGGATGAGTGACAAAAAACTGATTGTTTAACCATTTAAATTTGAATTATTAACCCTTTGAAAAAACTGATTGATTATGGGACAAGGAACTTGTAAATATCGTAAAATTGTGCGTACTCCACAGAGTGGAGAGAACGCTGGTAAGCAACTCTGGTATGCTACCGCCGTGAGCGACCGTGAGGTGGGGGGACTATCCACGGTGTGCTGATGGATACCCTCGACTGTCTGAAGCTGAACTTATAGGTTTCACATCTTTGATATACAGCGCGATCAAGAAAGAATATAAAGAAATGATATATAGATAGTTATACTATATATTTAACACATAATTAACGCTAGTTTTTTCAGAATTCAGTATTCAGAGTTCAGCCTTTCGGTATTAAAATTCAGAATGCTGACCGTAAGTATCTTACTTTTGAATCGTATGTATCTTACTTTTGAATCGTAAGTATCTTACTTTTGAATCGTAAGTATCATACTTTTTACCTATAAGTATCATACTTTTGAATCGTAAGTATCATACTTTTGAATCGTAAGTATCTTGCTTAAGCTGTTAAAGGGATATACCAAGTATGAGAAAGTATGAGGAAGTATGAGAAAGTGTGAAGTGCCGTTTTCTGATATTGTATCTTTGCAGCGTCAACCAAAGAGGATGATGTTCCAGTCCTAATGGGACGGAAGAATACAATTACAAATAATGAACGCTTTATGATTCAGTACGTATTAACAGAGAATATCAATGAGCACCACGACATTGTATTGCTCGAAATAGAAACAGTTCTAGGTAGTAAACTCATCGAGGGTGCATCATGGATTTATGACACACCCTCTCATCAAAAAGTTTGGGGCGCTGAAACTGTGCCTCTAACTTTTTCTGTATACCAGATTCAGATTCTTATAACTTTATTTTTCCGGGAATATTTCTGCCAGCTTCTTTGCCATGCGCTCTGCGAGTACGGTGGTATAAACTACTTTGCCCTCTGGGTTGATGAGATACATGGTAGGGAGCCATGAGATCTTGTAATCCTTGGAAATCTGGGTTTCCTTCCACTTCTTGAACTCGCTGTACTGCTCCCATTCCACACCGTTTGCCTGAGTGTAGTTGTCAAGCTTCTGCTTGTCGGTATCCATGGATACACCGATAAACTTGGCACGGGTGCCGTACTTCTGGAACATCTCCTTGACGGTAGGAATCTCTCTGCGGCAATCAGGGCACCAGGTAGCCCAGAAGTCCAATACCGTCCATGTTCCCTTTTTCAAGGCTGGAAAGGCTGGGGCCTCTGTTCCTACAGTCAGGAGATTCTTGGCATAGAGTACGTCCACATCCTGTGGGTTCTGGGCTGTTGTTGCGCTGCCCTGAGCGCTGGCTCCGATGACAGATGCTGCCATGAGGAGCAAAGAGAATATTGCTTTTTTCATTTTTCTTTGTTTTTAAAAACTGCTGCAAAGATACGGATATTTTTTTGAAATCGCTATCGGATGAAAGAAAAAATGCCGGGCGCATCTTCAAAAAGATGGCCCGGCATGTTTTGGGGAAGCTTTCCTGCTCCCGTTTTTCTATTTTACCTGGCGTAAGCTATACCTACATATGATTGGCTAATCGTTTTATTCATGGGTAGCAAAGCGCTGCTCAGCCAGCTTTTCATATTTGGTTCCCGGCTTGCCGTAGTTGGCGTATGGCCAGATGCTGATGCCGCCGCGTGGTGTAAAGATACCGGTTACTTCGATATACTTAGGATCCATCAGCTTAATGAGGTCCTTCATGATGATGTTCACGCAGTCTTCGTGGAAATCGCCATGATTGCGGAAGCTGAAGAGATAAAGTTTCAAACTCTTGCTCTCTACCATCTTTACATCAGGAATATAGCTGATGCGAATCTCTGCAAAGTCAGGCTGACCTGTGATAGGGCAGAGGGATGTGAACTCAGGGCAGTTGAAACGTACCCAGTAATCGTTGCCAGGGTGCTTGTTGACAAAGGTCTCCAATACCTCAGGCGCATAATCCATTCTATATTCGGTCTTGGCTCCGAGAGCCTGCAAACCATCTTCTTTTCTGTCTGTCATATTGTTTTCTGTTAAATGCTTCTATGTTCTATTCTACTTAAAAAATGAAAGTGCTTAGCCGAGGCTAAACACTTTGAATACGTTGTAGGAGATGTTTTCGTCGTAGACGTCTTCTCCCTCATGCTTTTTGATGGCTTTTACTACACGGATGGTGATAGGCAATACCACAATCTCGTAAGCCGTCTTCAGGATAACTTGCCAGAGCATCAGCCAAGGCAACTCTGATGTTGGAACCACACCTCCCAATGCCAATGGGAAGAAGATGAGGCTGTCGCAACTTTCACCGGCTACGGTACTCAAGATGGCACGTGCCGAGAAGTGCTTGCCACCATCGCGAATCTTCATCACGCTCATGACGTAAGCATTGGCAAACGAACCGATGATGAAGGCAACGAATGATGCTGCTGCAATGCGGGGAGCCAAACCGAAAATGGCATGGAAGCCGGCATCGTTGGTCCAGTAAGGTGCGGCAGGGATGACATCGCAGATGGCTCCGAGTGCTACGAAGAAGAAGTTCATGGCGAAGCCTGTCCATATCAGCAGACGTGCCTTTTGATAACCCCATACTTCGCATACCACATCATTGATGATGTAGCTCACTGGGAATACGATGAGACCACCGGTTAGGGAAACTGGCCCGAAGGCGATTTGCTTTGTTTCGAGTACGTTTGCTGCAATGAGACAAACGCAGAAGAGAATGCTGAAAAGCATAAACAGCACACTCACTTGAGTTTTTTTCTTGTTCATTTTCTTGTTTTTTACGAGGTTTACCAAGCACTCGAGTTAATAATTGCACGTATGGGAACTATCCATTGGTGCGAAAACGGCTGCAAAATTACAACTTTTCTTCCTATCTGCCAAATATTTATGAAAATATCTTCAATAAATGATGATAATATCTGCAAAAAAAATCCCAAGTACTATCACTAGCACTTGGGACGAATTTATTGTTAAACCAAAATTTATCAACCTAAAAACCTAATCTAACAATCTTTTTATCAACTAACAACCTATTTATGTCTTATGAATTAACAACCTGTTTTATCTGAACAAACTAACAATCTGTTTTATCTTAACTAACTAACAACTTATATAAACTTAATCTAAACCTAAAACAAACTAATGGAGTTTGGCTTAGATGGAAATCTAAGCCTAAACTGAAACCTAGCTGAGAGTGTTAGCCCACAGTAATCTGTCGAGCAACCTTCTGCTCTTCCTGCTGCATCTTAGGCAACTGGATGGTGAGCACACCGTCAGCTACGCTGGCAGAAATCTTCTCCTTGTTGACATCGTCTGGGAGAATCAGGGTCTGCTCAAACTTAGCGTATGAGAACTCGCGACGTAGATAAACGTGCTCCTCCTGCTCAGGCTGATGCTTGTTCTCCATCTTGATATGGAGATCGCCATTTTCATTGAGGTTTACCTCAAAATCATCCTTGCGCATTCCTGGGGCTGCAAGTTCTACTGTATATTTTGTCAAAGACTCCTTGACGTTGATAGCTGGGGCTGTAGTATTAGCCTTCTGCATATTACCCTCGTTGAAGAGTCCGTTAAATACCTCTGGTATCCAAGAATTTCTGTACATCATAATCTTAACCTCCGATTATATTTTAATTATTATTATTCGTTATTATTTAATGTTGTGTAGCGAATTATTTATCCGCTTACATTCTCTCTTTTTGCAATCCTTATACCAAAGTGGAAATTTCTGTCATTTCGGCAGAAAAGCTGAAGAAAAGCAAATAAAAACCCTCCAAACAAAATAAAAAGCCCGACATTCTGTCACGAATGCCGGGCTCGTAATTTTTAACAAGAGAGCCGCTGTTCTTCTCGGTTTCACCGAGAGTCCCCCCGGTTCTTTATTTCTCCATGAACTTCTTGGCTGCTCTGAGCTGATGTCTCATCACGCTCAGGAACTCCTGGCTCTCCTGCAGTACATTCAGGTAAACCAGCGAAATCTGCATCAGGGAATTATCTGAAAGATGCTGGATGCGGTCGATATGCTTCTTGCGAAGTACGCTGAGCTCATCCTTGCAGGCATCTGCCTCGGCGAGAATCTCACGGTAGTTCTCGTAGCGGCTGGTCTCTATCTGCTCGCAGCTCATACGCATCAGGTCGTTGATCTTCTGGCGTACAGGAGCAAACTCCTTGGTGTATTCTGCAGGGAGTGGATTGAAGTTGTTGTCCACGTGCTCCTTGATTGGGTCGAGCATACGGCGCAGAGAGTAGATAAACTGCTGGTTGCTGTTGGCACCCAGATGGAACCAGGTGTTGCGCTCGATGGCAATCTCCATAGGTGATTTCTTCAAACCGAGCATCTCCTGGCGACGGAACTTCTTCAGCATATCCTGCTCCTTCTTCAAGTCCTTGTTGGCATGACGGAGATACTTAGGATTCTCGTTGGCAAGACCATCCATAATCTGGTTGAACTCGTTGAGTGCAAAGTGGCAGACGAAGCTCTGGGTGCGGGATACCTGGCGACGAAGCAGATCCCATACAATCTCTGGATCGTGTGAGCGCATCATCAACTGGAAGGTACTGCCCTTGCTCTCTTCCTTAGCCTTCTTGTTATACTGGATGTTGCTGCGGATGAGCAGGAAGATAACCAATGCCATGAAGCAGCTCTGGATTCCTACACCGCCGAAGTGCATGATGAGGCAGACAATGGCGCAGGCTGCGAAAGCTACACCGGCAGTGATAAACCATCCACCAATTACACTCAATACACCGGTTACACGGAACACGGCACTCTCACGGCTCCAGGCTCTATCTGCGAGTGAAGAACCCATTGCTACCATAAAGGTTACGTATGTAGTAGAGAGTGGCAACTTCAGGTTGGTACCGATGGTGATGAGCATACTTGCCAATACCAGGTTTACGGCTGCACGAACCACGTCGAAGGCTGCGCTTTCTTCCAACTCTACATCGTTCTTGTCGAAACGGCTGTTGAGCCAGTTCATCAGAGCTTTTGGCATAAACTGCTTCAACCATGAATCTGTAGCCTGGCAGTTGCGTACAATCACTCGGGCTGCAGAAGAACTTCCGAACATCTCGTCGCCCTCGTCCTGACGGCTCAAATCCACAGAAGTCTTGATTACGTTCTGAGCCTTCTTGGAAGTTGCCATGGCGATGATCATTACGGCACCGGCAGCGAGAAGATAGAGTGGAGTAGTCTTGGCGCTATCCATCAGAGATGTCATCATAAACTGGTCTGGAGCAGCTCCGTTGGCATTTGCCATATAGTCCTGATAAGAAGAAAGACCAGCGAGAGGCACACCGATGAAGTTAACCAGGTCGTTGCCGGCGAAAGCCATTGCCAGGGCGAAAGTACCCATCAATACGGTAAACTTGAAGATGTTGATGCGGCAGAGATGCAGGAACTCCATCACGATGGCAGAACCTACGAAGGTGATGCAGAGCAGCAAGCCCAGGTTCTGGTCGATATAATCGCGCCATTCAGCTGGCAGGTAAGGACTCTTACCCAATCCCTTCATGAAGATGAAGTAAGAGAGGGCTGTGAAGGCGATACCGCCGAAGATGGCGATGCTGTAGCGTGAATGCTTGCGATAGTTGAAGGTGAAGATGATACGGGAAAGCCACATCACGAAAGCACCGAACACGAAGGCGATGATAACGGATGAGAAGATACCCATGATAACCTCCAGTGCCTTGTTACTGTTCAGCAAGACACCGTAGTTGAGGCTGTCATCGCCATACATCTTCAGGGTTGCGAGGATAAAGGCACCTCCCAGGAGCTCGAACACCAGCGAAACGGTGGTTGATGTCGGCATACCCAGCGTGTTGAACACATCCAACACGATAACGTCAGTCACCATGACTGCCAGGAAGAGCGTCATCACTTCCTCGAAGGTGAAGTGGTCTGGACTCATGATGCCGTGTCGGGCAATATCCATCATTCCCGATGACATGATGGCACCTAGTACTACACCGCAGGATGCGATGATGAGCACCGTGCGAAACTTAGCCACCTTAGCTCCGATGGCAGATTGCAGGAAGTTGACAGCATCGTTGCTGACTCCCACGAAGAGATCAAACACTGCCAGACAGAGCAGGAAGATCACAATACAAAGATAAATCGTACTCATATATTTTATTAATGTTTATATACCTTATTATATAGGGGCTTGTCTCTACATAGGTAGATAAATTTCTCCCCTTGTTTTTCTGGGTGCAAAGATACGGGTACGATGTTACAGGTGATTTAAACAGGTGTTACAATATTGTTAAGATGTTGTTGTGTTGGCGAGGTATAGATAATATGTTTTTCGTGAAAATTGATTTGTAAGGGTGAAAAGTCAATATCTTTAGTCTAAAATCGTAAAAATGAAAGAATTTATCCACAAAGATAAAGAAATATGCGAAAATATTTGGAAGTTACAGAAGTATTTTATATTTTTGCACTGTCCTCATGCTGAAGTTGCATGTCATATGTGACGTGGAGGCTGAGGGCATATATACATAAGGCGTTACTGGACGCTTTGGTTTTGACTGTAGAAGAACTTCGCAAACTCATCTGATTGTCAAAAACAAAGCAACGGGAACGCCCCAAGGGTGTAGTATAATATTACGCTTGCATTATCATAATGTTTGTGATAGTGTGGGAGTTCTATATATGCATCAGCGTGGGGCTTTCGTCGTTGCTCGTTTCGACAATCAGGGCAATGCGAAGGCCTTTCTACAGTGGAACGAGTGACAGGACTGGCTCCACGTTTTTTGTATATATGTAACATGTGTAATTATTGCTGCAAAGGTAGCCAACAGCACTAATAATCTTAAGCTCTATGGATAGATGGCCTATTTTTCAAACTCTGACGTTCAGAGAGTTTCCATTTCCTGTTGATCGATATGAGGAGTATGTCGACGGTAAACTCATCTCACAAGGTGAAGTGCATTTTGAAATTCGTTTCAAACAGCATAATGGTGGTATCTTTACGAAGGCAGGATTGATTACTGTTAATTTACAGAATAATCCTATTCCTGAGAAAATTCTATCAAAGTTTGAGTTTGATAATTGTATCACAAACAATGATCGACTCGTGTTTTACATCAATGCAGAGCAATCCAACATTAACGATGCAGGACTTTCGGCGATAGGCATGGTGATGGGGTATTCTCGAAAGAAAAAGAAATATGTTGAGAATGAACCTATTATCGGCAATGTTTTTACTATCGACCAAAAGGTCGCAAAAGTAGCGTTCCGTTTCGTGAATCCTGATAGATTAATTGAATTTTACTAAATAACTATTGTTATGGATTTCTTGAAAGAATTGTTAGGAAGGTGTGTTGGAAAATCTGCGCCTGTTCAAAAAAACTTAGAAAAGGCAAGTGTTTCAAATTCTATGGGTAAAATAGAAGTTGTCGATCTGGGACTTCCATCTGGTGTATTATGGGCTACAGAGAATTTGGGCATATCTTCAGTTTTTCCTTTGGGAAAATATTTTGCATGGGGTGAGACTGAATGTAAGACATCGTATGGCTGGGACTCATATACATTGTGTAAAGGAACTTATAATACTCTCTCAAAATACTGTTTAGATTCAAAATATGGAATTGTTGATGGGCTATTTGAACTGGACGGTAAAGATGATATAGCGACATTGACTTTAGGGAAAGAATGGCATATTCCATCAAAGAAGAATATGGAAGAACTTTTGTCTTATTGTTCTTGGAAGGTTGAGGCGCAGAATGGTATTTATGGTTGGAGAGTGACTGGACCTAATGGAAAATCGATTTATTTACCGGCAGCAGGTTCTGCAAGTGGAAATCGAGTTGCGGGAATTGGGGAGTTTGGTAGGTATTGGACATCAACCTTGTATGAGGAAGGAAATTGTACTGCTTATAATTTGCGCTTTAACCAATCTACTTATGAATTGGTTGATGATACACGTTTTTATGGTAGAATTATCCGACCAGTAAAGATTGTAGATTGACTGTAAGTAATTTAGTGTGATATGAGTAATTTTATTTTTACCTCTCATTTTCAAAAAAGATTTGAAAATGGGAATTTAACAGCAGTGTCAGAAAAAGACTATTCTTTTCAGAATATACCAATTGGTTATGGGGATAAAACTTTGGCTAATACTGTAATTGACTTTTGTATTGATAGAGTGGTATCCTTTGAAATTGTAAATCAAGATAAACAAAGGGATAAGGAACCATATGTTTTTATGGATCGTTCTAAGTGTATACAAATTATATACCATTTGTCGGAAGATGAAAAGTCTATTGTGTCAATAGAAATGATACGTTTGGATTTAGGGTTTCATATTTGTTTTTATGAAGATAAAAGTAGTGAGGCTATTCCTTCTGATTTGTTGAGAGAAGAAATTGCAACCGTGGATGAGTTTAGAAATGCTTATCCTGAACGATTGTTGTCTAATGATGAAATAGAAGAAGAGATAGAACGATGTGTAGATAGAATAGAAACTGCTCAGGATTATCTTTCCGATGAAGATGATTACAATGTGTGTGCAGTTTTGAGAAGTAAATTGGCTAATTATCGCCAAACATTGAGTGTGTTGCGTGAAGAGAAAATACGTAGAACAAAATAGAATGAATATGAATGATTTGAATGGTTATTTAGAGTTCAATGGATTGATTTATAAGATTCAGTCCATAGAACAACTTCGAGACTTTATGAATGGTCTTGGAGAAAAGTCAAAGGAGATGACAGAGCAAGAATTGGCTGTGTTGTGCCAAGTCTCATTTCGAGATTTTAATAAAGAGATTACCAATGATGATGATATTGTTTATTCATTGGACAATAGATTGATTAGTGGCGTGTCTGATGTCGTCTGTAATCTTCAAACAGCAGTAACAAGCTCTGTTGTTGAATATAAGATAAAGGAAGGAACTGTTGCAATTTGCGACAATGCCTTTAATAAGAAAGGGGTACAACGCCGTAGAAATATCTATATGCCCAATAGTATTGTAACTATTGGTAAGAGTGCTTTTTCGCAAGCGAATATACAGGATGTGGTTTGGTCGCAAAAATTAAAGTTTATTGGAGCTTCTGCTTTTTATGGATGCAAACTCCTTAAGACAAAGCAAGGATTGGATTTGCCAAAATCTTTAGCATATATTGAGGCAGAGGCTTTTGAGAATTGCTACAATGTACTTAATGTTGTATTTCCTGACTCTATCAAAAAAATAGGCAGTTATGCTTTTAAGAGCTGCGACTCGTTAGAATGGGTCTATGTTCCTGATACGGTTATGGAGATGGGGTCTGGCGTGTTTGACGAGTGTGAAAATCTTAAGGAAATAAGAATACCAAAAGGTAGCCGTACAAAGTTCGAGAAGTTGTTACCTTTCTCTGTTGATAAGTTTGTTGAAGTGTAATTTAATAACTGTAAGATTATGTTTGGAATATTTGGTTCAAGAAAAAGTATGAACGAGTCTTGCAAGAGAGTTTTGATGCAACTTTGTGAGACGATGAGAAATGCGCCTATTTATGCGGGTGTTGAAACCACGATGGCTGCTTCTTGTGAAGGAATGATAAGAATTCATCAAGAACAGAATGGGCGATTAGTGAATAATTTCGATTTTTATCCAAATTCAGATGGTTGGATAGATTCTGTGGCCATATATGGCTGTTATTTGGATAGTCATTATCGTACAATAAGTAGTTCCATGGAGATTTTTGGATTAAAGGTTTCTGAGATTTCACATGAAGGTAATTATGTTGATTGTGAGTTGGACCAGAATCAATTTCCTCATTGATAAATAAAGCTGCTATGCTGTGTCTTGAAAACACAGCATAGCATATCTTGGGATATCATCATAAAATATTTTTATGAAAGTATTAGGGCATAGAATTAAGGACTATTATTCAGCAATTCATACACCTTTATATTCTGAGGAGAAAAATGCTTTTGAGATTTTGGAAGAAAAATTCAAGTGTACACGTGTTTATGTGTATTATTTTGAGGAACGACCAGAATGTATGAGTGCCATTGATGGATTCGATAATAATGGTGATGCTTATATCTTTCATGTGGATGTTTGTTATTCGGATCAACAAACAAGTAGTATATATCTGCAATTCGCAGACGAACTGAATGCAAAAGTTAGAAATGGTGCAGAAACTAGATTTGATATGGGATATTTTGCAGATGATGAGCTTGTCGGTGTGAAGTTGATGCTGTCGATATTTGTTTTCAAACATTGCTAGTCTAATTCATTAAAAAAGTCAAGACTTCTTGATACAACTTATCAAATTTTTGATTAATTTTGCACCATCGTACAAAATAACTAGATTACCTTATGGGATTATCAAAGAAACTATCGGATTCATGGAATGCACTTTATCATAGAATGAGAAAACAAGATGAGGTGCAAGAGGTAAAGGCAAAGACTGAGCAGCCTTTTCCAACTATTGGCATTATCGGAGCTATAGCTGGAGATTGCTTCGGGGCAGCTTATGAGTTTCATCCTGTGAAAAGTGTTGACTTCGACTTATATAAAGACCCTCGTTTTACAGATGACACTGTTATGACCTTAGCGGTCGCAAAATGGTTGACTATCGACCAGAAACATACTCATGAGATACTTGTGGAGTGTATGAAAGAATTTGGACGAAAGTATATGTCGGCTGGTTATGGACAGAGATTCTTACGTTGGGTTATCAGTAGAAAAACTGAACCTTATAACAGCTATGGTAATGGCTCAGCTATGCGAGTTAGTCCGTGTGGATTTTATGCCAAGACTTTGGATGAGGCTTTGAGGCTTGCTAAGATTTCGGCAGAGGTGACTCATAATCATCCAGAAGGTATAAAGGGAGCACAAGCTATAGCTGCTTGCATCTTTCTCGCTCGACAGGGGAAGAGTAAAAAGCAGATGCGAGATTATATAGAGGCACATTTTGAAGGGTACAATCTGCATCGAACTCTCGATGAGATTCGTCCTGATTATAGTTTTTGGGAAATATGTCAGAAAAGTGTGCCGGAGTCAATCATCTCTTATCTTGAGGCAGATTCTTATACGGCAGCAATTCGTAATGCCATTTCTCTTGGTGGTGATGCCGATACAATGGCTTGCATGGCTGGCGGTATTGCTATAGCAACCAAAGGCATGGAAATGCCTGAGGACTTGGCTTACTATATTTATAAGAATGTGCTTGACGATTATCTGCGTCAGGTGCTGGATGAATTTAATCAATATCTCAAAGACAATGAAAGAGCATAAATATTTATTGTTAGGTCTGTCTTTTTTCTTCTTTAATATCAGTTTCGCAAGTTGTCGTAATCAGAAAGTGACAGCGGTTGCGCAAAGTGATAGTGTAGAAGAGAATGAAAGTAAAAATAGTAACTTGTTGGAAATAATCAGGAGCCATAAATATATCTATGGTGGTGTAAGGATGGCGATAGATGTCTCCTTTTCGATAATGGATACTCAGCCTTTTCCATTCAATGATAGCTTGTTGATGGTTACAGGTGTGCACGACCAGTTGGGACCTACTTATAGTTTTATTGTCAATACAGAAAACAAGCAAGCGATATTGTTGCCGTCAAATCGTGGATGTTTGGGGTTTACTTCTGAGGAGGGGCTGCCTATTTGCCTATCTTTCAGACATCATGCTAATGGAGAACCTGGCAGATTCTCTGTCGTTTCTGTTTATGATGAAAAAGGAAACCTCGTCAAGGAAATGTCGTTTGAAGATTATAAAAATGATGAGAAGCAATGACAGTAATAGAATTGATAACCAGTATTCGGCAGCACAAGAAAGCATCTTTAGCTATTCTTGTATTAGCCTTGCTGTTGGGAAAAATTGCATCTGTGCCTTTCGGTATGCACGGTGTCGGAACATTTGAGGGTGAAAGGAATGATATTCTTCGTAGGCGAAACTATCTGATTGGAAAATTGGCGACAACACCGCAAAAAGTAATGGAAGAGATGCCTGGTGGAATGGATGAACAGTTTCAAGGAG
>ERZ1035051.600-NODE-600-length-12196-cov-9.834775_pt1 | contig 12196 bp, 8 predicted proteins | sample MGYA00520586_ERZ1035051 | MGnify/ENA primary metagenome ERZ1035051 (study PRJEB33766, sample SAMN09781692) | gut metagenome | biome: gut microbiome | host: Homo sapiens | place: Madagascar | study: EMG produced TPA metagenomics assembly of the PRJNA485056 data set...
ACCTTATTCAAGGCTCTTCCTGAAAAAGCGCATATTATTACATATTGGGCAACTGATGATACAAGAATTGCACTTGTTCTCAATCGCGACGATGCTGACTCCAAAAATGATTACTATTACGTTCATGCTGAACCAGTTCAACAATAACAAAGCAATCCATTCACAACTGGAGGTTTTATCCGCAAAATAGTTGATGGAACGAATCGCTATAGTATAGTGGTGAATTACATTATAGGATTTGGGTTAAAGCCCTGCCTACTGCTGCGATGTTATGTAGATGTAATATATACAAAAAAACTTCCGTAGAAACTGACTCCCTGGTTTGGTTGTCAGTTTCTACGGAAGTTGTCCGTTTTATTACAGTCTGTCTGTATTAGAGCAGAGCGTCGAACTTCTTTCTGAGGTCGCCTTCTGTGATGGCACCTACGTGCTTGTCAACGAGCTCACCACCCTTGAAGAAGAGGATTGTGGGGATGTTGCGGACGCGATACTCGATGGTTACGTCGTCGTTAGCCTCTACGTCGCACTTGCCTACAACGATCTTGCCGTCGTACTCCTCAGCGAGCTTTGATACGATAGGAGCGATCATGCGGCAGGGACCGCACCATGTTGCCCAAAGGTCAACTACCAATGGCAGTTCGCCACTCTTGTACTGCTCGAGATTCTCTGTTGTAATCTGTACTTCCATTTTCTTGTAATTTTTAGTTTTGTTATGTTATTATAGACTCGATTATTACCAATATATATTATTTATCATCAAATATTATGCCAAGCGTCGGCGCGTCAGTTGATGGCATACCTGACAGTCTCGTGTTCCTCCGTCTCGTTGTTGAGGTCGTCAAGGAAGTTGAGGAGCTTCTTGCTCGGGTCGATGGTGGTGTTATGGCTCAGAAGCGTGAGGTCCGTGTTGTGCTCAGAGTCGTGGATGTTGAAGTAGAGCGGCACGTTGCCGGGATTGCTCTTGAGCAGCACCTCCAGGTCGTTCATGCGCGAGTTGTGGAGCAGGGTGGAGTCGATGTAGATGGTGAACCTCTCTATGCGCTTGTCCTTCACGTCGTTCATAAACTCCACGCTCTTGATTACCAGCTCCAGGCTGTTGGGCGCGTTGGCAAATCGCTGTCGCATGGTGGCTGTGATGTATACGATGTATTCCTCCTTCAGCATGTGCTGCCACTTTGTCCATTCGTCGCCGAAGAGCGCCAGCTCGCCCTGACCGTTGAAGTCTTCGATGGTGACGATGCCGAACGGCTTGTTGTTCTTCGTGAATCGTGATGTCACGGACGATACGATGCCTCCGAAGGTCAGCTCCGCCGTCTTTGCCATCTCCTGCTTGTCCATGTCGCGTGTTAGCTGGTCGCAGCGCAGGTTGCACATCGAATTGAGCACCACGCTGTATTCGTCCAGCGGATGCGCGGAGAGATAGATGCCCACGAGGTCGCGTTCCTTCTTCAGCAACTCTATGGTGCTCCACTGTTCAGCCTCTGGCGGCTTCGGTGTGGCTATCTCCACTCCTCCCATGTCGCCGAAGAGCGAGTTCTGCATCTGGTTTTGCTCCTGCTGATAGGTCTGTCCGTAGCGCAGCAGAATCTCGATGAACGTGCCTTTCGGAGTCTCGCCGAAGTAGCTCTCGCGTCGTATTCCGAAGTTGTCAAGTCCTCCGCTCAGAGCGAGCGACTCGAGCGCCTTGCGGTTTACGGCAGAGAGATTCACGCGCTGCACGAAGTCGTAGATGTCCTTGTAAGGTCCGTTCTTCTCGCGTTCCTCGATGATGTTGATGGCAGCGGCTTCGCCCATGCCCTTTATGGCAGAAAGTCCGAAGCGTATCTCGCCCTTCTTGTTGGCTGAGAACTTGCGCTGACTCTCGTTGACGTCGGGTCCGAGGCAGGGTATGCCCATCGCCTGACATTCTGACATGAGCTTCGTTATCTTGGTGATGTCGCTGATGCATCGGCTCATGTTGCCCGCCATAAACTCGGCAGGATAGTGCGCCTTGAGGTAAGCCGTCTGGTATGCCACCCACGAATAGCACGTGGCGTGCGACTTGTTGAAGGCGTATGACGCGAATTTCTCCCAGTCTGCCCATATCTTCTCCAGCACCTTCGGGTCGTGTCCGTTCTTCTTTCCGCCCTCGATGAACTTAGGTTTCATGGCGTCTACGATGGCTTTCTTCTTCTTACCCATCGCCTTACGCAGGGCGTCTGATTCGCCTCGGGTGAAGTTGGCAAGCTGTCGGGAGAGGAGCATCACCTGCTCCTGATATACTGTGATGCCGTACGTGTCCTTCAGATACTTCTCCATGCAGGGGATGTCGTACTTTATCTCCTCCTTGCCGTTCTTACGTGCGATGAAGGAGGGGATGTAGTCCATAGGTCCCGGACGGTAGAGGGCGTTCATGGCGATGAGGTCCTCGAAGACGGTAGGCTTCAGCTCGCGCAGGTATTTCTGCATACCGGCAGACTCGAACTGGAACGTACCGATGGTCCGTCCTTCCTGATAGAGCTTGTATGTCAGCTCGTCGTCGATGGGGATCGTGTCGAGATTGAGCGTAAATCCGTGTGTGAGGCGTATGTTCTCCACCGTCTCCTTCATGATGGAGAGCGTGGAAAGTCCGAGGAAGTCCATCTTGATGAGGCCCGTCTCCTCGATGACGTGTCCGTCATATTGTGTGGCGAGGAGCTTGTGTCCGGGGTCCGACTTGTCCTCAGCCGTTGACACCGGCACCCAGTCGCTGATGGCGTCGCGGCAGATGATGGTGCCGCAGGCGTGGATGCCCGTTCCGCGGACGGTGCCCTCCAGCATCTTTGCGTACTTTATGGTGTTGGCAAGTCGCGGGTCGGCGCTTGCCTCCGCCTCCTGCAGCTCCGGCACTTCGCTGATGGCGTTGGGCAGATTCATCTTCTTGCCGTCCTTCAGCTTATCAGGTATGGCCTTGCACAGGCGGTTAGATACGTCGAGAGGCAGCTTCTCCACACGTGCCACGTCCTTGATGGAGTTCTTCGTAGCCATCGTGCCGTAGGTGATGATGTGCGCCACCTTGTCGTGTCCGTACTTTTCCTCCACCCATTCGAGCACCTTTCCGCGTCCGTCGTCGTCGAAGTCGGTGTCGATATCAGGGAGCGAGATACGGTCAGGATTGAGGAATCGCTCGAACAGAAGGTCGTATTTTATAGGGTCAATCTTGGTGATGCCGAGGCAGTAAGCCACAACGGATCCGGCAGCCGAACCACGTCCCGGACCTACCATCACGCCCAGTTCGTCCTGAGCGGAATTGATAAAGTCCTGCACGATGAGGAAGTATCCCGGGAAACCCATGGTCTTCATGATGTGCAGCTCAAACTTGACGCGCTCCGACACCTCTTCGGGCAGCGGGTCGCCGTAGAGTCGCTTGGCTCCGTCGTAGGCAAGCTTTGCCAGATAGTCAGCCTCGAACTTAATTCGGTAAAGCTTGTCGATGCCTCCGAGCTTCTTAATCTTGCTCTCGGCTTCCTCCTGTGACATTATGTCATTGCCGTTTTCGTCCGTGGTGAACTCGCGGAAAAGCTCCTCCGGCGTGATGCGCTTGCGTGTATCCTCCTCCGTGCCGAACTCTTTAGGGATGGGGAAGAATGGCATGATGGGGGAGTGGTCGATGGAGTAGAACTCCACCTTGTCAAGAATCTCAAGCGTGTTGGAGAGAGCTTCGGGCACGTCGGCGAACACTTCGTTCATCTCCTCGCGCGTCTTAAACCATTCCTGCTTCGTATAGAGCATACGGTTGGGGTCGTCGAGGTCCTTTCCGGTGGCAAGGCAGAGCAGATGGTCATGGGCTTCGGCGTTGTCCTGATTGACAAAGTGGCAGTCGTTGGTGCAGACCAGCTTGATGCCGTATTCCTTTGCCAGCTCCATCAATACCTTGTTGGCTTGCTGCTGCAGCGGGAAGGTCTCGCGGTTGGCGCGCTGATGCGGGTCGCGCACCTCGTGGCGCTGAAGCTCCAGATAATAGTCGTCGCCGAACAGATTCTTATACCATTCGATGGCTTCCCTTGCTCCGGCTATGTCGTTCTTCAGAATCTTCGCCGGCACTTCGCCGGCTATACATGCCGAACAGACGATAAGGTCCTCATGATACTTCTCCAGGTCCTCGCGGTCAGTACGCGGACGCATGTAATAGCCGTCCACCCATGCGCGAGACACCAGCTTGATGAGGTTCTTGTATCCGTTGTAGTTCTTGGCGAGGACGATGAGGTGATAGCCTCCCATGTCGCCTTTCTCCTTCACACGGTCCGACTTCTTGCGGTGTGCCACGTACATCTCGCATCCGAAGATGGGCTTGAACGGCTCCTTGCCCTCCTTCTTCAGCTTACCGTTCACCTTGTTGCAGTAATTGAACAGCTCTTTTACGCCGAACATATTGCCATGATCGGTTATCGCCATACCGCGCATGCCGTTGGCAATGGCCTTGTCGACGAGCTTCTCAACGGGCGACTGGCCGTCGAGGAGAGAGTAGTACGTGTGGACGTGCAGATGTATGAAGTCTTCCATGTGTGGTGTGTGATTTTGTATAAATTGGAAATCAAAGTTAGCCCTTATTGCTGAGACAACCAAAAGAATAGTAGAAAAATTTGTCATTTCCGTAAAAAAAACTTACCTTTGCAAAGATAAAAAGGGCGCTTCTTGCTCATATGTTTTTCCGTATGCGCCGCATCCTTAACTATCGAAACCTCTATTTATTCACTCTATTATAAATTTAGCATCCTTATACATTCCCCGCTACTATGATAAAAAATATAAAGATAAAGAAACTTAAGAAGATACGACTTCATCGTGAAGGAACGGACACGCTCATTTATGGCTTCATTTTCATTGCCGCTGTGGCGCTGTTGCTGTGGCGTTTTGTGGACGTGAAGGCTCCTTTCTGGTGCTTCCTCGCCATAATGGGCACGGTGTATGGCATAGTGATAAACTTTTTCCGTTGCCCCATCCGTTACTTCCCGGAAGAGAACACTGAGAAAATAGTTGTGGCTCCGGCTGACGGACGCGTGGTGGTTATTGAGGAAGTGGAGGAGAATACGTACTTCCACGACCGCCGTATTATGGTGAGTATCTTTATGAGCCTCTTCAACGTACACGCCAACTGGTTCCCCGTTGACGGAAAGGTGAAGAAGGTGGAACATCACAACGGCAACTTCCATAAGGCTTGGCTTCCGAAGGCAAGTGAGGAGAACGAACACGCTGACGTGGTGATAACCACTCCCGAAGGAACGGACATCCTCTGCCGACAGATAGCCGGCGCCGTGGCTCGACGCATCGTCACCTACGCAAAGGAGGGAGAGGAATGCTACATCGACGAGCACCTCGGATTCATCAAGTTCGGCTCACGTGTGGACGTGTTCCTGCCGCTCGGAACGGAGATTTGCGTAAAGATGGGCCAGGCCACAACAGGCGACCAGACAATTATCGCAAAGCTTAGCTGACAACAGACTGACTTTTAATAAATTCAATACAACAAACTTCGAATTATGGCAAACATAATCACACGCATTATCCCCAACACCCTAACTTGTGGCAACCTCGTATCGGGCTGCATTGCTACAGTCTTTGCCCTCTCAGGCGACGCTCGGATGGCATTGTTGTGGATTATCGCAGGAGCCGTGTTTGACTTCTTCGACGGTATGAGCGCACGCCTTCTGAATGTCAGTTCGCCTATAGGCAAGGAGCTTGACTCGCTTGCCGATGACGTGACCTTCGGTGTGGCTCCGGCAGCCATCATCTTCCGTGAGCTTCAGACGCTGGAATGTCCTGACTTTCTTGCGCCCGTGGCAGAATACTTGCCCTATTTCGCTTTCGTTATGGCGGCTTTCTCTGCCTTGCGTCTTGCCAAGTTTAATCTTGACACACGCCAGACCACATCGTTCATCGGTCTGCCTACGCCAGCCAATGCCCTGTTCTGGGGATCTTTGCTGGTATCGCGTGCCGACTGGTTCGAGTCGTCTCCGCTTATGGTGCCCGTGCTTCTGGTGATGATTTGCTTCAGCAGCTGGCTCTTGGTGGCTGAGATTCCGATGTTCGCTCTGAAGTTCAAGCATTGGGGATGGAAAGAAAACGAGTTGCGTTACACGTTTATCGTCTTCTCCGCTGTTATGATTTATTTCTTCGGTATTATCCAAAGCTTCTGGATGATAGTGGCGTGGTACTTCATCGTTTCGTTGTGTTCGGATATGATGACAAAGAAAGCGCATGCCTAATGTTTATTGCTCATGTGCTTTAACGTTATGGCATGGTATTTGATTTAAGATATTCGGAAGTATTAATCAAATCATTTGTATAATCAAAAACGAATATTATGTCGGTATTTGCACTACTAATAAAATATCTGTTCATCGTCTTCATTCTCGTCGCCTTCTTCGTAATAGGAGTGGTGGCGTATTTCCTCCATCGCGTACGTAATGCTGCACGACGCTTCGCCAACGGCGGAATGGGAGGCGGACGTTCTTCTGCCGCCAATAACGGTACGTACGGCTCGGCTTCTTCGTCGTCCTCATCTACGTCTTCTTCTGCAAACAATACTGGCAGCAACGGTAATGCAGCAGGAAGCAGCAGACCGGTATCGGGCGACATCTACGATTCGCGTTCGCCTCGTGAGGCTAACCGCAAGATATTCGCAAAGGACGAAGGCGAATACGTCGACTTTGTGGAAGAATAAAGAATATATCAGAAATACATTTATATAAAACAAAAACGCCCTGCAAAGGTAAATCATAACCTTTGCAGGGCGTTTTCTATTTAGGAGTTGTGAGTTTCTCTATTCCAACACAACCTTTCTTGCCAGCAGACAGGCTCCGGTTATGCCGCCACGCTCGCGTAGCTTGGAGAGGCAGAGACGTGTGTCCTTGTTGACAAGGTTGAGCGAATACTTTCTTACTGAAGTCAGAACGGACTGGAGGAGGAAGTCGCCTGTGCGTGCCATCACGCCACCGATTACCACGAGTTCGGGGTTGAAGATGTTGATGAGGTTGGCGACGGTCTCGCCAAGGTTGCGTCCTATCTTCTCTATGACGTCTATGCAGAGCGGATCCTCATCGTTGATGGCGTCAATGATGTTGTCGAGCGTGAATATGTCGCCTTCCTTCTTTGTGAGAATTGACGATTCGCCAGCCTCGATGCGCTGCTTCACGATGCGCTGAAGAGCGCTGCCCGATGCTTCCGTCTCCAGACAGCCCTTCTTGCCGCAATGGCAAAGGATGTCGTTGTTGAATACGTGCATGTGTCCTATCTCGCCGGCAAATCCCGAACGACCTCTGTAGAGTTCGCCGTCGATGATGATGCCCAGTCCGAGTCCCCAGCTGTCGTTGATGAAGAGCACGTCCTTCTCTCCGCTCACCATTCCCTTCATATACTCTCCGTAAGCGAAGGCACGGGTGTCGTTCTCTATGCTTACATTGATGTTTATCTTCTCTGAGAGAGTGTTGGTGAGAGGACTTTCGAGGAAGTTGTATAATGTGTGTGAATAGCCGCTCTCTGAGTTGACGCGTCCGGAGATGCAGAATGTGACGTTAAGAATCTTGTCGTGCTTCACTTCCGTCTTTTCGATGAAGTTCTTCACGAGCGTGCACAGTTCGTCAATGGACTCCATCGTGTTGTTAATCAGACAAGGCACGTTGTCGTCCAGTTCTATAAGGTCGCCTCGGAAGTTCATAAGTCCGAGGTTAACGAAATTCTCCTTTATCTCGACACCGACGAAGAATCCCGAGTCGGGGTTGAGTCCGTAGAGTATAGGTCTGCGTCCTTCTCCTGTTTCCTGCTTTCCGTATTCGTTTACGTAGCCCATATTCTGCAACTCGCCCACTGCTTTGGTGATGGTCGGGATGCTGAGGTTTATTTCTTTCGCAAGTTCTTGGATGGTGGAATTACCGTTGGTTACGAAATATTTCAGGATTTTCTTTTTAAAGCAAACATTCTTCTTGTCGCCGTCAAGGTTAAAAGTGTTGAGCATAAGGTTTATTCTCCTATTATATATAAAGGTATTACCGGGGTTAGTTTGTTTTATGCAAAGTTACTGAAAATTGCTTTAAGTCACAAGTTTTAGCGTAAAAATATAGCGGCAAGGTATAGACTCACGTCTACCTTGCCGCTTCGATTGAAATAACAACACTAATATATAAAAGGTATGAAATTTGCTTTATTATAATAGCTGTTGCTTAAGATCTTTGGTTAGATCTTGCTGATGATGCCGAGCTTGGATGCCTCAAGGAACTTCACGATGCTGTTGATTTCCTTTCCTGGAGGCACCTGCTCCTTAATCTGGTTGATGGCATCAAAGACGCTTGTCTGTCCGTGGAACACCAGACGGTATGCGTTGGCGATGTGGCTGATGACCTTCTCGGTTGTTCCAGACGACTGGAGGAGAGTCTCGTTAACGCCAGCGTAGCGTACTGGATTGTCGGTTGCGACGATAAACGGGGGCACGTCCTTCGAGATACGTACACCGCTGGTCACCATTGAAGCGCCGCCGATGCGAACGTTTGAGTTGATGATGACACCAGATGAGAAGATTGCAGCGCTGTGAATCTCGCAGTCGCCAGCCACCTTCGTACCGTAACCGAACGTCACGTAGTCGTCAATCTTTGTGTCGTGCGATATATGAACGCCCTCCATGAAGAAGTTGCGGTTGCCGATACTTGTCTCGCCGTCCTTGAATGTGGCGCGGTTTACCACCACATTCTCACGGAAGATGTTCTCGTCGCCGATGACGAGGCGTGTCTCGTCGCCCTTGTAGTTGAAGTCCTGCGGCTCCGCACCGAGCACGGTGTTCTGATACACCTTGTTGCCACGACCCATAACGGTGCCCTTCATGATGCTTACGTAGGGGAAGATGATGCAGTCATCGCCGATAACCACGTCGTCCTCTATGTATGCGAACGGGTAGATTGTGACATTCTTGCCAATCTTTGCGCCCGGGGCTATGTATGCTTTATCACTAATCATAATTAATCTATTTACAAGTTACGAGTTATAAAAACTCCTAATTCCTAAAATCTTCCTCCTCCCAAAGCATAGTAGAGGTTTACGACGGCTTGCATCTTGTAGAAGTCGTCTGCCACCTTAGAGAGTTCTGCGTTGAGGAGGCTCTGCTGAGCGGTGATAATCTCGAGGTATGTGGCTGAGCCGTCGTTGAACAACATCTTGTTGTACTCTACGTTCTTCTTCAGACTCTCCACCTGCTTGGCCTCCAGCTCGCTCTTCTCCTTGGAAGAGTTGTAGAGCACGAGGGCGTTGCTTACCTCAGATCCTGCTGAGAGCACGGCGTTCTGCCATGTATTGAAAGCCTGCTCCTGCTTAGACTTAGCCACCTTCAGACCAGCAACGAGCTGTCCGTGTGCGAAGATAGGCTGCACGAGTGAGCCAACAGCAGAGAGAAGCCACTTGCCAGGATTGGTTATGCCCATGCCACCGGAGTTGGTGAAGGCGCCCGTTCCTGAGATGGTGATGCTCGGATAGAAGCGTGAGCGTGCTGTGTTTACGTCGTAGAAGCACTGTGCGAGCGACATTTCAGCGTAGTGAACGTCGGGACGGTTAGCGAGAAGCTGGATGCCTACGCCCGTTGAGAACTCAGCGGGGAGCGACTGTCCCTCGAAGGTTCCGCGCTGGATGGTCTGTGCCTGCTGACCGAGAAGCAGCGAAAGCGAATTCTCTGTCTCGCGAATCTGACGCTTGAGGTCGGCTGCCTGAGCCTTCACGGAGTACATATTAGCCTCTGCGCTTTGCACGCTGGTCTCCTTCACACGACCCAGTTCCTTCTGAATCTTCATGATGTTCCATGTCTCTTCGGTCAGCTTGGTCATGTCCGTTACCACCTGCAGCTGCTTGTCAAGCATGAGCAGAGTGTAATACATGTTGGCGATGTTGGATATGATCTTGGTCTGCACCACCAGCTGATAGTCCTTCGTGGCGAGCAGAGCCATCTGTGCCGAACGCTTCACGTTGAGCAGATTGCCGAAGAGGTCAATGCTCCACGATGCTGTGATGGGCAGCTGATAGGTCTTGGTGGCCTTGTTGCCGTCCCATGAAGCGATGGTTCCCTGCGGTGTGAAGGTGAAGCCGGGCACGAATGCCAGCTTAGCCACCATGAGCTGGTCCTCCACCATCTTGACGTTGAGTGCGGCATTCAGCATGTTGGTGTTGTTGGCGATGCCCTTCTCGATGAGCGACTGCAGCTGCGGGTCGGTGAACACCTGACGCCAAGGCAGATTGCCGAAGCTTGCGGTGTCGGTGACGGCGAGCGTGTCAGTGTTGCTCACAACGTCGCGTACGAGTCCTTTGGTGTTTACCTCAGGACGCTCGTACTTGTTGTATATTCCGCAGCTGGTCATCAGAAGCGATGCCGATGCGAAAAGTATTATCTTGTTCAATTTCATTGTTTCGTCTTTTAATTTCTTAAGAGCTTACTTCGTATTCTTGTCAATCTGCTCGTTCAGTGCTCCAGCCACATACGGGTTGGTGTACTGGCGTACCTCGCTGTCCACGTCGGCATGGTCGTTCTCGAACTCGATAGGCTTGATCTTCTCCTGCAGAGTCTGGAAGATATAGAACAGGGCAGGCACAATCATAATCTGGCAGAGCATACCGATGAGCATACCGCCTACGGCTGCTGCACCAAGAGTCATGTTACCGTTGTAGCCTACACCCCAAGGCATGAGCAATGGGAGAAGACCGATAATCATAGCCAGTGAGGTCATAAGGATAGGACGCAGACGGGCTGACGCACCGAGCACTGCCGACCATGAGATGGCCATACCTGTCTGACGACGTTCGAGGGCGAACTGTACGATAAGGATGGCGTTCTTGGCAAGAAGACCCATAAGCATGATGAGCGCAATCTGCATGTAGATGTCGTTGTTCTTACCGAACATGTTGGTGAAGATAAACGCACCTGCAAGACCGAACGGGATGGAGAGGATTACTGACAGCGGCAGGATGTACGACTCGTACTGTGCCGACAGAATCAGGTAAACGAAGGTCAGACAGAGCACGAAGACGATGGCTGTAGAGTTGCTCGACTCCTGCTCAGTACGTGTCAGACCAGAGAACTCGTATGTGTATCCTGCGGGCAGAGATGTCTTTGCCACCTCGTCCATGGCCTTGATGGCATCACCCGTTGAGTAGCCCTCAGCAGCCGAAGCGTTCACGTTGATGGATGTGAAGAGGTTGAAACGGTCAATCTCCTGCGGACCGTATACGCGGCTCAGGTTTACGTACTCGTTGATAGGAGCCATCTCGCCTGCGCTTGTACGGACGTAGATGTTGTCCAGACTCTTCAGGTCGGCACGATTCTCAGGTGCTGACTGGATGTACACACGATAGAGCTTACCGTATGCGTTGAAGTTAGAAGCATACATACCTCCGTAATAGCCCTGCATGGTGGTGAGGACAGTAGAGGGGTCGATGCCGCTCTGCTTACACTTCGATACGTCCACATCAATCTTATACTGCGGATACTTGGTGTTGTATGAGGTCATGGCGTTCGAAATCTCCGGACGCTTGTTAAGCTCAGCGATGAAGTTCTGTGTTATATCAAAGAACTTGTTGACGTCGCCACCGGTGCGGTCCTGCATAGAGAAGGTCATACCGTTGGTGGCAGAGAAGCCCTGCACCATAGGCGGCTGGAAGGCAAGAATCTGCGCACCCTTGATGGCTGCGGTCTGCTTGTATATCATACCGAGCACCATGCCCGAACCGAGGTTGTGCACGCCGATATACTTCAGCGGGCCTTCCTCTTTCTGACGATCCTCGAAGCTCTTGAGCTTGATGATGAACGTACCCTGGTTAGAACCCTGACCTGCGATGAAGTTATAGCCAGTGATACGCATACGGCTGGCGATAGCGGGGTTGGTGGCAAGCATGCGGTCCACTTCGTCCATCACCCCATTGGTCTTCTTCATAGAAGTTCCCGGAGGTGTAGATACTGTACAGAATACGGTACCCGTATCCTCGTCAGGCACAAGACCGGTCTTTGTGGTGCTCATAAGCACGCCCATACCAACGATGGCGATGATTACTGTAACGATGGCGATGACGGGGCGCTCCACGATGCGACGCACACCCTTGGTATACTTCTCCTGAACCTTGCCATAAGCGGCGTTGAACGATGCGTGGAAACGGTCAATCATAGTCATCTTGCGCTCCTTGCCGTGCTCGTCCTTCGGCTTCAGCAAGATAG
>ERZ1035051.605-NODE-605-length-12102-cov-8.392795_pt1 | contig 12102 bp, 10 predicted proteins | sample MGYA00520586_ERZ1035051 | MGnify/ENA primary metagenome ERZ1035051 (study PRJEB33766, sample SAMN09781692) | gut metagenome | biome: gut microbiome | host: Homo sapiens | place: Madagascar | study: EMG produced TPA metagenomics assembly of the PRJNA485056 data set...
TCTGCCGGCAATGGCACAACGCGACTTCCGGCTGACCGAACAGCGCAACGTATGGCTGACATCGGACAACGCCGCAGCTCTCACCTCCTTCGACGACAGCACCATAGCTCACGCCACGTTCTCTTATCGTCACGACGAAGGCAAGCTGCACACCATGTCAGAAGGAAAGCGTCAAGACGCTTATGATGCCGACGTGCAGTCATACTGCAGACTCTCAGCAGACATTGTGGCTTACGGCAGAGCCACGTACAGCCGACACAACATCTCAGATGCTGCCGGCAGCATGCTTATGCCTACAATGCAGCTGAAGCCGTTTGACCTCGTTGAGGAAACAAACGACAATGCCGGCGACAAGAGTATGGAGACATTCTGCATAAACGGAGCCATCGGCTGGAGAGCATGGCGACGGCTGGCTGTAGGCGCACGCCTCAACTATACAGCCGGCACATACACCAAGCAGCGCGACCTTCGTCACAGCAATACGCTGACGGATATGGACGTAAGGACGGACGCCTTCCTTGCGTTGCCTCACAACAGTGGCATTGGTGTAGGACTGGTCTATAACCGTCGCATAGAGGCTATGCAATTTAAGACCTACGGCACTACGGACCAGATCTACTACACGCTCATCGACTATGCCAACCGTCACGGCGAACGAGAGACTTTCGGCACCGAAGGGTTCACCGACAGCAAGAACCGTCTGCCGCTGCTCTCAGAACACATTGGCGTGACGGCTCAAGCCAAGTATGACCGTCTGTTCGCTGACATCACGTACAGCCACCGCACCGGCTACTACGGACGTAAGTCGCAATACAGCGCTTCGCATGAGCAGCACCACGGCGACTGCCTCGCAATGCATCTGCGCTACGACATGACACAAAACGTGGAGCGTCTCGTATGGATGGACCTGCGCCTGACCACCGAAAGCCTCACATCCGAACGCGAGAACTATAGGCAGACAACAGCCACAAACGGCACGGCTGCCACATACTACGAATACTTCGAACCTACTAAGATGGCAGACAAGGTGCAGACCTACGGCATGGCTACTGTGAACGCCTACTGGAAACCGTCGGGACAGATATTCTTATGGCACATCATGGGAGGCACCCACTACTGGACACGCCGGCAGACCGCCTACGTCTATCCTAACACATACACCACATCGCGCCACATCATCGCTCCGTTTGTAAGCACCCGACGCAGTCTGCTCACACGAGGAGGCAAGCTATGGTCAGCAGAAGCAGGAGTGATAACCACAATGGTCAGCTTCAGCCAAGTGGCAGCACATGCAGCCGTCAAATACGAAATGCCAGTCAAAGGCACATCCTTACGTCCTGCCATATCGCTGAGATATGACTTCCGCCAAGCCACCGATGACGACATGAAAGGAATGGTACGCAACACGCTGACCGTAACCGCGGCAGCAACATTTTAGGAAACAACTTAAAAAAAATCAGAATATGAAGAAAATCTTTACATTTATCTTCGCTTGCACAGCAGCGATGACAGCAATGGCTCAGAGCGACGGCTCTACAGTATCATGGGGTCTTAACGGCACTGGCACGGAGGCAGACCCTTACACCATCAGCACAGCAGCCGACTTCGCTGCAATGGCAAACAACTGCAACGCAGACCACAAGGGAACCGGCGAGTACTTTAAGATGACTAACGACATCGACTTCGGCGGTTCGGAAGCGAGCCCGACGCAACTGCCTGCCATCGGTAAGGACGGCAACACCCAGATCACTAAGATAGCCTATGGCTTTGACGGAACGTTTGACGGCGACGGACACACCATCAGTGGCATCTATCACACCGAGAACGGCAATAATGCTGAAGGTAAGTATAACGCCCTGTTCGGATGCATCGACAAGAATGGTGTGGTGAAGAACATTGTCTTCAGCGAGAACAACCACATAACAAGCTACAACTACGTCGGCTCCATCGCTTCGCTAAATATGGGCACCATAGAGAACTGCTCCAACTATGCAGACATCACAGCCACAAACTTCGCAGCCGGCGGAATATGCGGATTCATGGTCAACGGCAACGGAACCGTGAAAGACTGCCATAACTACGGCAACGTGAAGGCTATGACTTACGCTTCTGGCATCTGCGGCGGATCGCAGTCGGGCAAAAGCATCACTACGTACAGCTATCTTATAGAGGGCTGCACCAACAGCGGCAATCTTTCAACCAGCAACGGCCTTGGTTCGGCTGGCATTGCCGGATCTTACTCTGGCGCCATACGAAACTGCACCAACAGCGGCAACGTGGACGACACTCAGGGAACAGCCAAGAGCAAGCAGTATACAGCCGGCATCGTAAGCTGCGCCAGCAACGCTGTGGACATCGAGGGTTGCACCAACAGCGGCTCTGTAAGCGGCGTGAAGAACGTGGGCGGCATTGTCGGCAACGTGATGAAGGGCGACGAGGCAGCAACGGCTATCAGCAACTGCGTCAATAACGGAGCAGTAAGCGGACAGGACCTTTACGTAGCCGGCATCGTAGGCAATTCGGCACGTGCCGAAGGACTGGTATCGGTAGTGAAGTGCACTAACAATGGCGAGGTAACATCTACTGGCACCTCTGAGTTTATCGGCAACCTGCGCGGCAACACCACCATTGCTCTTGGCGATGGCAACGTGATTGGAGCCGGACTCAAGGTTCTGCCTCTCGACCCGACTGACCCGACTGGCATCAGCGACGTGAATGTCAACAAGACCGCCAACGGTGTATTCCTGAGAAACGGCAAGATCGTAATTGTCAAGAACAACAAGGAATATACAGTCGGAGGCGTTCAGATAGTTGAGAAATAAAAAAACACCCGACTATAAAAACAACTTAAATACTGAATATGAGACAAAGACGTATCTTCTCTCTTCTTATGTGCCTTGGCAGCTGCATAGCTGTCTCGGCACAGACCTTGCCTCTCGACAGCTGCATTCGCAAAGGCAAACTCGCCAACGGGCTTACCTATTACATACGCCACAACGCCCAGACTCCAGGACAGGCCGACTTCTACATCGCTCAGCGTGTTGGCTCAATACTTGAAAACCCAGAGCAGCGCGGTCTGGCTCACTTTCTGGAGCACATGGCATTCAACGGCACACGCAACTTTCCTGACGGCAATGGCGGCGAACGCTCCGTACGTAACTGGTGTGAGCGCAACGGCATAAAGTTCGGTGCCGACCTCAATGCCTACACCTCCATAGACCAGACCGTCTATAACATATCCAACGCTCCCGTGAACAAGGCTGGCGTTACAGACACCTGCCTCATCATTCTGCACGACTGGGCTGGCTCGCTGCTGCTCAAGGATAACGAAATCGACCAGGAGCGTGGCGTGATACGTGAAGAATGGCGCACACGACGCTCACGTATGGCAACGCAGCGTATGATGGAGAATGCCATGCCTGTGATATACGCCGGATCGAAGTATGCCGACTGTCTGCCGATAGGACATATAGAAGTGGTGGATACGTTCCATTACGATGTTCTGCGCGACTATTACCACAAGTGGTATCGTCCCGACCTGCAGGGCATTATCGTTGTGGGCGACATCAATGTAGACGAGATTGAAGCCAAGATAAAGAGCCTCTTTAATGACGACTCGGTGCCAGCAGGTGCCCCACAGCGCACTTACTATACGGTGCCCGACAACAAGGAGATGATAGTATACACCCAAGCCGACAAGGAGCAGCCCACGCTCAACTTCTCGCTATACATGAAGCACGATGCCGAACCACGAGAGACGAGAGCCACACGCGAGGCTTTCCTCGGCAGCTACAAGTCGAAGCTCGCCATGTTCATACTGCGTCAGCGACTGGCTCAGCTTTCACACGAGGCACAGCCGAGAGTGATGTCAGCAAGTTGCCGCGCAGGCAACTTCTACGTCACCACAGAGAAGGATGCCTTCGCTCTCAACATCGGTCTGATGCCCAACAATCCGCAGGCTGGCATTGATGCAGCCATAGAGATTGTGGAGAAGGCAAGACGTTACGGATTTACGGAGGCTGAACTGGAGCACGCCAAGGTGCAGCACACCGTCAACATCGAACACCGCCTTGACAACAAGGACAAGACACGAAACGCCGAATATGCCAAGAACATCGTGTCTAACTTCTGCAGCGACGAGCCTTGCATGAACATCGAATACGAGGCAGCTCTGGAGGCTGAGTTCTCTGCCAGCGTCACTCTCGACGACATCAACGAGACAATGAAGGAAATGGCAGACAATCAGAATCAGGTGTGCATCGTCTTCGGTCCGACAGAGTATGACGGCAAGCCATACACCATGCCTTCGGAAGATCAGTTCCGTACATGGATAGAGAACGCGCAGAAGCAGGAATACGCCAACGACAACTCGTCACGTCAGGTTGACCCTGTCTTCATGAAGAAGCTGCCCAAGAAGGGCAAGATTCTCTCCAAGCATACAGCCGCCAACGGCTACACCGAATATCTCCTCTCTAACGGCATAAAGGTGAGCGCGCGACAGTCAGACATCGAGCCCAACCGCCTTACTATAAACATGTTTCGCATGGGCGGTCGCTCGCTCTATCCTGACACAGACGCTCCGACGCTGCAATTCCTCGGAAGCGTAGTGAAAGAGAGCGGAGCTGCCGACTTCGACTTTCTCACTCTCGAGAAGAAGCGCCGGGGCAAGGCGCTGCGCGTGGTGCCATACATCGACGACGAGGAAGAAGGTGTGAAGGGAGTTTGCGTGGCGTCCGACCTTAAGACGTGGTTGCAGATAATGTATCTCTACCTCACCAATCCGCGCAAGGACAAGGCCATATTCCAGAATATGATATCCAAACAACAGTCGATGTTGCGTAATCGCAACGCAAGCCCTAACGTCACCTACAACGACTCGTTGCGCGTAGCCGTATACGGAGAACGCAAGCGCACCCAACCGCTCACGGCTGACCGCATGAACGAGGTAAGCTTCGACCGCATCTACCAGATTTACAACGAGCGCTTCAGCAATCTTGCAGGCATGAACCTCATCATTACGGGTGATATACGCGAGGACGACTTCGAAGAACTGATCTGCCAATACGTTGCAAGTCTGCCTGGCAAGAAGAACACCAACAACGACTGCAAACCCGGAGAATACACTCTCGACATTCAGGAGGGAAAGGTTACGAAGGTGTTCCACAAAGAGATGGCAACTCCTTCGGCACAGACCAACATCGTCTATTCTGCACCTATAGCCTACACCGCAGACACAGACCTCAAGCTCGACGTGCTCTCTCAGATTATGCGCGGCGTCTACACAGAAAAGGTGCGCGAGGAAAAGGGAGGCACATACGGCGTTAACGTGGAGGGACAGTTCTGGAGATATCCTGCAGACGGATGCTCAATGACCGTCAGCTTCCGTTGCGACCCGAACAAATACGACGAGCTTCTGCCCGTAATAGACCAGCAGCTGCAACGCATGGCAGCAGATGGTCCCACCGAGGAACAACTGGAAAAAGTGAAGGAATATGCTCGCAAGAACTACAGTCGCGCCGTGCTCACCAACGGATGGTGGGAATACGTGCGCTATCACGAACTGCGCGAGGGCATCGACTTCAACAAGGACTATCTGCAGAAGGTGGACAGTCTCACCACTGACAGCATTCGCGACTTCTGCCGACAGCTCACAGCGGCAGGCAATCGCATTCAGGTAACAATGAAATAACTCAGAAAAAGAAAAAGAAATGACAAAGAACATGCTTTCAATAAGGAAGTGCATCAAAAGAGGAGCAGCGACAACATTGCTGCTCCTCGCAGCCATCACCATCCAAGCCGACAACGTGATGAAACGACACGCCGACGGCACCTGCTCAGTAAACACCAGAACAATATGTAAAGCCCGTGGCTATCGCAAAGGCACCCCTGTAGAGGTGTACTTCAAGAACGGCAAGGTGCTGAAAGTGGTGGCTCTGAAAAACGAAGAAACAGTGCCTTACTTCGCCCGCATAAAGAAGTTTCTGCTGCCACTTTACAACAACCTGAAAGTATCAAAGGCTAAGAAGCTCGCCGAGCGTACAGACATAGACGGATGCACCGGTGCAACGTTCAGCACAAAGGCAGTACAGAAAAACATACAGACTGCCATTGGATATTACGAGAAGAACAAGTAAGACAATACTACATTTTAAGATTGCGGTAGAGAAAGAAAAACTCTACCGCATTTTTTTATATGTGCCGTTTGTATAAAATTTGTTTGATATCCCATATATTTTGTATACCTTCGCATAAAGATAGAAGGAAAGTAAAGTTCTGACATTTAAGAATTTCCATCGTCCAACATCCCACGCATATTATTACCAATATTGACATTCCTGAGATATGAACAAAACAGAAACTATACATCAAATAACATTCAGCCCTACCGGCGAAACACGCCGTGTAAGCGAATTATTGTGTAAAGCAATGGAGGCTGAGAGCAACATTACAGAACTTTGCACAAAGCAGGAGAACTTGTCATATCCACAAGTCTCTGCTGACGACTTGGTGATTATCTCCATGCCCGTGTATGCTGGTCGTGTGCCAGCTTTGGCTGTGGAAAGGCTGAAAGGCATAAAGGCAAACGGTGCCAAGTGTGTGATTGTGGCTGTCTATGGCAACAGAGCCTATGAAGATGCCTTAGTGGAAATGCAGGATGTCTGTACGGAGATGGGCTTTAGGGTGATAGCTGCTGTTGCAGCCATTGCAGAACACAGTATTTGCAGGATGTACGGCGCCGGCAGACCTGACGCTGAGGACGCCAAAGAATTAGCCTCGTTCGGCGCGGCTATAATTGGAAAGGCGAAGAAGGAACTGCCTTTCGAGCCACTTGTATTGCTAGGTAACCGTCCTTACAAGCAAGGTTGCGTTGGCCCCTACCCCGTCGCCGGCGACCTTTGCACGGAATGCGGACTTTGCGCGAGCGAATGCCCAACGGGAGCTATATCACTGGACAATCCAAAGAGCAACAATCATGAACTTTGCATCGGTTGCATGCGCTGTGTGAAGGTTTGTCCTGCTCAGACAAGAGGCATAGGCGAACGTCTTAACATGCTGGTGGCTCACCTTAAACCGTTATGTAGCGAAAGAAAGAATAACGAGCTATTCATATAAAATAGACAACTTATGTTAATATAACATAAATATACAAATGAGAAAATACGGATAAATGTGGTATATAAAATAAAATATGTAACTTTGCACCCGCTATTACGAGTTAGTAGCATAATTCAAACCATAAAACAATAAAATAAAAAAATGGCAACAAAAATCAGATTGCAGCGCGGCGGACGTAAAGGTTACGCCTTCTATCGTATCGTTATCGCTGACTCAAGAGCACCACGTGATGGTAAATTCACTGAGAAGATTGGTACTTACAACCCTAACACCAATCCTGCTACCGTAGATTTGGATTTCGACCGTGCACTCTACTGGGTAGAGACTGGCGCACAGCCCACAGCTACAGCACACAACATCCTCAAGGGCGAGGGCGTATACTTGATGAAGCACCTCCGTGGTGGCGTTAAGAAGGGCGCTTTCGACGAGGCTACAGCACAGAAGAAGTTCGACGCTTGGAAGGAAAACAAGCAGAACGGCCTGAACTCTGTACGTGAGAACGAGGCTAAGGAGAAGTCTGCAGCTGCTGCTAAGGAGCTTGAGGCTGAGAAGAAGATCAACGAGGCTATCGCTAAGAAGGTGGCTGAGAAGAAGGCCGCTGAGGCTGCTGCTAAGGCTGAGGCTGAAGCTGCTGCTAACGCAGAGGCTGCTGAGGCTCCCGCTGAGGCATAAGCAAGATAGCGTAATGATAAAAGCATTAAGCTAACAAACAAACACATGAATCCCAAGGACAAGACAGTTCTTGGGATTTATTGTTTTTAGACATATATACACATAATCCCTTTGTTGAACTAAAAGACAAAAGCACGTGAACACATCACATCATACATCCACAACGTTCAACTGCAAGGCCATCGCCCTCGACCTTGACGGAACGCTTACAAATCACGAGAAGGTAATAACGCCTCTTACAAAGAAAGCCCTGCTTGAAGCGCAGGAGAAGGGCATCAGCATCATTCTTGCCTCAGGTCGTCCCACATACGGCATCGCCCCATTGGCGGACGAACTGGGACTGGACACAAAGGGAGGATACATCCTTGCCTACAATGGAGGAAAGATTGTGGACTGGCGCACCAAGGAAGATATTTATTCGAACTGTCTTCCTGAGGATGTCGTACCCGAGATTTACGAATACGCAAAGACTCACCAGCATGCTCTCTTGGGATACAAGGGAAAGGAGATTGTGACGGAATGCCCTACAGACAAATACGTTCTTGAGGAGTCGCGCATCAACAAGATGCCCGTAAGAAAGGTGGATAACCTTCTGGAGGTAATCGAACGCAACCCAACGAAGCTGCTTATGACTGGTGATCCAGAAGACATGAAGAAGACTGAGACTGACCTTGCTGGAATAATGAAGGGAAGGATGGACGTGTTCAGATCAGCCCCGTTCTTCGTTGAACTGGTGCCAATGGGCATCGACAAGGCAGAATCGCTGAAAAGATTGCTCGCCATCATGGGCATAGGAACCGAAAACCTTATGTCGTTCGGCGACGGATATAACGACATAAGTATGATTAAACTGGCTGGTATGGGAATCGCCATGGAGAATGCAGCGCAAGAAGTGAAGGAAGCAGCCGACTACGTCACGCTGTCAAACGAAGAGGACGGCGTAGCTGCAGCATTGAAGAAATTTATCGAATAAAGAAAATAGGAGCTGTGGACAAAGATATCCGCAGCTCCTATTGTTTTTATTCTCTTGCATACGTCAATACATAATCCTCATTGAACGTATAGTCTATACGGACGCTCTCGCCGGTTATAAGATTATTGCCGCATAACGCCCCACCCTGCTCCGCATCCATTATCTTGATGTTCTGGAAAGTCAGACGCTCGTCTGAATAGAGCTTATAGATTGTTTCCTTGGCACACCAGAACAGCAACGTCGGGATAACATCAGGGACAATATCTTGATATCCCTTCTCATCTTTTTCCTTTGAAAACTGCAAAGCATTAGGCTTTTCATCCTCTCGCAGGAACCTGTCAGCTATACGAAGCACTCGTGTATTGATGTATTCAATATCCACAGCCACATCACAAGACATTGATAGGATCACAGAAACAAAGCCCTTGGTGTGGCTAATGCCAATCTTATAACCTTCCACATACGGTTTGCCTGAAGGTTCATGACCGATAACAAGATTTCTGTTGCCCGTCATGGCAAAGAGCAAGGAATAGACAGAAGCGGTCTCTTTTCGCCTGCCATCTGACAGACTCATCAGTCGGTCGTAAAATGGCAAGGAAGCGAATTTCTCATAATTGAGATTCTCTTCCATCTCCCAAACACCAAGACGTACATCCTTATCGATTTCATTTATGAACAATAATGCCATAACGTATAACTACTATAAGGATTACTACTCATCAGAAGCCGATTTATCACGATTCTCATGAACAATTACCTTTACCTTACTGATACGGCGTTCTTCAATACTTACAATCTCAAAGGTATAGTTCTTATAGTCAATCTTCTCATGGACGCTAAGGAAGTCGCCCTTTATCTCAAGCAAGAGTCCGGCAAGCGTATCTGCATCACCCTCCACATCAGAAAACTCATCGTCGTCCACATTCAGAATCTTGCAGAAGTCGGTAAGCAAAGTCTTGCCCTCAAAGATGTACGTGTTATAGTTCAACTTTGTGTAAGTCTTGTCTTCTTCATCGTATTCGTCGTTTATCTCGCCTACAATCTCCTCAAGGATATCCTCGAGGGTAACAAGACCACTCGTACCGCCAAACTCATCCACAACGATGGCGATATGCACCTTGTCCTCCTGGAATTCTCGCATAAGATCGTCAATCTTCTTTGTTTCAGGAACGAAATAAGGAGGACGCATAAGACTCTGCCAACGGAAGGTGGTGGGTTTAGAGAGATGCGGAAGTAAATCCTTGATGTAGAGAATGCCGCGGATATTATCCGCACTATTCTGATAAACCGGTATACGACTGTAATTATTCTCAATAACACAGTTGAGCACTTCCTGATAAGTGGATCTGATGTCGATGCCAACGATGTCCTGACGACTGGTCATCACCTCCTTTGCTGTTTCGTCACCAAAGCGAATAATACCCTTAAGCATACTCTGCTCGTCCTTGATATCGTCCTTATCAGTAAGCTCAAGAGCCTGCTCAAGGTCGTCTACGCTAAGTACATGGCTCTCCTTCTGCACCACCTTTTCGGCAAGCACACCACTTCTCAGTAGCACGTTCTCAATAGGCCAGAACAATTTACGGCAGAAAGTGATTCCTCCAACACACTTACGGCAGAACCCCAACGGATCCTGACGACTGTATACCTTCGGCATAATCTCGCCAAAGAGAAGGAGCAGGAAGGTAAGAAGAACCGTTAACGAAAGAAACTGCAACCAATATGCACGCGGACCAAAGTTCATTATGTGAGCAAAAATGTAATTGCACAACATAATAATGGTGACGTTCACGAAGTTGTTGGTGATGAGAATGGTTGCCAAAGTGCGCTCGCTATCCTCACGCAAAGCCTGAATTTTCTTATCGCTGGACGTACGCTGGTCGCTAATCTCTGAGAGATCGGAAGGTGAAAGGCTGAAGAAAGCTATCTCCGAACCACTTGCAAAGGCAGAAGCTCCCATAAGCAACATCACCAAGAATATTGCAAACAACACACCCAACGTAGGCAGTTGGAAGGAAACGTCATTAAATGACTGTACGAAAAAATCTATATAAGGGTCAAGCATAATTATAATGATTAGAATGGCAAGGCGTCATCTTGAGTGTCTATCTTATTGACACCGGCACCCTGTTGTTGGCTTGCATCTACAGCCTGCGGCTTGGCAGAAGAAGCGTTACGAGGAGTAAGAAGCTCCATATTCTCGGCATAAATCTCAGTAACGTAGTGTCTGATGCCCTTCTTATCGTCATAAAAACGATAACGGATGCGACCCTCGATACAGATCTTGTCGCCTTTATGCACATATTTCTCCGTAATCTTAGCCAACTCGCGCCACACCACAATGTTGTGCCAGTCTGTACGGTCCGGCACACGCGTTCCGTTAGGAAGCACATAGCCACGCTCCGTTGTAGCAAGCGAAAACTGTGCCACAGCCTGGTCAGCGTCATAATATTTCACTTCCGGCTCCTTGCCGACATTTCCGATTAGTAGAACCTTATTCATATCTAAACTGTGCTTTTATGATGGTTGCTGATATATAAAAAAGACAAAGGGTGCCATGCTACTATGGCAGACACCCTTTCTTTATATCAATGTTCTTTCTCTTCTATTTCCACATTCCCAAATACTTGTAATGGAAATTCTTGCCTTTTGCAGACGGGAACTGCGAACGATTGTCCACTCTTCCGCGCAAATGCTCTACAATACGATTGTAGCAATCCTGCCCAGAGTTGGCTTTGCAACGCACTACGAACTTCGTATCGCGATACTCATGCTTTCCGGTAGCAGGAACAAGCACAACACGCTTGAAGTCGAGCTCGCCCTCATACCATCCCATACGTTCTTCTGTAAGGCGATTAGTCGTGGCAGAAGCTCCGTCACGCTTATCAGCCGCCGAACCATTGTTCTGTCCGTTGGAATGAAGAGCTTTCTTCTGCTTGAAGTCAAGCATTGTAGCCGCTGTAGTCTTAATTATAATAAAGTATACTCTGGGGCGAATTTTATACCTTTTAGGATAATAGACTTCACCTTGAGCATAATCCCTGATATCGGCCTCCAAATCTGGATTCATGCCTATCTCGGGAATTGAACTCAAAAAATCCAAAGCCTCGTCGACATTATGAACTAATGTCTCCTTATCAAAATATCTTAAGTATAAATTCATTGATTGTCGAAATCTGGTTTATAAGATAGGATAATAAAAAGAAGAGCGGCAAACGGGACTTGAACCCGCGACCCCAACCTTGGCAAGGTTGTGCTCTACCAACTGAGCTATTGCCGCAGAACAACTTTGGTGAAGAGGAGGAGACTCGAACTCCCACGACACAATTGTCACTACCCCC
>ERZ1035051.623-NODE-623-length-11815-cov-32.288010_pt1 | contig 11815 bp, 8 predicted proteins | sample MGYA00520586_ERZ1035051 | MGnify/ENA primary metagenome ERZ1035051 (study PRJEB33766, sample SAMN09781692) | gut metagenome | biome: gut microbiome | host: Homo sapiens | place: Madagascar | study: EMG produced TPA metagenomics assembly of the PRJNA485056 data set...
GCAAGAAAGTAATATTCATCGATGAATTGCCATGGATGGATACCGCCAAATCGGGATTCATACCAGCACTGGAAAACTTCTGGAACAGTTGGGCTGTACTGCGCAACGACATCAAACTCATCGTTTGCGGATCAGCCACATCCTGGATGATCAACAACCTGATTCGCAACCGTGGTGGCTTGCACAACCGACTGACCCATCATCTGATCGTAAAACCATTCACTCTGCACGAATGCGAAGAATACTTCAAGGCTTACCACTTCGGCTACAGCCGAAAACAGATAGCAGAATGCTATATGGTTATGGGTGGAATACCTTATTATCTGTCTATGATGGATAAATCGAAAAGTCTGGCACAGAACATCGATCAGCTGTTTTTCGCAGACAATGCAGAACTGAAAGATGAATTCAACGACTTATACAGAGCTTTGTTTAAGAAATCAGCCGACCATATCGCCGTGGTTACTGCCCTTGCTACCAAAGGAATGGGTATGACCCGACAGGAACTGGTCAAAGCATCGGGAGGAAAAGATAATGGAGCCTTCTCTACTGTACTGGAAGAATTGGAACAATGCGGATTCATCCGTCTGTATGAACCATTCAGCACTACCAACAAGATGACTTCCGACATTCGCCAAAAGCGAAACACCTTATTTCAGTTAGTAGATTTCTATACGCTCTTCTACTTCCGGTTCATCAGACATAACAAGTATCAGGATTCCAGTTTCTGGTCATCCTCCCAGAACAGTCAGCTATACCATACTTGGGCAGGACTGTCGTTTGAGATGCTTTGTCTAAACCATATAGACAAAATCAAGCATGCCCTGGGAATTTCGGGAGTACAGACCTTGGTTTGCTCATGGCGAAGCAGCAACACAGAAAAGGGAGCTCAAATAGACTTGCTGATAGACCGGAAAGATGAAACCATCAACATCTGTGAGATGAAATTCTACAAGAGCGAATTCGAAATCAGCAAGGAATATGAGGAGAAATTGCAGGAGAAACTTCGTTTCTTCACTGAAGAGACGAAGACTTCCAAATCGCTTCTCCTCACATTGATTACTTCTTTCGGATTGAAGCAGAACAAACATAGCGACATCGTACAGAAACAGATTACGATGAATGATTTGTTTATTTAAAAGATAACCCCTAAAATGAAAGGGTGTGGCTCATCTTGTCAAGAGCCACACCATAAGATGTCGTTGTCCAGAAATCCCAGTTGCCGCCACCACCTATATTATCACTCATATAGGTGTAGCCACCCATCTGCGAATTATATGCCCCCATCAGGCAGCCAATATACTGATAGATTTTGCAAAGATACAGTTTTTATGTTAGAATGTAGCATAATCGCCTGCATTTTAGGCTTTATTATCTTTTTTATTATAGGTATAAAGTGCACTTTTCCCGCCAGGCATCAAAAAAGAAAGTCTCCCGCCAGGCGTCCCGGCGGATTTGAAATCCGCCGTAAAAAAAGGTTCGACCTATTAAAACCGGGGGATTTGCAATCCCCCAACAACAACCCCAAAAAGCACAAACTGGATGTTGCGGATTGCAAATCCGCAAAGCCTAAATAGGTTAGGACATTTTTTAACGGCGGATTGCAAATCCGCCGAGCACCTAGCGGGGGCGGGGGATCAAATCCGGCGGGACGCCATTCAATACTGATGGTAATTTTGTGTGGGTCGTATTCAAATACAACAGGAACAGTGTGGTAGTTACCCCACAGTTACCCCACAGTTAATGAAAGTAATTACTGTAATAAGAGATAACTTTGTCATTTCTATTACTCTGCGCTTACTTCTCTACCAGCACATCCTGCTCCTCGTAGCTGGCGAATCCCAGGCTGAGGTCGGCACCTCTTTCCTTGAAAATCTCCAGGAGGTCTGCCTGCATCTGAGGATTGAGAGGGAACTCGCCATTCCTTGCCTTGTAGAAACGGCGCTCTAACTTCCCCACATTATATAAAAAGGATAAAGAGGGGCGAAAAAGCAAGTTTTATATGTTTTTTCGCCCCATTTGCATTTATTAACTTTTTTTTAGACAACTTATTAAAATTTATCGTAAATTTGCAACCAGTTATTAAAATATAATAAGCTAAGCAATAAGAATCATTAATTGAATCAATATATATACTCTTAGTCAGACAATTATATAATTAAGAATCTGATTATCTCTATAAAACTACATAATATAACAATTAAAACCAAACAATTATGAGCAAAAAAAGTCAGTTTGGCATGACCCTATTACTATCTACGATTTTAGTAGGTGGCGCCAATGCGAGTACTGTTCCTTCCTCAAGTACATTTGGTGTAGCCCAGGTAACACAGCAGGGCGCTGTTTGCAAGGGTGTGGTAAAGGACGCTGCTGGTGAACCAATTATTGGTGCAACGGTCAAGGTGAAAGGTTCCGAAAAGACAGGAGCTGTAACTGACCTGGATGGTGTATTTACCCTTTCTGGTGTAGAAAAAGGACAGACTGTTGTTGTTTCCTACATTGGTTATGTAACACAGGAAGTGAAGTTCAAAGGTCAACCTTTGGATGTTGTAATCTATGAAGATTCTAAAACCCTCAACGAAGTAGTTGTAGTAGGTTACGGTACTACTTCTAAGAGAAAGACTACATCTGCCATCTCTTCTGTAAAGGCAGATGACATCGCTAAGGTACCAGTACCTAATATTACACAGAGTTTGGCAGGACGTGCTCCTGGTCTTATCGTGCAGCAGTCAGGTGGTGGTATCAATGCCAAGGCATCTATCAAGATCCGTGGTGGTGGCACACCTCTCTACGTTATCGATAACATTATCTGTGAGGAGCGAGACTTCCAGAACTTGAATACAGATGATATCGATCAGGTAACTGTATTGAAGGATGCTTCTGCTACCGCTATCTACGGTGCTCGAGCAGCCAACGGTATCATCATGGTAACTACCAAGAAGGGTGCTACAGGCAAGTTGAATATTGACTATAGCTTCAACTACACACTCTCTCAGCCAGCCGACTTGCAGGATAAGGTAGATTCTTACACAGCAGCTACCTATCTGAACCGCGGTCTGGAATATGACGGACGTGCCCCTCAGTACTCTAAGGAAGAACTGGAACTCTTCCGCAACGGTTCTGATCCAAAGGGTCATCCTAATGTAGATTGGCAGGACGTATGTATGCGTGCTTTCGCTCCTGAAATGCGCCACAATCTCTCTGTAGCAGGTGGTAATGATGTTATGAAGATTTACACTGGTCTGGGTTACTACAACCAGGAGTCTATCTATCGCACCAACTCCAACAACATGCAGCGCTACAACTTCCGTACCAACATGGAGGCTACCTTCAAGCAGATTGGTTTGAAGGTACAGACGGGTGTAGATGCTTACATCGTGGATACAAAGGAACCTGCAACTGCTTCTGGTCGTGGATATTACACAGTATGGTCGCACATTCAGAACAAGCGCCCTTGGGAGCCTGCTTACAACCAGTACGGACAGATTTACAGCGGTACTACCGATAACCCACTCGTTGACATCAGCGGTGATGGCGGTTACTATAAGGAGCAAATCAGTTCTGTACGTGGTAACCTCAACCTGATCTGGGAGGTGCCATGGGTGAAGGGACTTACCCTGAAGGCGCTCACCAGCTACGGTATCGTGAACGACCGCAACAAGACATGGAATAAGTCTGCACAGACATACGACTGGGAGGGCAATCCTGCTACTGCCAACAAGCCTAGCTTGAGCAAGAACGTTTACTACCGCAGCAACTTCAATACTCAGTTCTTCGTTGACTACTCTCGTACCTTCTTTGAGAAGCATACTGTAGGTGCAACCTTCGGTGTTGAGGCCAGCGGTTCAGATTACGACAACTCATCTTTGGCTCGTAACTCATACCTCTTCGACGTTGACCAGATGAATTCAGGTCCTGTAGATACAGCTACCAACGGTTCACAAGAGGGTGTAGGTTATCGCCGTGCAGCCTTTATCGGCCGTTTGAAGTATGACTATGATTCTCGCTACATGTTCGAGGTGAATATGCGTCATGACGGTAGTGACTACTTCCCAAAGAACAAGCGTTGGGGAACCTTCTTCTCTGGCTCTGCAGCATGGGCAGTATCTGATGAGGCATTCTACAAGAACCTCGGTATCGACAAGGTGCTCAACCTCTTGAAGATCCGTTCTTCTTACGGTGAGATCGGTCAGGACAGTAATGTAAATCGTTTCGCTTATGTATCTTCCTATGGTATGAATACCCGTGGTGCTTACCTCGGCGGCAAGTGGTACTCAAGCTTCTATGAGGGTAATCTTATCAGTCCAGATATGACCTGGTACACCACCAAGGACTTCAACATCGGTGTTGACTTCGCTACCCTCAACAGTCGCTTGTCAGGATCTATCGATTACTTTGCCAAGGTTACAACAGGTTACATCGCTTCACCTTCAAACGTAGGTTATACAGCTCCTCTGGGCAAGAACCTTCCTTACGTGAAGTCAGACGGTGAGAGCATCCGCCGTGGTGCTGAGTTCGTACTCCAGTGGAAGGACAACATCGGTGACTTGAAGTATGGTGTTTCTGCCAACTTCACTTTCTACGATGACCGTTGGAACATCAACCCTAACGAGAGCGAGACTTCATTGAAGAACCCATATAAGCGCAGCACACAGGTAGGTGCTTACTCTGGTGTTTACTACAAGAACCTCGGCTTCTACAAGAATTATGAGGACGTCATGAACAGTCCTAAGCGTAATGGCTCAACCAACCTGATGGCCGGTGACTTGAAGTACTACGACTTCAACGGTGACGGTAAGATTGATGGTGATGACCAGTATCGCCAGGGTTCAGGTGGAACTCCACAGTCTAACTACGGTTTCAATGTAGATATGGAATACAAGGGCTGGTCGCTCAATATGTTGTGGCAGGGTGCTACCAACTATAACCTCTATATAGATAGCATTCTTCAAGGTGGTAACAGTAACTATTTGCCAGTGATTTACGATTTCCAGAAGGATATCTGGGCACCTGACAATACCAACAGTCTCTACCCACGTCAGCATGCATCAGCAGGTTTCAACGGCAACAACAACTTCGTAAGCTCTAACTTCTGGTTGGTTGATGCTCACTACCTGCGCTTGAAGACCCTCTCTATCGGTTACGACTTGAAGCGTACCGTTCTCAGCAAGCTGGGATGGTTTACCAAGTGTAATGTATCTCTCGCAGGCTACAACCTCCTTACCTTCAGCCCTGCCAAGAAGTGGGGATTCGATCCTGAGTCAGGTTCTGGTAGTGGTTATACATATCCGATTTCAAGAGTATATACAATCAGCGTGAACATCGGCTTCTAAATTCTAACAATAATTAAAAAGCATATTCATTATGAAACATAAACATATATTGCCAATTCTGTTGATGGGAGCCCTCGGCCTTCAGAGCTGCAGCGATTTCCTCGACACCAAGCCAACAGAAGGCTATCCTGAAACAACTGTTTGGGAGACACAGGGTACTGTAGATGCATTCGTCATCGGAAACTATGGCAATGCATTCGGCCTTTACGAATGGTTCTCTACATGGGACAAGACATTCACCAACAACATGGTGAACTGCCGTGCCGACTGTCCGGGTGAGGCTCGTGGTCTTATCGAGAACACCTATGATTGTGGTTTGAACAGCCGCTTTACCTCTATCCGTAACTGTAACCTCATCATCGAGAAGATGAAGGAATCTTCTATTCCTGAGGCTTACAAGGCACGCTTTACAGCAGAGGCAAAGATGATGCGCGCCATGATTTACTTCGACCTGGCTCGCAAGGCTGGCCGTTATATCTGGGTGGATCGTGTACTCACCACCGGCGATGAGTTCAATCTTCCTCTTACCAAGGATATCGTAGAGAGCTACCAGCACGTACTGACCGATTTGCGTGAGGCTATTCCTAACTTGCCAGAAGAGGCAGAGGCTGGTCGCCTGACAAAGAATGCCGGCTATGCATTCCTCTCTGAGGTTTGCCTTACAGCTGCAGCCTATACCAACGACAATGCATCTCTGCAGGCAGGCAAGAGCCTTTATCAGGAGGCTATCGACGCAGTTGACGCCCTCAAAGGTGTTTCACTCGATGCCAACTATGAGAGTATCTTCAACCAGAACGGTGCTTACTCTTCACCTGAGATCATTCTGGCTCAGTACTGGAGCAAGGACAATACAACCGTACAGGGTACTGATATGATCAACCTCATCCCTAACCTGCTCAACTCAAACCTTGAGAAGAACGGTTGCGGACCTTTGTTCAAGAATCCAGATATCTTTGAGTGCTGGCTCGACCACACTCCAAGCCAGAACCTCGTAGATGACTATCTGGTTATCGACCAGGAGACAGGTAAGGCAGTACGCTGGTATGAGGCTTCACAGTTCGTCAACAACACCACTCCTATCAGCCGCGATGAGGCTATTGCCAGCATCGAGCACAAGGATGATGCAGAGTTTGACGGTGGTCAGTACTTCAAGGCATTCAAGGTGAAGACTGCTGGTACCAACATCAGCGACCTGATGTATCAGCACCGTGACAAGCGTTTCGACGCTTCTATCGTTCACGACGGTTCTACATACCTCGGCGAGAACATCACCACTTACACTCGTGGTAACTTCAGCCGCTGGGCAACCAACCGTTACGCTAACGACCACGTGCCTCTGACCAACTACGCTATGCGCAAGTACATCTATACCAACTGGGATCCACGTCCATTCTACAATGTATATACGGATTACCACAAGGTTATCTTCCGCTATGGCCGTTGCTTGCTCAACAAGGCAGAGGCTCAGCTCCGTCTGAACAAGGTATCTGATGCAGTAGCTACTCTCAACCTGACTCGCCAGACTCATGGTGGTCTTCCAGCTTCTGAGGCAAGTACACTTGCTGATGCATGGAAGGACTACAAGATTGAGCGCCGCGTAGAACTCTTCTGGGAGGGTGACTGGTACTTCAGTCTCCTGCGTTGGGGTAAGTATGGTCAGGAGGCTAACGATGGTAAGGCTCCTGGTAGCGTAATCAATGAGCTTACAGAACCTGCAACATTCATCGAGATCAAGCCAGACCACTCTGCTTTCTATATCGGTAATGTTCAGCTTTCTAACGACAAGCGTGCATTCGATACCCGCTCTTATCTCTTCCCTATTCCTAAGTCATTGATTCAGGCAAACTCTGCCATCAACGAATCAGACCAGAACCCAGGATGGGAGTAATATTATTAACAAACAAAAAATCGAATAGAAATGAAAAAGATATCTCTTTCAACACTCAAGTGGGTGTTTCTGTTGATTTGCATGCCTCTTATTACAGCATGTAGTTGGGAGGATCTGCCTTCTTACGAGGAGGCTGAAATCAGCGCCGTACAGCTCTACCACCGTTGGGCAAGTACAGACAAGGATCCTATCACTGGCGAGCCTGTGGTAAAGGAAAAGCGTTTGAACTGCCAGAGTACTGTTGACTCTGAGAATGGCGTTATCAGCGTAAGTGTTTCCGTTCCTGATGCTGGCGGCGACTTCTCTACAGAAGTACGCAACCAGGTAACTCAGAGTAAGTTGTGGGGTCAGGTAACTGTTTCTACAGCAGCTCGTATTACTCCTGTTGAGGGAACTGCTAACTTGGGTACTCCAGACGATTGGACCAAGGAACGCAAGTTCAGCGTAAAGGCTGCCAATGGCAACACAAAGATCTGGACTATTAAAATTGTTAGTTTTAATAAATAAACTTGCCAGCTCCTATTTCAGGAGTTAGACTGAAAAAGGGGAAAGCCCGGAATCTTCTCTGATTTCGGGCTTTCTTAAAATTAAGAATAATAGAAAAGATATCATTATAATGAAGAATACTATCAAAGAAAGACTGATTGTTTTGTCGCTTTTACTGTTGTCGTTCATTTCTATAAGTGCTGCTGAGAAGGTTATCAGCGTCAGCCAGAACGGAAATGCAGCCAATGCTATCCGCAGCGCATTGGAAAAGGCTGCTGCCATGAAGGGAAGTCCAGTAACTTTGAAGCTGGAACTCGGTGTATGGAACATTACCCGTGAGGAATCCACCGTGCGCAAATATTATATTTCGAATACTACGTCAGAGGTTGAGTGTGCAGATCCTTCAAAGCACATCGCCCTGCTGCTGCGTGGCCTTCGAAATGTAACCATCGATGGTAATGGCTCTACACTGATGCTCGACGGCGAGATGTCGGCATTTGTCATCGACAACTGTCAGAACATCACACTCCGTAATCTTAATATTGACAATGCTCATCCTACCCAGACCGAAATGACCGTGGAGGCTGATGGTAAGGACTATATGATATGCCGCACTCATCCTACTTCACAATACCGCATCAAGGACGGTAAAGTAGAATGGTACGGACGTGGCTGGGCTTTCAGCAGAGGTATTGCGCAGTGGTATGATCCTATCAAGGATATTACCTGGCGTGACTGGAGTCCTACCGACAATGTGGTAGAGGCTCGCGAGATGGAGCCTGGTAAGCTCTATATCAAATACAACAAGAAGCCTGCCGTTCCTGTAGGTACTGTCTTCCAGATGCGCGACGCTATCCGCCGTGAGGCTTGCGGACTTATCTGGGAGTCAAAGAATGTTCGTCTGGACAATGTACGTATCTATTATCTCAGCAACTTCGGTGTTGTAGGTCAGGTTTCTGAAAACATTTCTATCCACCGCTGCTGGTTTGCACCAGAAGAGGGAAGTGGCAGAACCAATGCGGGATTTGCCGACTTTATCCAGATTTCCGGCTGCCGTGGACTGGTAGATATTACCGATACCAAGTTTGCCGGTGCTCATGATGACCCTATCAATGTGCATGGAACTCATTTGCAGATTGTTCGTGCAACCTCTGCCAACAAGCTGCTCCTGCGCTATATGCATCATCAGACCTATGGTTTCCAGTCATTCCACAGCGGCGATGACATTGAAATAGTAAATCCTGAAACACTTCTTGCTGAGGGTACCTTCAAGGTAAAGAGTGCCAAGATGGTTTCTCCTCGCGAGATAGAGATAACGCTCACCAAGCCAGTACCAGCGAATCTATTGAAGAATGGAACACGTGTAGTGGAGAACATCACCTGGACTCCTCGTGTACACATTGCACGTTGCCACTTCAGCCGTATTCCTACTCGTGGTATTCTCATTACCACCCGTCAGCCATCTGTTATCGAGGACAACTATTTCTACGGAATGCAGATGAGTGCTATTCTCGTGGCAGACGATGCTCGCAGCTGGTTTGAATCGGGTCCGGTTCACAATCTCATCATCCGCAACAATACTTTCAATCGTTGCGCTAGTTCTACCATCTGGATCAATCCAGAAAACCGCAAGAAGGCTGGTGCTGTTCACCGCAACATCACCATCGAGAACAATGTATTCACTCTGCGTTCTCAGGACGACAAGCCTCTTGTTTATGATTCGGTAGATAACTTGAAGGTGAAGAACAATATTGTGATTTGCCCAAATGGTGAGACAACAAAATTGAGTTATTAGTCATCTTATACGGGATAACTTAGAATTGAATAACTATCAAATTAGTTTAATTGTACTAGGTTAGATCTATAGAATAGGCTTATTGTAAGATTAGGTTTATAAGATTTAGTGTTAAATTTGGTTCAATTATTGACTTACACAAATCAAATAATGAAAACTAAGCGTATGCCCTTTTGCTGCGAAGCAAGAGGGCATATTTTTTCAACTGCCAAATCTATCACATAATACAAATCCCCCAGCCCGCAGTTTGCAGGTTGGGGGATGATTCTTTCTGCTCCCATTCCTATACCTCCAGCAGCGGCTGCAGCTTGGTGGCATCGAAGCAGGGACATGCCTTCTGCACGCCAGGCAGGTCACGATGACCCAGTATCACCTTGATGTCAGGAAAACGGTGGTGGAGGTTGATGATCAGCCAGAACATCGCATCCTTCTGGGCTGCCGTTCGGGTGTCGGCTATGCAGCCATTGGCATCCAGTCCGCCCTCATAACAGATGCCGATGGAGTTGGCGTTGGCTCCACGGGCATGCGCACCCATCCGCTCTACTGGACGGCACTCATGTACCTTGCCCTCGCGCGTAATATAATAATGATAGCCGATGTCAAACCAGCCGTTCACCTCCACATGGTCGTGGCGCAGCTGCTCTACTGTGTAAGGGTGATTGCAGCGGCTACCGCTGCAATGCACCACAATCATATCAATCTTTCTCATAGTCTATCCATTAAACCAGATAATCCATTGTTAAACCCAGGAGACGGTATGCCCTAAAAAGAGCAGGAAGAAACTCCCATAGCCCCCAAAAGGGCTGTTAATACCGTCACCACAAACTTGATGACCTCATTCCATGTCTGCTTGTTCTTGATACTCATATACCTAATCTGTTAATAATTAATATTTTAGAGATTTACATTGTCGCCGTTGCCGGAATCCTCGCCGGTGTTGCCGGAATCCTCACCAGTGCTGCCGGTGCCCTGCGATGTGCCGCCACTGTTCTCACCAGTGCTGCCGGTGCCCTGCGATGTGCCGCCTCCGGTGGTGCTGCCTGGCTTGCCGGTCTCGTCTGTGCCGTCGCCAGCCGCCTCGTCCTTCTTGTACTTCTTTGCCTCCTCGATGTTGAGCGTCTTGGCGCCCGCCTTCTCTGCCTTCATGGCTGCAATCTGCAGGGCTCTGGATGCCACCTGCTTGTAATCCAGGTCAGTGAACTTGTTCTTCACTCCCTCTCCAGGAATATACTGGATGTTTGCCCCGGTGATGTTGACGTCGCTGCGGAAGTCGGCAGGATTATCTACTCCTGTACTGGTAAGCTGGAGTCGGAACTTGCCCAGCTCGCCAAACTCCACCTGGTTGCCACGCTGAAGCTCTGTTACCAGGTTATCTACTGCGCTCACCAATACTGCGGTGCAGTCTGCACGGGATACGGTGGTCTGCTTCTCGATCAATCCTGCAAACATCTTGAGCGAGATAGAATCGTTGATCTGTGTGCAAGCATAATACTTGCTGTCTGAGGTCTTGTCACCCGGCTTTGCCAAATGCTTTGCTAAACTAAAACTTACTGACATACTACTAAAATTTTAAAAGATGAATAACTCTTGTTGTGTATCGGACTCTTCCCGATTACATATGCAAAGATACGACATCCGGCAGGGGCGATTTGCACACTTTGGTCCAAGATGGTTCACTTTCGTCCTTTTTGGTTCACTTTGGTTCAAGATGGTACTCTTCTGCCTGCGTCATATTGGCTGCTGGCAGAAGCCTGGAATGATGGTTGTTTAAGTCATAAATGATACTTGCCTGCGTCATATATGATGATGGCTTACGTCATATATGATACTCGTCTGCGTCATATATGATGATTGCTTACGTCATATATGATGATTGCTTACGTCATATATGATGCAGGCTTGTGCCATATTGGTCGTATTCTGATGCCCTTTAGAGTGTAGTAGGAGGGGCAGTATGGTGTAGTAAGATACCATCAGCTTAATATAGACCACCCATCTCGGAGAGTGGGTATTCAAAACACGCCTATCTCGGAGAGTTTTAGCACCCATCTCGGAGAATCGGGGGTGCCAGACCTCCCATCTCGGAGAGTGGTAAAAGGTTAAGTGCTTGATAATGAGGTGGATAGATGCGTAAAAATGGCCCTTATACTATACCATATATAGTAATATACATACTTTATTATACTTTTTATACTATACGTAAACGCGTGTGAGAAATCATTTTTTTTAGAAAAATTGATGGAAAATGTATTTTTTTCTTCATTTTTTTTGGTAAATCCGAAAAAAGGTGTTACTTTTGCAATCGGTTAGCTG
>ERZ1035051.624-NODE-624-length-11809-cov-8.693381_pt1 | contig 11809 bp, 8 predicted proteins | sample MGYA00520586_ERZ1035051 | MGnify/ENA primary metagenome ERZ1035051 (study PRJEB33766, sample SAMN09781692) | gut metagenome | biome: gut microbiome | host: Homo sapiens | place: Madagascar | study: EMG produced TPA metagenomics assembly of the PRJNA485056 data set...
ATGGCACTCACTTATTTAGCAATTATCGTCCGTGTACTCCTAAACCCATTCTCGAATGTCTTTCAGAAACAGCTTACGGGCAGAGGGCACGACCCTCTTTTGGTCAACTTTATTTCTTACATGACGCTCAGCATCGCATGCATTGCATTAGCATGGCAGATTGACTGGACTTCATTTTCTGGAGAGTTTTGGGGATATGCAGCATTGGGTGGACTGTTTGGAGCCGTAGGCAACGGTTTTCTTGTCATGGCTCTAAAGCGTGGCGACCTGTCCGTACTTGGACCTATCAACTCCTATAAATCAATTGTCGGTATCATTGTGAGCATTATTATGCTTGGCGAACTGCCATCGCTTATAGGAATGGCGGGGGTGGGCACAATTGTCTTCGGCAGTTATTTCATCTTCGACACCACTGAAGAAGGTTTCTCTTTGAAACTACTGAAAAGCCCTGAGATACAATATCGTATATTGGCTATGGTTCTTACAGCCATTGAGGCTGTCATCATCAAGAAAGTGATTATACATTCAGACACAACCGTATCGTTCATAGTATGGTGTTGGGCAGGAGCGTTGTTTTCATTCATTCAGCTTGTTATAATGAAAACAGACCTGAAGTGCAGTTTTCAAAACATCAAGCCTCATGACATGCGGATAGTCATTGGACTTGTAGCTTGCATTGGTTTGACGCAATACACAACCAACTATACATTTAAGCATATTAATGTGGGATATGGACTGGCATTGTTCCAACTCTCCACCATCGTCAGCATAGTGTTGGGCTACAAGATATTCCATGAAGAAAGCATAGTGAAGAAACTCGTAGGCGCATTGATAATGATTGTCGGTTCGGTACTGATAATCTTCGGTTAATATAATGAAAAAGTATACTAAACGCGGCTCTATCAACACCTCGTACCAACTGAAATGAGCTCACGTGCCAACCGTTACGAAGGCTCGTACCAACCGTTACGAGCCTTCACTCCAATCGTAGCGTGCCTGCTAATGCATTGCGGACGTAAGCTCTTCCTTCAACTTCTCCACTCCCGGAAAGCTTGTTTTCTGATAGGTTATCTTTCCTTCTTTATTTACAACGAAATACGTAGGAATGCCTGAGAACTTATATATTTTGCCAAGAGCATCAGCCTGTTCTTCGGTCAGGCGCACATGCACGCCACTTATTGTCTTTATCATCTCGCCCCATTTATCTACAGGCGATGAGGCATCGGCTATATAAACATAAACGACATCAGTAAGTTGCTCTTTCAATGGATGGATTGCCGACATTGCAGCCCTGCACGGCCCGCACCATGTGTTCCAGAAATCAATGAGCACAGCTTTACCTTTATACTTATCTGCTATTGTGGGCAATATCTGCTGGGCTGACATCTTGGGGTCTATGTCAATAATACTAAATGTAGAATTTTGATTGGCTGATTTTTTAACTTCAGCAAGAATATTGTCGGCTGAAGCAAGCTGCGACTTTAAGTCTTCGTTGTTGGCAAAAAGCAATTCGCGCACCATGCCGTTGGCAATGCTGTCATGAGCCACTGCCATCTGTTGCTCGGTAAGAGGACGCTTGCGGTTGAACGAACGGCTCAGACGCTTGCCCACAGCGATATCGTCAAGCAACGAGTCAGCAGACATATATTGACGACAAAGAGCTGACGTGAAGTCGGTTAGATAATAATAGTAACGCTGATTCTTTGAATGAAGTACAGCGAGTTGCTCCAGCGGCTTGAAGTAAGACAGAGAGTCGATACTCATGTCGGCACGTGGCACTCCCCTCTTACCAGATATCATTGGAGCCATAGATATATTGTTCTCAAAGCCAAACAAAGCCGAGGCATAATTCATAGACAGGATACTCTGCGCCAATGTTCTGGTGGCGGTGCCAATAGCTGCATTTGAATTGATGGCTGCCAATAGTCGTTCATAACTTTGCTGCACATAATCGCGGTATTGCAATGGAGTCATTCCGCAGATATCATCATAGAAAGTATAGCCAAACACATCAAGCATAGTCTTTACGCTCTGCAATTCGGTATCTATAGCTGCGTGTTTGCCTTCAAACCATACATATTTCTTGACGTCAGAATCATTTGCAAAAAGGTGTGTAGCAGCAAGGGTAAGTGTTGTCAGGTCAATGGTCACGGTTGTTGTGTCATTAGGTACAGCAAGGAATGGTATCTCCGTTCTGTTTACGCATATTGTTGCTACAGTTGGCAATACCGCATTGGCGCTGACTCGACAAGTGCCATCTACGCTTATAGAGTCATGTTTGAATGGCATGCGTAGTGGCGAGAACCAATTATCCACAATAATATCAAGCGTGGTCTTGTATTCTGGTTTATATCCAAGCAAGCGCACATCTACAACAGTCTTACCAAGATTAAGGTCGGTTGACGGCAACTTGCTGTTCTTATCCGGTGCTTGCTGCAGTAAGTGTTGTGGAATGTCGGCCTGCGGACGCTTGCCATCGAGACGCACTCCATAAATGTTCCAACCTGAATTGTCGGCTATTTCACGAAAGTCAAACTCTGTTGTTGACTCGGGCATTGGCTTAAAACGCAATGTGGCTGCAACATATCCACATTCGGGCACTTTCACAAATACACCTTTAGGCAACTGCTTGCTGCCTATATAGTCATATTTCACTCCATTTGCCATAATAGAGGCATGCGAATCGATACCAACGTCTCCACTCGCCTGATATATTTTCACGTCGAGAAGAGTAGCCTTCTTGTCGAGCGTCACACGTTCTATCTCAAATTTATGATTGTTTGAGCCTAAGAAGTAAGGTCGTTCAACCACTCGCTTGGCTTGTGCCGTCGTAGCAACGAGCAACATCAGAAAGACAACAAGCGATAAGGCTTTCTGAAGTAAATGCGTTGTGTTCATATTATTACTTTTTGTTTACAAAAAAAATATAATGATGCAAAAGTACAAAAACAAATGACTATTCATTATAAAATCAGGCTTTTTCTGAAAGACTTTCGTTAACTTTGCATAAACAAGCAAAACAACAGATATTATGGCAATGAAACTTTATCCTTTAGGTTTACAGACGTTCTCGGAAATACGAGAGCGAAATATGCTGTATATTGACAAAACAGAATATGTATATCGCATAGCATCAAGCGGTAAATATTTTTTTCTGAGTCGACCAAGACGATTCGGGAAGTCATTGCTTGTATCTACATTCAAAAGCTACTTCGAGGGTAAGAAAGAACTGTTTAAAGGACTTGCCATAGAAAAACATGAAAAGGAATGGACGGACTACCCCGTGCTCCACTTCGACATGAGCGGTGGCAAGCACATGGACAAGGAACAGCTTAACCGATATCTGCTTTATATTCTGGAACTTAACGAGAAACCGTATGGAGTTATTTCTGATTCGATAGACCCTAACATACGACTTTCCAACCTTATCAATACCATATATCAGCAGACTGGCAAGCAGGTTGTCGTGCTCATTGACGAATATGACGCACCGTTGCTTGACGTGGTGCATCAAGAGGAGAATCTAAATGAACTGCGCCAGATAATCCGCAACTTCTTCAGTCCGCTGAAACTCAACGAACCATACCTACGCTTCGTATTCCTTACCGGCATAACCAAGTTCTCGCAACTCAGCATCTTCAGCGAGCTGAACAACATCAAGAACATAAGTATGGACGAACCATATTCCGGAATATGCGGCATAACGTTAGACGAACTACAGACACAGATGAGCGAAGATATTGATGCGTTAGCCAAGAAAATGTCGCTTTCTCGACAGCAAACCATCGAGAGTCTGAAGGAGAATTATGACGGCTACCATTTCACATGGCCTGGTCCAGACGTATTCAATCCGTACAGCCTGCTCAACTGTTTTGCCGACGGGAAAATAGATGCTTACTGGTTCGGATCAGGCACGCCTTCTTATCTTATAGAGATGATGCGCAAGTATGATTTCCTTCCGGCTGATCTTGGTGAGGAGATGGATGCTGACAAGGCCGACTTCGATGCCGCTACGGAGACAATGAGCAACATTATGCCCCTACTTTATCAGAGCGGCTACATCACCATCAAGGCATACGACCCCGACACCGAGCTCTACACGCTCGGCATTCCAAACAAGGAAATACGCATCGGACTGTTCCGTAACCTTATGCCACACTATCTTGGCAAGTTCTCACAAATGGGCAATACCACTATCGCAAAAATGTCGGCATTGATAAATCGCGACAATATGGACGGGGCTTTGTCTATGCTGAAAGAGTTTCTTGCCACAGTGCCATATTGCGACAATACCAACTACGAAGGACATTACCAGCAGTTGATGTTCGTGATTTTCTCCATTCTCTCTAACTACCGTATGGAGGTGGAGCAGCGCACCCACACGGGCCGCATTGACATCACAATACGGACAAAGAGTCGCATATACATCATGGAACTGAAGTTTAACGGGTCTGCAAAGGAAGCCCTTGAGCAGATAAAGAGCCGTGGCTACTCTGACCGCTTTTTACTCGAAGGGCTGCCGGTTACAAAGATTGGTATAAACTTCAGCATTGACGGAAAATCAAACAACATTACGGAATGGGTAATAGAGTAAAATAAGCGAAAAAATACAGTATATTAATATAATTAAATGGAAAAAACCGACATTAAGGAAGAACAGATTCTGATCAGAATAACTGGTAATGACCGTCCTGGTCTTACCGCATCAATAATGGAGATTCTTGCAAGCAAGGATGCTAAGATCCTGGACATTGCCCAGGCTGACATCCACTCCACTCTTTCTCTGGGCATCCTCATCCGTATCAGCGAGGACGACTCCGGTCAGGTGATGAAGGAGCTACTGTTTAAGACCACTGAGCTGGGCGTGCAAATAGGCTTCGAGCCCGTAACGGACGACCAGTATGAGATGTGGGTGGGCCAGCAGGGCAAGAACAGATATATTCTCACGCTCATCGGACGCAGCCTTTCGGCAAAGCAGATTGAGGCTGCCACAAAGATTATCACAAAGCAGGGGCTCAACATCGACTCCATCCTACGACTCACCGGACGTATGAGCATCAAGCACCCGGAGCAAAACCGTAGGGCGTGCATCGAGTTCTCGCTCCGTGGCACTCCCACTGACCGCACTCTCATGCAGGAGGAACTGATGAAGATTTCTTCGGAAATGGAGATCGACTTCTCTTTCCAGAAGGACAATATGTATCGACGTATGCGCCGACTGATCTGCTTCGATATGGACTCAACGCTCATTCAGACCGAATGCATAGACGAGCTGGCCGAGCGTGCCGGCGTGGGCGACGAGGTGAAAGCCATCACGGAGAGCGCCATGAGAGGCGAAATCGACTTTAAGGAGAGCTTCACACGCCGTGTGGCACTGCTGAAGGGACTCGACTCAAGGGTGTTCGAGGAAATCGCTCAAAAGATGCCCATCACGGAGGGAGTGGACCGCCTGATGGCTGTGCTGAAGCGTTGCGGATATAAGATTGCCATTCTCAGTGGCGGATTTACGTATTTCGGCGAGTTCCTGCAGCGCAAGTACGGCATCGACTATGTATACGCCAACGAACTGGAGGTGGACGACAACGGCATACTGACGGGACGTTACGTTGGTGAGATAGTGGACGGACACCGAAAAGCAGAACTGCTGAAGCTTATCGCACAGGTGGAGAAGGTGAACCTCGCACAGACCATTGCCGTGGGCGACGGAGCCAACGACCTGCCTATGCTGGGCGAAGCAGGACTTGGCATCGCCTTCCATGCCAAGCCGCGTGTGGTGGCTAACGCAAAGCAGAGCCTCAACACCATCGGCATCGACGGCGTGCTTTATTTCCTCGGCTTTAAGGACAGCTATCTCGGCGAGCAGGGAAAGTTCTGATCTTTGTCTGCATTTTATAGCATAACATCGTGGAGCAAGTGTGGAAAATTTCTACACTTGCTCCACGCTTTTCTACACTTCCACACTTCTTCATTTTTACATCGTTTTTCTTACATCGTTGATTTCCAACGGTTTATTTTTTTGCATATTGTCTTGGCACGCCCATTGCATTATATTAGTCGAACGACGCAACGAACCAACAAGTTCAAGCAAAGTTCAGCTAATAAACAATAATATTCACAATAAAAAATTTACGCATATGAAGAAGTTATTTTTTGCAGCTTTCGCAGCTTTCGTAATGGTATCAGTAAGCAACGTATTCGCTAACAACTCATTGTCAAGTCTCAGCACCGCCCTTCCGCAGGACACAACCACAGTTGACACGGTGGCACCGGCAGAACAGCCAGCTGAGCAGCCCGCTGAAACTCCGGCTGAGACACCAGCACAAACTGAGGACTCAACTGTAAGCGCAGCAGGATCAGACGACACAGCAATGATGATGTTCTCTGACTCAACAGAGGTGGACACCACAAAGTCTGACGTCACTCCTGACGTGGCATAATAACAGGAACACATTCATATCCATTTCCTGACATAATTGCCAAATACCCCAAGCCGCTTCAGCCTGTATCGTCTTGCGTGAGCAAGAGATACAGGCTTTTTTCGTGCATAAAATAAAAAACTGCAATCTGCGTTATATATGTATAGAAGAATAGGAATATGATAGTAAAAAAAAGTAAGACATGTTCAGCACTCGTATAAAGATACTTGTCGGTTATGGGCTTCTTGCCATTGTGTTGTTGTCAGCCACATGGATGATTTATGACAACACCCGATCGTTGACAGCCGTCAACCGCGCCTCAGAAAAGCTTCTGGCACGCCGCGACATCGTGGACTCTCTGGTCTATTCGATGCTTGAGACGGGCAACGCCGAACGCTCCATACTGCTCGGCGACGCCGGCGAGTGGCAACGCTTCAGCCATGCCATCAACAACTCCATGGACAAGGCACGACAACTGCGCCCCTTGCTCTCTGACAGCATGAAGCAGCAGCGACTCGACTCGCTCGTGGGCCTCCTCAACTGCAAACGCGAGAACACGCTGCTCGTAATGGCAGAACTGGGCAAGGACAGCCGCGACATCTACTTCTCAAATAAGTTGCGGGCGCTGCATAGCGGAACTGACTCTGTGGTAATCAATCCAAAGACGGAAGAACGACGCGAACAACACGAGACGGTGTACGAGATAGTGAAGAGCAGACGCGGCTTCTTCAGACGGTTGGGCGACGCTTTCCGACGCCAACACTCTGACACCGTGGGCATGACACACATATATAAACAGCCCACCGACACCGTCAATCACAGACTAAACATCGCCAACTCCGTGGCTAACGCCCTCGCCGAAATTCATCATGACGAACAACGGGCTCGCGGACAACGACAGGAAATAATAGCCAACCGCAACAACCAACTGCAGCTGGTGAGCATTCAGTTGGCGTGGCGCACGGAGCAACTGCTTGAGGACATCCAGACCGACGAGCACAACGCCCTGCTCAAGACCATCAACAAAGCCATAAGTTCACGACGGGCAATGATTATAAGGATAGTCGGACTCGGACTGCTCGCCATTCTCTCGGCAGCCATTCTCGTGGTCTACATCCTGCGAGACATACGCCGGGAACGTCGCGACCGCAACCGCATCCTTGAGGCAAAGGCAGAAACAGAACGTATAATGCAACAGCGCGAACGTCTGCTGCTGACCATCACGCACGACATCAAGGCTCCGGCTGCGTCAATAGCCGGATTCATCGACCTGCTCAGCGAATACGTTGACCGTCCAAAAGCGGTGGGCTATCTGCAGAGCATCGCCGGATCGTCAAAGCATCTGCTACAGCTCGTCTCCGCCCTGCTGGACTATCACCAGCTGGAGAGCGGCAAGGCGGAACTGCATGAGGTGAGCTTTGCGCCGGCTTCGCTTGTGCGCGAGTGTACGGACGGCATGCAGCCGCAAGCCATGGCGAAGCATCTGCGTCTGACGGCGGACATACGCGTGGAGGACACGATGATGTGTCGTTCGGATGCGTTCCGCATAAAGCAGGTGGTAAACAATCTGGTGAGCAACGCCATTAAATACACCGACAAGGGCGAGGTGACCGTAACCGTGGCTGTGGCTAACGCACGGTTGATCATCAGCGTGGAGGACACGGGATGCGGAATGACGCCGGAGGAACAGCAACGCGTCTTCCTTGCATTCACCCGTCTGTCCGGCGCACAAGGCAAGGAGGGCGTGGGACTGGGACTGTCCATAACACGCGAGATAGTGCAGATGCTCGGCGGAACCATCAACGTCAGTTCGCGCAAGGGCAGCGGATCGAAGTTTAAGGTTGTTATTCCTGTGGAAGTGCTTGCCAATAGCGCACCCGCAATAGCAACAACCAAGATAGATAATAATAAATTTGAGAAAGCCGCCACCGTATCCCATGATGCTAAGGAGATGTCCGTGCTAATCGTTGACGACGACAGGCTGCAGCAGCAGTTGCTCACAGAAATGTTCTCACGAATGGAAGGCATAAGCCTCAACGTCGTCACCACCACACATGCCAACAAAGCCATACGTCTCGCCAACGAGATGAAGCCACGTATTGTCTTCACGGACATAGAGATGCCGGAGATGAACGGTAGTGAAATCATGCGACGCATACGCAGCAACATGACAGCAACGTTCGTGGCAATGACCGCCCACGAACAAAGCATCATGCCTCAGCTTCGCAAGGACGGCTTCGACGCCTGCCTGTTCAAGCCGTTCAACGTGCAGACTCTCGCCGCAACCATCTGTCAGCTTACCGGCATCATAGTAAAGGTGAAAGCGGAAAGCAGCGCCACGGAAACCGACAGCCTACGCTCTGCCCTACTGCCCTTCACCGACGGCGACCCGGAAGCCGAACGACAGATTATCGACGACATACACAAGTCAATAGATGAATATCTCGACATGCTGAAAGACGTTTCCGATGCAGACCAGATAGCCAAGGCAGCACACAAGGCAATGCCTCTGCTGGAGATGATACAGCCGGGAAAGAACAGTTGGCTGACGCCCCTTACGCCCGAACATATCGGCGAAACAGAAGAAAAAGAGCGTGAGAAACTTACAATTCAGCTCGTAGAAAGGCTCAAACAAATAAAAAACCTATAACTTTGCAGAAGATTTCTGCTTCGTAGAAGATATTAAGGATACACTATATATTGAGATATGCCACATATATTAATAGTAGAAGACGACATTGCTTTTGGCACAATGCTACAGACTTGGTTGCGCAAGAAGGGATTCGAGGTGGACAAGGCCACGTCGGTGGGAGCTGCCGTGAAACTGCTCTCGCCTTACGACGGAGTTGACCTTGTGCTCTCAGACCTGCGTCTGCCCGACCATGACGGACTGCGTCTGCTCGCATGGATGCACGAACACAACATCTATGCCCCATTCATCGTAATGACCAATTACGCTGAAGTGCAGAACGCTGTCCTTGCAATGAAGTCGGGAGCAGCAGACTATATTGCCAAGCCCGTGCAGCCCGACATCCTGTTGCAGAAGATCAACGATGCGATGAATCAGAATGCTCAGCAAGTAAATCCAACGCCCAAAACTCAAAATTCAAAACTCAAAACTCAAAATTCGGAAACCGCGCCACGCTACATTGAAGGAAAGAGTGAGGCATCGCGACAGCTGTATAGCTACGTGGAACTTGTGGCGCCCACCCCGATGTCCGTACTGATACTCGGAGCTTCGGGCACGGGAAAGGAATATGTGGCACACCGCATTCACGACCTCAGCCCACGACATGACCGACCGTTCTTCGCCCTTGACTGCGGCGCCATACCACGCGACGTGGCTGCATCAGAGTTTTTCGGTCATAAGAAAGGTTCGTTCACGGGTGCCGATACGGACAAGCGCGGCGCCTTCGAAGCGGCTAACGGTGGCACGCTGTTCCTCGACGAGGTGGGCAATCTGAGCTATGACGTGCAGGTGCAGTTGCTTCGCGCCTTGCAGGAACGCCGCATCCGTCCTGTCGGTGGCACGGAAGAGATTCCCATCGACATACGCCTGGTATGCGCCACGAACGAGAACCTTGCCGATGCCGTAAGCGAGGGACGATTCCGCGAAGACCTCTATCACCGCATCAACGAGTTCACCATCTACATGCCTAAGCTCTCGGAGCGCGGCACCGACCTCTTCCTCTTTGCCGACCTCTTCATGCGCCACGCCAACGAGGAGCTGAACCGCTCGGTGGAAGGTTTCGATTCGGCTGCAGCCGAACTGCTTGCCTCCCACTCATGGCCTGGCAATCTGCGCGAACTTAACAATGTCGTGAAACGCGCCGTACTCCTCACCCGCGGCAATCTCATCACCCCCACAGAGCTGACACTCGCTATGGGACCGACGCAGCCTGCCCCAGTAACAGCCCTGTACGACGAAGACTCAGAGCGTTCACGCATCGTAGCCGCCCTGCAACAGACCAATGGCAACAAGGCAAAGGCAGCACGACTGCTCGGAATAGACCGAAAGACCATATACAATAAAATGGAAAAGTTAGGGATAGAGTAACCCCACTCTCACCCCTAACTTTTCCATGCCTTATAAACCTCCAATCCTTTCACAATCAGAAGGATATTATAGTATTTCCAACGCAATTGCCGCACAGGCTTCAGCATCCGCCAGTGCATGATGATGATGTGTCAGATCATAACCGCAGCGTGCCGCTATAATGTCCAGATTGTGATGTCCCTGTGGCCAAACCTTGCGAGAACGGACGAGCGTACAGAAGAAAGGATAATCGGGATAATCCATCTGATATACCCGAAAGACAGCTTTCAGACAACTCTCGTCAAACGCCTTATTATGAGCCACAAGCGGCAGATACTCACTTCCTAACCGCTTCTGCTCATCGGCAGACAAGCGTAGCTTCGGCTCAATCTGTGCCCACACTTCTGGGAAGACGGGCGCAGCGTCGGTGTCAGCAGCGGTGAGACCATGCACCTGAGTGCACCTGTAATTATAATACTCAGGTTCGGGCTTGATAAGCGAGTAGAACTTATCCACCACCTCACCGCCACGCACTATGATAACGCCAACTGAGCAGACAGACGACCGCGCATAGTTGGCAGTTTCGAAATCTATTGCAGCAAAGTCTTGCATTCTGATTTTTCTTTAATACTTGTTATACATTCCGTTTTTATATTCTGCAAAGGTATGCAAAACTTGCGTATTAAGCTATACCGTCCGACACAATATTTGCATCTCTAATGCTCAATACTATGAGCTGAGCGCACAACAAAATCTTTGGTGCGAAATTCTTGAGTTTTGAGCGTGCAGCGATAGTATGCTGACATACAGCTGATTATGCAGCTGAGAAGAGAAGTGTGCAATGAATGACGGAGCAAAACAAGCATTATTGGACTGCAATAGAGCCACTTTTACACTCCAACACAGCCTCTGTTGCCTGACAAAAGAGCCTCTCTTCCACACCAACAGTGGCTCAGTTGGAGTGGAAAAGAGGCTCTTCTTGTATATTATGGGGGCAACATCGCAGCAAAACACCGCAAAACAGCAAGACAAATCTCTAAAATCAATTTTTATTTTGTAACAGCTTTTTACTCTTTGTACGATATTTGCAAGCGGACAAGAAGACGTTTTTTAGACAAGAAGACATGAAGACATGTTTTTTAGGCAAGAAGGCATATGCAGAGTCGTTGCCCCCTCTTTCTTGTGCAAATTTTGTTAAAAGAACAACTTCCCGCATACACCCTATACCTTATTTCACTAAATTTGTTTAATGTAAAAACCTAAACCATACCTTATGGAGCACAACCAGGAACAATAAACTTCAAATACAAATTCAAATGAAACCAATTTACATATTGTTAATTCTTGCTATCACAAT
>ERZ1035051.627-NODE-627-length-11780-cov-42.282814_pt1 | contig 11780 bp, 11 predicted proteins | sample MGYA00520586_ERZ1035051 | MGnify/ENA primary metagenome ERZ1035051 (study PRJEB33766, sample SAMN09781692) | gut metagenome | biome: gut microbiome | host: Homo sapiens | place: Madagascar | study: EMG produced TPA metagenomics assembly of the PRJNA485056 data...
TCCGCCATACAGCTGACGGCCGTATCTACGGAGCAACATTCATTGACCACCGCACCCAAAGCGTTTTCAATGGTTCAAGGCTTGGAAAGAATCTTTCTGCCAATGCCCTGCAGGAGCACTTCACCTGGCCTTACGAGAATGAGCAGCCGATACCACTTACCATCCCGAAAGAAGATGGTACAATGCCGGAACAGGAATATCATGATTCTGGCTTGTTCGATGAGTACGGCAGCGGTCTTGGACTTATGGCAGGGAATGGTTCTTCCAACGAGGCACAGGAAGCAGCATTCGACAGAGAACTACGCAGAAAGAAAAAGAAGCGCAAAGGGCGAAGCCTTTAGTTGTATCATCAAGATTGGCTTTCTTGAACAATGGAGAAAGCCAGCTTTATGTAAAATCAAAGTATAACTTCAAAATAGAAAAACAATGGCACAAGAAGATGATTTGAGAGCATTGGGAAAAATTATGGATTTTCTCCGTGCCGTGAGTATCATACTCGCAATTATGAATGTGTATTGGTATTGCTATGAGGCAATGCACATGTGGGGAGTGACAATCGGGGTTGTTGACAGAATCCTTATCAACTTCAACCGTACAGGTGGAAAATATTTTATATCGCAGTGACACTGTTTGTTTATGAAAAATATAATTGGTTAACTAAATCTCCAATATCACAGGATAGTGATCCCCACCCTTCATATGATATCCTCGTACATATGTTTTTAGCTGTAATCTGCTATCGATAAGGAAATAATCTAATTCTCGACCTGAAATATGTGTTGGCATACCACAACAGGCAAAATAAGCACTATTTCCCGGCCTACTTCTGGTACCTGTGGTCATTATTCTTAAATTATCTGATAATTCGCTTGGCGTTGAATTCATATCTCCGCCAATGATGAAAGGAGATACTGCATGGCGTACTAAATCTCTTATATCTCCTACAGCACCAGACCCAGATTCGCAATGAAGGGTATAAATGTTACATCCATTATAATTTAAACAAATTGCGGATCGGCCTGTTCCTGATATCAGATAATGTATTGATGCTACAAAATTCAAATCCGCAATGATACAAGTATTACATCTCTGATTATAAGCACCTGCATGTTCTACCACAATATAGTGGTATCTACCACTATGTTGTGCAGGCAGTATGAATTTACCACATTCTTGTATCATAACAACATTACATTGTTCTATTGTTAATAGATGATTCAATATATTTAATTTAATAGCATCATTAAGAGGATTTCCTTGGGAATTCCATGTACAAATTTTCATATGGCTATTTTTAGATGTTTGATGCATTTATTATGTTTCCATAATAATTGTTATCAAATTTGAACGGGACTTTATCCATCCCGTTCTATATGTTTATACTCTATTTACTGCTTTCTGTATTTATAGGCTCGATACATGATGCCATTATATCCATCAGTTTAGACAGACCTTCGGTCTGCGGCTGCTGGCTGGCAGAAACATGTATCTGGTATTTTGCCGTTTGGTTGGTCATGCGGGTGTTCTCGCGGGCGGTTGTGACTTTGCCGCTGATTTCCGCATTTATAAACCAATGTTTTGCAGAAGCTTTTGTCTCTATTTCTGCGTTGGTAGTGCTTTTTACGTTTGATGTATCGGTAACCTCCATCTGGAAATCGACATCCACGCGATCTATGAGCAGGGAAGGAATAGGCACCAATCCTATAAACGGAGCCTTGACACTTTGTGACATTGTTGTCATTTTTCCATCCTGCTGTATCGGTCTTTTAATATCGAATTCCAATACACGAGCTGTTTTACCGTCTTCATCAAAAGCAATTTTCTGGTAGAAATTCCATGCTGTCGCTGCCAATTCCTGTTGAGCTTCGGCTGCTGCAATAAGCGGTGCTGCAATCAGTTCCCGCATGGGAAGCCCCTTAAAATTGTCAGTCACATTCGGATCTCCAAGTACAGGGGATGTACCGTTATTTTTAGTCTCTTCCAATGCAGCGGAAATAATCTCTTTCGCTTGCCCGCTTATATTTTCTGCATATTCTTGTTGCCCTTGGTTCTTTGTTTCTTCTGCCATAACATTTGAATTTTGAAATTGTTAGATGTTTTTTACAAAATCGTCAATGATTCGGGAAATACTCTCCGGAGTCTCCTGAACTTTAAAATTGACGCAAACCTCCATGACATCATCTGTATCTGGTTTTATGTTGCTCATCTGCATCTGGAGATTGGCTCTGTGCGGACTGGATAACAGCAAGTTGTTTTCCGGAATCTGTGATTCCACGCTTCCGACCTTCGCCTTGAACTTTATCTGCACATTATCCATTGCAAGATAATGATGGGATATCAAGGCTATAAGTGGAATATCAATAGTCTTGTCTCCAACCATGATTTTTTTTGATTGGAACGTATTTGCGTTATTTGCATTTGTTCCTTCAAAAAGTCTGGTCAGATTTTGTATCTGATGATTCTGTAATGTATCTTGTGCACAGTTTACGGCGTACTGCAAACCATTCATAATATCAGAGAATGAATTGGTTTGAACACTGTCCGGCTCATCGTCATTATTTTTCTTGCCTCTGTGAAAAAGTCCCATGTTTTTAATTTAAATACTTGATTTGTTGTCTTTAATGAGCACCAATCTTGACAATGTCCGGCTTACAGCTTCCATATTTACACTGGAGACTATATTATTATTGACAATGCCTTGATGCCAAAACCAATATGGTGGATTCTCCGTGTGTTCCATCACGTCCTCCTTTCTTTATTGGGGTTATACTTCGGTTCTTTCCGTTGCGGGCGGAACTTTTTCCGCCCGACGGTTTACTGCTTCCTCAAGGTAGGCAATGCTCCGTTAAGTTCGTAACGCCACTCTGAGCCTGCGTTCTGCAAGGCGCGGTTCATGGCATCAACGGCATTCTGCCAGGTAACGTAAGTGCCGTCCACCTTCGTAGATTCGGGGGCGGTCTTATAGCCTCGTTCCTGATTGTTCTTCCAGTAGCAGGCGGTCACGGTGGTGTAGTTATCTCCCAACAAGCCGAAGATATGTACATTGCCGGTGCTACTACCTGTACTGGTTACGTTGCCCGTGGCATAGCAGGCACGAACGCCTTTTCCTCCGTTCATTCCCACCAGACCGCCGCCAGAGATATTCTTTTTGGGGGCTATTTCTATGATCACGTTGCCCGTGGCATAGCAAGCGGTCAGGGTGGCACCCCCATTCGTCTGACCTGCCACGCCGCCGACATAGACCGTTCCCTTCACTGTGGCAGAGGAGCTGCATCCGGTGATGGAACCGTTCCATTGAGCACCCACTACACCGCCGACGTACACCGTGCCGCTGACGCTGCCCGACACCGAGCAGTTTTCAATGGTGCCATCGCTATATCCTGCCACACCGCCGGCAAAGCCCGAACTGCGATTGCTTGTTATCTGTACGTCCTCCATCATCACGTTCTTCACCGTACCAGCATAACCGATAGAGCCGAACAGACCCACAAATTGGTCATTTGTCGTAACGGTCAGCCCCTTGATGGTATGACCGCCACCGTCGAAGGTGCCGGTGTATTTGTTGCTGAAACTTGTGCCTATCGGCGTCCAGTCTTTGCCGGTGAGGTCAATGTCGGCGGTGAGGGTAATGTTAATGTCGGTCTTACCTCCGTTCACTAATTTGGCTATATTCATCAGACCATCGGCGGAGGTCACGGTGTAGCTGCCGTTGCTCTCTATGGTATAGCCCAGGTCTTTTGCCGCAGCGAGGGAGACGGTGTAGGTATATTCACCGCCCGCCTGCCAGTCGGTAGCATTCTTCATCTTATAAACGAAGGTCTTGCCGTTAGTGAAGGTGCAGGTAATGAAGGTCGTGCCAGCTGCCACACTTTGCGGGGCTACGAGGGCGGTGTAGGTGTTGCTGCCCTTGCTGTACGGGACGATTATATCCGGGTTGTCGCCTTCGGTGGAGAGTCCCGTCAGCCGCACGGATGCCAGCCCCTCGGTGTAGTCCGTCAGAACGATGGTCACCCGCGCCGTGCGGTGGGTGAAGCGGAGCGTGGGGCTACCGTAGGTCACCTTCTGTCCGTCGGCTACGATGAGGTCACTGCCCTCAAAGTCTTTCTGGGCACTTTGGTTGGCTTTTACCTTTACCGCAGGTGGAGTTGTCTCGCCCTCGGTGTAGGGCCACCACGCTGTGACGGTGATGTCGTTGTGGTTGGTCCAGTAGTACGGGTCGGTGGAGGTCAGCGTGGCGCTGGTGGGGTCGGCGGTGGAGGGCTTCACGTTGTATGCCTTCACCGTGCCGTCCATCAGGACTGCCACACTCTGCACACCCGTCCAATTGCCGTCCGCTGGGGCACGGGTGGCGGCGATGGCTGTCGCGGCTGGGTTCAGCCCCGTGGCGGTGAAGACGATGGGTGTGCCTTCCGCCCCTTCCGGTAGGAAGCCCGCTTCGTCCTGCGTGCAGGCGGCGAGTGAGAGGGCGAGCGCTGCAAGTGCAAAAAATCTTGTCTTCATTATATCTGTTGTTTTATTACTCTGGTTCTTTCCGTTGCGGGCGTAACTTTTCCCCCCGACGGTTTACTGCTTCATCAAGGTAGGCAATGCTCCTTTAAGTTCGTAACGCCACTCTGAGCCTGCGTTCTGCAAGGCGGTGTTCATGGCATCAACGGCTTTCTGCCAGGTAACGACAGAGCCGTCCACCTTCGTGGCTCCGGTGCTTTCCCTATTGTAGCCGATGCCTTGTTCATGATTGTTCTTCCAATAGCAGGCGGTCACGGTGGTGTAGTTATCTCCCAAAAAGCCGCCGATATGTACATAGCCAGTGCTACTACCCGTACTGGTTACGTTGCCCGTGGCATAGCAGGAAAGGATGCTTATTCCGTCGTTGAATCCTACCAGACCGCCGCCAGAGATATTCTGTGTGCGGTCTATTTCTATGATCACGTTGCCTGTGGCATAGCAAGCGGTCAAGGTGGCACCAAAAATCGTCTGACCTGCCACGCCGCCGACATTGAGCGTTCCCTTCACTGTGGCAGAGGAACTGCATCCGGTGATGGGATGGTCCCTTTGAACACCCACCACACCGCCGACGCTCATCGTGCCGCTAATGCTGCCCGACACCGAGCAGTTTTCAATGGTGCCCCAGCTAAATCCTGCCACGCCGCCGGCATAACCCAACCTGTGATTGCATGTTATCTGTATGCCATCCATCACCACATTCTTCACCGTAGCGGCGCCATTATTGAAATTACCGAGATAGCCGAACAGACCCGCATATTTGTCATTTGTCGTAACGGTCAGCCCCGTGATGGTATGGCCGCCACCGTCGAAGGTGCCGGTGTATGAGTTGTCGTAGTCTGTGCCTATCGGCGTCCAGTCTTTGCCTGTGAGGTCAATGTCGGCGGTGAGGGTAATGTTTATGTCGGTCTTACCTCCGTTCACTAATTCGGCTACATTCATCAGGCCGTCGGCGTTATAGACCGTGTAGGTATTGGTGTTGCTGTCGTAGATGTAGCCCAAATCCTCAGCCTCGCCGCTCTCGCCGCCGCCGTCAACCCAGTTGCCGATGGTGCAGCCCTCTAACGTCAGGCCGGTGGTGTTCACCTTAACGGTATATTTATAGCGGCTGCCCGCTTCTAATACGACGTTGTTCTGCGGACGGAAGTAGAAGGTGCCGCCGCCGAGTTTCACCTTGACGAACGGCTTGCCTGCCGCAACGGTCTGCGGGGCGGTCAGTGCCTCGTAGGTGTTGCCGCTTGCGTTGTAAGTCTTGATGGCGGTCGGGTTGCCGTTATCGGCGGACAGGCTCACGAGGCTCACCGTGGCACCGGCGACGCTCGTGAATCCCGTGCCGGGCTTCAGTTCGATTGTCACGCGTGCCGTGCGGTGGGTAAATTCAAGAGTCGGGTTGTTAAATTCCACCTTCCGGTTCTCAGCAGAGATGAAGTCGCTGTTTTGGAAGTCAGCCAATTTGCTTTGGTCTTCGGCCACCTTCACGACAGGCATCTGTGTGATGTCGGCATTGTTGAAGGGCCACCATGCCGATACGGTAATCGGGTCGCGGCTGGTCCAGTAGTATGGGGCGTTCTCGCTTGAAAGCGTGGCACTCTTGAAATCGGTAGAAGCCGTTACGGTGTATTCCTTTACCGCATCGCCCATCTTGAGTGCCACGGAAGTGACGCCCTGCCAATCGCCGTCCACAGCAGCACGGGTGGAAGGGGCTGCCAGCGGCGTTGTCTCTACGGACAGTCCGGTGGCACGGATGACGACGGGGCATTCACCTTCGGGCAGACGGTTATCGCCAGCAAGTTCGTCCTGCGTGCAGGCGGCGAGGGCGAACAGCAGTGCGGTGGCTGCGGGGATAAATAATCTATGTCTCATAATTCTTCATTCTAATCAATTAATTATTAATATCTTACAGGTCAGCATCTACTTCTCCACCGTCTATATCGTTCCACTTTGCAATGGTGGCTTCGCTGACTTCAAGGACTTTGTTGCGTACCTTGACGGTATAGGTATAGTTGTTGCCCGCCAGCAGTGCGCCATCGGGCATGGTGAGTGTGGCATGATATTCCTGACCTTTGTAATTCACAACCAACGGCAGGGATGCAACTGTCTGCGGGAAGAGGATGACCGATGACGTGAGGTTGCCGTCTGCCAGATTCATGGTCAGTTCTCCGGTCTGTAGTCCGTTGTCTGCGGTGGCAATACCGTCGGCCGTGTTGAACGTACCGGTGAGTAACAATCCGTCCAGCGTGTAACGTTCAGGCTTGACCACGCTGAAATCCACACCATCGCCCGCCTCGAAGGTAAGGGTTATCCGGCTCATGCGGTGGTGGAAGGAGTTGTCTTCACCGCCTTTGTAGGTTTTGTCGGTAAAGCTCACCACCGGGCTGTTTTTGTCTCCCGTGGCTCCTGAAGCAAAGAGGAAGTCGATGGCAGGCTGGTTCTGCTGCGCCGTGGCATCGGTCGTGGCTGTGAGGATGCCTCCCGCCGCGTTGTACGGATAGTAGGCGCGGAAAGTATGGGTCTTTGCATCTTCGATATAGATAACCTTTCCTTCTGCCTCAAATTTCCCGTTTTTCAGGATGAAAGGCACGTTGCCGTACTGGGAATCGTTGCCGATGTCGGTGATGCCGATACGGTCGCCGCCAGTCCAGGTGGTTCCGCTGGCGCGGGTGGCGGGGGCGATGTTGGCGGTAAACTGGGCGGCCACGGGGTCACCGTTCAGGTTCTCGTTGTCGTTGTCGTTGTTGCAGGCTACCAGTGTGAGGGCGAGCGCTGCAAGTGCAAAAAATCTTGTCTTCATTATATCTATAATTTTATTATTTACAAATCAGCATTTACATCATCACCTTTCACTTCTTCCCAGCCGTTGATTTCGGCTTCGTCCACTTCCATGCCTTCGGGTGTCTCAACCAGCGTTCCGCCGAGGGTCAGCGATTTGCCCTTTCTTGTGTTGAACTCCTTGAGAGCTTCTGTGAGGTCGCTTTTCAGCGTGGTGGGGGTCGGGTTGCCGTCAGCATAGCGGATTTCACCCATCAGCAGTTGTTCCGTGCCGGTCACACCCAGCAGCCGCACCGTGGCTTTCCACTTGCCGGCATCGTCACCTTCGGTTATCTTGGTGAAGGGCAGCACGACGTTTGAAGCGGCTCCGTAGGTATCGGTAGCGAAATCGAGTGTTCTGGCTGCACCCGTCAGATGGGCTACAATCTCCGTGATGCGTCCGGCGGCATCACCCGTCGGTTTGACGACAAGCGTCAGTTCGCGTACCTGCTGCTTCATTGCGGCGGTCAGCGGATAGTCCTTGTCTTTCTCGATGCTCACCTGTTTCGTATAGGTGAAGAACCATCCAGGGGCATTGTTCACAAAGGCATCCGTGTCTGCCCGGTTTCCCGTGGCTGCGGCAATGGTGGCGGTGGTACCATTTACCGTGATTCCTTCAGCTGGATTCCACACCGCAAGGGTGTAGCTGCCTGGAGCAAACAGATGGTCGGGGGCATGGGTGGCGGAAGTCTCCGTACCCGTATAGTCGCCCATGGTGACCGTCCACGTGGCAGGTATGTTGATACCCTCACCTCGGGCCGACCAGTCGGCTGTCACCGCAATTTTCCCATAGTCGGGATGCGGCGTGTCATAAAGCGTGTCCTTCACACAGGAAGAGAGTAGCACGGCGGCTGCCATTCCTACCATATTTATATATTGTCTTGCTTTCATAGTCTATTTCTCCGTATTAGAATAACTTCCATACCAATGTCACACCGGCGTTGATGGGGCCACACCAATTTTTTGTCTCGTTGCCACAGCGCACGCGCACACCATCGATGACTTCATATTTTTCGAAATCGGCATTCAGGTAGCCCAAGCCGAGGTTGAAATCAAGAGTCAGTGCCTTGTTCAGCCGTAGCTGATAGCCGGTGGTGATGCCGCCACCCATCAGGTCGCCTTGCTTGCCTGTTTCGGAGATCTTGTAGTTGAACTGTCCGGCCTTGAACATCGCCCCCAGATACCAGGCTTTCTTCTCACCCATATAGTAACGTACTTCCGGAGCCACTTCCCAGAGTGCATAGCGGCGGTCCTTGTCACTCCAGCTCCAAGAAGTCCATGAGCCGTTTACGGCAATGCCACACGACGGACAGATGCGCCATTCAAGTCCTAAATCGGGTGTCAGGGTAGCCCAGCGCAATAGGTTGGCACGCAGGAAGAGATGATAATCATTTGTGATTTTAGTATCCGACAGCGTGCCGGCAAGTGCATTTTGTAGAGCATCTTTCTCGGCTTCTGCCTTTTCAGCGGCAAGTCGGGCTTCTTCCGCCTTGCGCTGCTCTTCGGCAAGCCGTTCCTGCTCGGCACGCTTCTCGGTTTCTAAGCGTTCGGCTTCCGCCTTGCGTCGTGCTTCTGCTTCCGCATCCGTCACGGCTGTTTCTTTTACTGGTACCGTCAGGCGCACGGTGACAAAATCACCCTCAGTCGCATGGTTATGGGTAATGAAGTTTTCTTCCTTGATTTTCGCGCGTGTAATCAGTTCTGATTTTACTCGATTGGCACGGATCTTCGCCGTTGCAAGGTTCTCGGCTTCACCGCCCAGCGAATTGCAGTAGCCGTCAACCAGTAGCGGCAACTTGCCGTCAAAAATTGTTGCTTTACTGTTTTCGATACATTCCAACAGGTGGGCAAGTTCAGTGTCATTGCCATTCCAAGGAACGTAGAACATGTCCTTCTGCGGAACGAAGCGGAAGGTGTAGGTCGTGTCTGTTTTCTGCTGCGCAATGACAGGAAAAGTTACCGTCATCAGCCACAGAAACAAGGTAAGAAAAGTGATTTTTCTGCTCATATAAACTTGCATTTATTATCTTTGTCCTCTCCAAAGATAATAAATGTCATTCTATGCCCAAAAGATTAGAAAAACTTTTGCTGTAAAATTTTAGAAATAATGTCGTTTGAGCATCTTTTTGTCGAATTAGCACTTTTTGAATTGTCGAATTAGCACTTTTTTGTCGTTTGAGCACTTTTTGGAAATGGGTTTCTGTGACCTTTTCCGATGTTGTTTTACTACACAATTTATTCCCGATTTGATTTTTTCCATTTGGCAGGCGTACATCCTTCTTTCTCGGAAAATAATTTGATAAAGTTACTTTGGGAAAGAAAACCAGAAGACTCAGCCAGCTTCTGTATATTGATTTCTGGATGCTCCTTCAGTATGTTTTTCGCATACTCCAACCTGAGACTGGTTATCCATTCGCGGAATGTCATTTTATACGTAGTCTTGATATAAGCGGAAAGATAGGTACGGTTCGTATAAAGTATTTTGGACAGTTCTTTTATGGTAAGTCCCTGCTGGACATAGCCGTCTGTCTTTATCCAGTTGTCAACCTTCTCTATAAATTCTGTATAGGACTCAGAAACTTCTTCTGAAACCATTTCGGGTTCAATTCCCGAATTTGTCAGAAGTTCTTCTTCAGATTGAATATCCTGCTCAAACGCATTTTCTACCTGTTCATAGAACAGGAGGTAGTTCTGATAACAGTGAAAAAGATAACAGTAGAACGGGATTGATGAAAGCACCCAGATATACACATATCTGTCAGGTAGGAATGTCAGCAATCCGCATCCAACACCGAAGATAACAGCCCAATAAGTGAATATAGAAAGCCATTCGATATATGCGCCTATATCATCCGCTTGAGTTTCATTGAAAATCCGAATGGCTCTACGATATGCGACTATGACTCTTCGAGCTAAAACGACTCCAAAAGCGATTAACCAGACAGCTAAAGCAAATAAAGAGATTTTTTGCATGATTCCGCTTGGCAACAGAAACAATACAACTCCGGAAAAAGTTGAAAATATAATCCATAAAATGATATGTGTCCACACACGCCGTTTGGTAATGTAAAAACGATCAAGCAACATTATCAATGCCGAACTGAACAGAGAGTAGCACAGAAAGTATGTGGACATGTTCATCAATATGGAAGAATTCACATTTTTGAATCGGATGCCAAAGAAGAAATGTACCGAATAGTTTGCTGAAAGCAGCAACATAGCTATACCCATCATCTGTCGGGAGCGGAGATAATTCGTGAAAATTTTCTTTTCAGGAGTCTTTGCAAACAAAAAATAAAAGCCGAAGAATAACATTAACGGCAGTGCGGTACAAAGTGAAAAACTGTATATAGATGGTTCCATTGTTATGCTTATTTAATTTTGATACAAATTTTGATAAATTTCCGAATTATAAGCCAGTTGGGATAAAAAACAGAAATATCTCCGAGTGCTCGCTGCTTGAGTTAAAAGGTCAAGACCGACTCACCTAAGATCTTGCATCAAATTGCTCTAAGTCACACGTTTCTTATTGAAATCAAATAATGAGAATGAAGTATTTATTTTTTTCATTACAATTCTTTATAAGGATTATGTTCAGGAACCCTAATGAGTTCTTTTATATCAACTTCCAGACATTGAGATATCTGTATTAATGCTTCTAAAGGAGGTTGACAAGCATTGGTACACCATTTGGAAATGGTTGCTTGGTCTCTGCCAAGTTTCTCTGCAAGCCATTTGTTCGTTTTCCCCTTTTCTGCAAGCATAACTTTTATACGATTAAGATTTTTCTCAGCCATTGCGTATATTATTATTGTTTTCGGTTGCAAAGATACTCATTTTCCTCCAAATATCGTTTGTTTATCCGAAAATCATTATAAAAATCGGCAAATAATTTGCCTAATTAGAAATTTTGCTAATTTTTGCATGATTTACAGTGACTCGTCCCATCTTCATCTTGCATACCACTATATTCTATTAAAATGAAAACAGATGTGCCTACTTATAATTTTCTTCTTTTGGAGTTGATTTATGAATATCAAAATCGGAAAAATTCCGCGTTATCCGTGTTAATTTTTGTTTTCTCATAATTTCATTTTGGGGTTACGGGATTTTGTTGTTCCTAATTTGTTTCTTTTGCTATTTTGTCATTCGGATTAGCATTGATTATCAGAACATTACAAACAATCAGTAAGATTGCGAAACAAAAATAGCGTACAGTGTACAACGACAAAAATCGTTCTCTCTGTACGCTATTAAATCTTATTAAAAAGATGAAAGATTCTAACTAGCATCTCTTGGCATCGTTCCGTTCATTACAATAATCATCGGATACTCGTTTTTTACTTGCTCTGCTTGGCAATCCTTGCGGTTCACTACCTTACTGATAAGCCATTGTCTGAACAACAAGGCTTGATATGTATCCATTTGAAGTGCTATGGCGATAATCACTTCCATATCATAGACATTCG
>ERZ1035051.628-NODE-628-length-11773-cov-5.981481_pt1 | contig 11773 bp, 5 predicted proteins | sample MGYA00520586_ERZ1035051 | MGnify/ENA primary metagenome ERZ1035051 (study PRJEB33766, sample SAMN09781692) | gut metagenome | biome: gut microbiome | host: Homo sapiens | place: Madagascar | study: EMG produced TPA metagenomics assembly of the PRJNA485056 data set...
GTGCACAGGCAGGTATGCAGGGTAATCCGCCTGTTGGCCCTGATGGGAAGCCTCTTCCGGTACCGGCAGGGGAGACAGCTGAAAAGCCTGTTTCTTTTGCGGTGCAGCTTCTCATTTTTGGCTTGTGTGTAGTAGTTGCAGTTGGTATCACGGCATACAGCATTTTTTCAAATCTTGTTTTAACTTCAGACAATATGACGCTTAAAGCACGTGTTTCTGATTTATCATATGCACAGAATATATATGATGTGTACAACCAGACCAAGAAGGACTATGACTGGACTAAGCTTCTTGAGAGCGCCTCATCCAACAAGAATGATGAGATAACGGGCTTCGTGGATGAGCTGGAGCAGAAGCTTCCGTCAGAGGCCAAGCTTGTGAATATGTCTGTTACGACTGATGGTGTTTCGATGACCATAAAGACAGGCAGCAAGGATATAGCGGCTGATGTGATTGCACAGCTTCGTACATTTGAGAGTATCATGGTATCCAATGTGTCAACCATCACAGAGGAGGTTGATGAGACCGGTGCCTCAAAGGTTCAGTTCACAGTAGATTGCACATATGTAAAGGCTGATGACAGTGCTGCTTCTGAATCGGGGGATGGCACAGGCAGTGAGCCAGATGATACATCAAAAGATGCGTCATCACAGGCACAGACGGATAGTAATTCGTCATCAGATACAGACAGTACAAATCAGTAGGGGGTGTTAGGATGTCAACGAGAGATAAAAAGTTACTTATTATATTAGCGGGTGTTGCCATTTTAGCACTGACATATTTTTTGATTTTTATTCCACAGTCCAATAAGAGGGATTCACTCAAGAGCGAAAATATGAATCTGAAATCACAGTACAATCAGCTTTCAGCACTTGCGGCAAAGGCGGATGACTACACAAAGAAGACAAAGGATATGTCTGATGCCATGCAGCAGGTATATGACAATTTCCCTTCATATTTACAGATTGAAAACGGCATCATGGATGCGGTCGCTATCGAGAAATCTACCAATACAAATATTACAGAGCTTACAGTCGGTTCACCGACAGCTATTGATGTGAATAATCCGACAGGTGAAGCCGGTAGAGATTCTTCGTCAGGAAGCAGTTCAGACAGCAGTACCACGGATAGCAGTAATGCAGACAGTTCGCAGAGCTCTCAGACCGCTGATGGCAACAGCTCTCAGTCACAGACAGGCGACGGCAGTGCAGCTGATGGCAGCACATCATCAAGCTCTGCAAAGTCTACGGTTACAGGCTATCAGCTTTATGATGTCAGCACAGTTATGGCATTCAAGACAGAGTATCATGGGCTTAAGGCTATGCTTGGAGAGGTGATTGGTTCATCGCAGAAGAAAACTATCAGCACACTTAATGTGAGCTTTGATGATTCGACCGGCAAGCTGACAGGTGAGATGCTTGTGGATTCATATTTCCTGTATGGACTTGATAAGCCATATGAGGCACCATACATACCTGCAGTACCACATGGTACAAATAATCTGTTTGGTACAACAAACTAACTGATTAATCATAAATATTAAGTGTTAGATTATTGAGCTATGAGATAACAAAATACAAGAGGGGAGGAAGCAGATTTGAGAAAGCTAAAAAACGATGATCGAGGAGTAACACTTGTGGAGATTATTGTGTCGATTGCTATTCTCGCAATAATCGTGCTTCCTTTTTTGAATGCATTTGTCACAGCTACAAAGACCAATGTGAAGGCTAAAAACGAGATGAATGCCACACATCTGGCGACAAACATTATGGAGGGTATTGAGAAGAACTCCATGAAGACACTGGCGTATCAGTTCAACTATCCGTCAGAGTGCTTTGACGTGGCGGACGGCTTTAATATATCAGATGGAAGCAGTGCATGTGAGCTTCTTAAGAAATCAGATAAGTTTGATAATGTAAAGAGGCTTGAGGATATCAGTGCTGAGATTGTAAACAAGGACGATGTCATCACCAGCTGCATCCATAAGACTGACGCAAAAGCTAAAATAGGCGATGCATCGCTTTGGAATTTCAGGGAGTCGGATGCACACAAGTATTATTTCTATATGTCTGGTGTGCAGTCAGGCACAAAGAAATACAATGCTCTTGTGACAGTGGATGCAAAATCGGACGCAGAGTCGGACAATAAGGTTAAAAAGTACAACATGGACGAGGTAGCGGATATGTCGGCCATGGATGCAAACTTTGACTGCATGAGTGCAGACAAGTATTCTGCTACAAATATTATATCTGCATTTAATAATATGCCGGGTGTCAGTGGAATCACTCAGCAGAATATCAAAAGAACTATCACCATAGATATAGAAAAGTATGGAGCTACGGGGAATAAGGCTACCAAGGTTACGGTGTCGTATTCGTATTCTATAAATAAGAATGGAGTAAGAAAGACTTTTCCGGATCCGAATAGTGCACTGAAGGATGATTATACCATGGTGATTTACGACAATTCTTCAGATACTGTGAACCATAATTTAAGGAATGTCTATCTGTTTTACAATCCATGGTACACATCTACAGGAACGCTTTACAATACTTGTAACGATGTCATTAAAATCAATAATAAGGCCAAGCTGGACTGCACGGTAAACATTGTTAAGCAAAAGACTATATCGGATCTGACAGAGCTGAGCACGAAGGAGAGTGCATATAAGGCATATGTGAAGGTAAGTGAGCCGGGAAATCGTACAGGTCATGCTTATACTCATATAGCCACCAATCTGAATGTAAATATGGGAGCACCGGATAATCCACTACAGCCCAATCAAGCTATATATGGCTTTAATAACAATGTAATTCAGAATGATGTAAAGGCAATTGTCGATATAAAGAATCTGACAAAAAACAAGGCATCTGAAAGGCTGTATGATGTGAAGGTGGCTGTATACGATAGCAAGGCTTCACTGGATGATATATTTAATGATAAAGACCCGGTTGTCACGATGACCGGAAGCATGGGGTATTAATTATGAAGCGTAATGATAACCGTGGTGCTTCCTTTGTTATGGTTGTAGTTGCAATGGCTATAGTGGCTGTTTTAGCTGTGACTGTGCTGTGGATAGCGCTTATGAACCTCCAGATGAAGGTGACGGATAAAAAAAATACAGATAACTTTTACTCGGCAGAGGGTGTGCTGGATCAGATATGCACAGGTCTGCAGGGAGATATTTCCAAGGCTTACTCAGCAGGATATACCAAGGTTATGGAGAATTACTCTGACAGCAGCATAAATGAGGCAGGCAGACAGAGCAGCTTTGCGCAGGAGTATCTGAAGAGCTTAAAGACCAGTCTGGAGTATGACAGCACAGGTATGACCTTTAATAGGGGAAAGCTCATACAATATGTAGACCCGAAGCTTCTCGAGAAAAAAGACAATCAGCCACATGCTATTATCAAATCGACCAATGCCGATGTAAACGGCAATGGTCAGCTCAAGGTGTACCAAAATCGTGTCGTGCTGAACGGACTAAGGGTAGAGTATACCGATGAAAAGGGATTTAAATCAATAATAGAGACGGATATTTCTCTGGGGGTTCCATCCATGAGCTTTACAGCATCGGGAGGAGTTCCGGAGCTTTTTACATATTCTCTTGTCGGAAATGAAGGATTGGATATTATATCAGGACTTAATAAAGTGAATCTATCCGGTAATCTCTATGCCGGCTGTGAAAATGCGGCAGGCACAGGAACTTCTACTACGAGTGTTATTATTCCAAACAATGCCACACTTGATGTAAAGGATACCAGCTATATGATTGCAGAGGGCGATATAGAGGTGGGAGACTTTGCCGGAAAAGATACGGCTACGATAAAAAAGAACATGGCGGGTGTACACAATTATAGTACACTTTCTGTTGATGCACAGTGCCAGCTGTGGACAAGCAACATAAATGTAAATGGTGCAGCAGTCAATCTGGATGGCATGACATATGTGGCAGATGACATGACCTTAAAGGGTACAGGCTCAAAGGTCACACTTGGCAAGAATAATAGGAATAACAATGCGAAGTACGTCGGCTTTGGCAATGGAGGGGCTGACAAGGAAAATCCTGTCGCAGGCGATAGCTCTGCTATTATCATAAACGGCAGAGAGGCATCTCTTGATATGTCAAATATCAGGGAGCTTATGTTAGCAGGAACCGCATATATCAATACCCAGGCTATTGTAAACTCAAGTGGTGTGGGTACACAAAACAGCAATGTGGCTATGGGTGAGTCAATCTCTGTAAAGGGTGACCAGATAGCATATCTTGTGCCGCCTGAGTGTATAGGCACAAATGGAGATGGTGCGGATGCCAAATCACTTTACAACAAGAATCCACTCTCCTATAAGGAGTACAAGGATATTACTGCAACCGGACAGGATCAGACTAAGTATACTGAGATAAATACCAATGTGGTCAGCACAAAGACAGGCAAGGCGCTCTCGGCATATCTGCCGGAGGGCAGGACAATCGATAAGTGTATAAAGAAAGTCTTTGTTCCTTCTACTGATAATAGTGATGATGGACTTGTATACTATTATGTCAATCTGCCAACGAATAAGGCTGCTGAGTATTACAGTGACTATTTTGGTGCAGACAGTGACAAGCTCAATAGATACACTAAGTTCTATACTGACAGCATACAGGTAAATGAGGCTGCAAGCATCTATACTGCCGGCAATTACAGCATCTACGATGGCAGCAATTTAAGCCTTTTGAAGGGGATAGCTGATGGTGTAGACATGGATGCACAGTCAGATGCCTTACAGCGCACATATACTGCATTAAATTCAAAGCTTTTGACGAATTATGCGGATTTACCGACAAATGCAGCAAGTGTTTCGCTTTTTACAAATATAGTTAACAATACCAATTTGCTGAAAATAGTGCCAAATTCCGGTAATAAACATATATTTGAGACTGAGTATCAGGGAAAAACGTATCAGGCAATTGTCAAAAACGGTAACTACACCTATGATGCAAATGACAAATCACACAATGTGGATATAATTGTTGCTACGGGAGATGTGACACTGAATGCTGACTTTACAGGTACCATAATTGCAAAGGGCAGGATAATCGTAAACAAAGACCAGTGCGAGATTGATAATGGTACACAGGAGGTATTTAAGGCATTGCTTCTTGAAAAGGTAAGTGATGCAGACGATGCACTGCACCTGTATGATGTGTTCATGGATGGTGCCAACTATCTGGGTAATGTTTCTTCTTTTTCAAATAAGAAAGAGGCGGATACAAAAATAGATTATGCTACGCTCATTACATACCAGAACTGGACCAAGGAGTAGAAAACAAGCGGCTTTTAAGGCGCAAAACAGCTGCGAAATATTTATATTTGACATATTTTGACGATATATACAAGGGAGGAATCCAATATGTCTGTAAAAGAAAAAAAGAATAATGGCGGTTTTTCTCTCGTAGAGCTTATAGTAGTGATAGCGATATCTGTTGTACTGATAGGCGCGGCAACCATATCCATTCGCTCAGTCATGGGTGTTGAGGTGAAGCAATGTGCCAGAAATATTGAATCGATAATTAACAAAACAAGAGTTACCTCTATGGGAAAGGACAGCGCAGTTCTTAAGATATACAAGGCATCAGATGGTGCCTACTATTATAAGACGACTATAAATGGTACGGAATCTGATCCAAGTAAAATCGGAAAGAGCAGGATTGATGTATACTATTCCATGAATGATGATTATAGTGGCAAGACACAATTGAACGTCTCTGACAGTATAGAACTTCAGTTCGACAGAAGCTCAGGTGCACAAAAGCCGGATACTAACGGCAAGTACTGCAGCCGTATCTGGGTTCAAAAAAACAGCACCGAGAAGGTTATCACGATATACAAGGAGACCGGCAAGGTGGTATGTGAGTAATTTACATAGTTTAATGCAAAATATTTTATTTTGACGCAAGGCTGTTATAAGGTTTTATGATGAAATCGGAGAGGAAGATGAACCATGAAGATTTTAAAGCGCATGAATAAATCAAATAATAGGAAAAACAGTGGCTTTACACTTGTTGAGCTTGTCATTGTCATGGCGATAATGGGAATACTCGGACTGGCTGTTACAGGCTTTATCGGTACGAGCACGAAGCAGTATAAGTATGCTACAAAGGACGTAGACCTGCAGTATGAGGCACAGCTGACCATGAATCAGATAGGAAATCTGATAATTGATGCGCAAAAGGGTGTTAAGTATGAGCCTGCTACAGTGGCAGCCCCGGTGGAGGTGGCATCAGCAAAACCTGAGGCAGGTTATATTGCAACTGCATCAGCGGAAGAAGCGTCATCCGAAGAAGCATCATCTGAGCAATCATCATCCGACAGCAAGCTGATAATCTGCAACAATGATTGTACATACAATATCATATACAGATCGTCAGAGCACAAAATCTATCTGCGAAAGGATACACTGGATCCTGCAACTGGTGCGGTGAAGGCTGATGGTCAGGGCAAGGAGTCACTTATGGCAGAAAATGTCACAAGCTTTACACCTGATTTAAGTGAGGCAGAAAGCAAGAACTCTGTCGGACTTGTTGTGGACTTTAAGGCTGGAGACAAGAAGTATACATCAAAACAGAACTTCACTATGCGCAATAAGGTACCGACCGGAGCAGATGTGGAGTATGTGGCACCGACAGAGCCTGAAGGAATAAGGATATATTACAAAGGCAAGGATGTAACCAACGGAACGGTATACTATGAGATGATTAATGATCCAAATAATAATAGATTACAGTTTACGGATAAGATTCTTGGCGGAAAATATGATGCAACAAAAGCTACCTGGTCAGTATCAGCTGAAAATGGAGATGTTGATGATCAGGGCAAAAAAACCGGTGATGTCTATAATATTTTGATCAAGAGTACTACCATAACACAGTTTGAGGTATATGTACAATCTGATGAAAACAAAGACCTTAAGGCAAAGGTAACTGTAAACGTAGCACATCCAATTAATATTCTGCATTGTGATGCAGATAAGCATTTCAATTTAGGACAGACTCATCATTTGGATATTGATGAAAATGAGTTAAGGAGTTCTCCATTAAAAGACAAATATCATGTTAAGGATTTTGTATGGCATATGGAGGTAGAAAGTGTCAGCTCAACAGGTGCAACCGAGTACAAGGGGGATATATCCTTTAAAATGGGTGATGATGGCAAGCTGATTTATGGCACGGAGGGCAATGGTGAGCCTGATGGAATATTTAACTTTAGTTCAAATGAGATTTCCGAAGAACAAGCAAGTGATCCTAAATATAGGAACTATCTTAATTATTATATTGTAGATGGTAATCAAAATAAAGAAATGCATATCACTCTCGGAAAAAATTTTCTTGTCGGAGAAAAGTTAAATATCAGCGTCTGGCTTGGACTTGAGGATATGCCGGAGTTTAAGTCAAATACAGTTACGTTTTATACATATTAAGAAACAGAGTAGTTTTTTACAAAAGGAGCAATCGCAATGAGCAAATTAAGAAAAAAAATAGTGGTTCCAATATCGCTCACACTTACAGGATGTCTCGTTGTGGCAGCTTTTGTGCTGAATGACAGCCTTACAAAGGTCGATGCAAATGTAGCGTTCAATGGAATATCGGATATAGTCAGCTCACATGGCAAGGACAAGCCCTTCAACATAGTGGAGGTGGTGCCTGACAAGAAAATGGCATCCATTGGCTATCTGATTGACGGTCAGGAGCCTGACGATTGGTTTGGAACACTGTCAAAGATGTCTGATAAAGATGGTGCCGGTGTAAAAAACAGGTCTGCCTATATGGAAGGTCTGAAAACAAAGCTTGCACCTATTACTACTGAGCAAAAGGATAACACAAAGCCTCTTTACTATGAGCCGTATGAGGAGAGCTATGTCAGTCAGGGCAATGACTGGACAGAGCTTGCCCTTGTAGATATGGACAGAATAAACAAGGGTACCACCGGTTATAAGATGACAGAGCAGGCGGAGGGAGATTATAAGTTCAATACCGATTACCAGCTTGCTGTAAATGAAGATGGACTGCCTACAGGTCATTACAGACAAAATGTTGACCATTATGTTTTCATGCAGGGCGAGGATGAGACGGAAGATGGCTCTGATACAGAGAATGAAAATGGCAATCAAATTAAGGCACCCGGCAAAAGAGGCTACTACAGTGTTGCTTTTACTGCGGTCGAATTGCCGGATGGCATGACAAACATGCAGTATCTGGTACCGTCTGATAATTCACAGAAAGCTGATGGAAATACAGACAGTGGTACAGAGGGTAACATCGATAGCAGCACAGACAATACGACAGATACAGGCACAGGTGACGATACCGTTGAGAAGCATGTGGTTTATTCTATAAAGAGCGCATATGCCATTGGTTCTGCTGAGGGCATGCAAAACATAGCAAAATATGATCCAAAGGCATATATTTACAGAAAAGACAATTCAGATATCACATCACCATATAAATTTGTTGCAAGAGCTGACCGGATGGCAGGTCTGCCGGATGGCAGTAAGCCGGATTATGAGAAGTATACATACTGTACGGTTGAGATGGAGTATGTGCCTGCAGATAAAATCACTGATGACGAGACCTACTACGAGGTGGACACTCAGGTACCTATTGAGTTTAATTACGATGAGACCGGCGAGTATGGAGCAGTGCTTGATTCACAGAATCCATACGAGAAGATAGATGATGGCACAACGAACAATCAGCCGGCAGGCAAGACCGGCGCAGATGATATTTCAGATGATGCTTCAATAGCTGATTCTGCTACAGAGAATAATGATGGTAACACAGGCAGGGTAATCCTCACCGATACAGACGGATATTTTGATATAGTTAAGGACAGCCAGACATACACCTATGTGGGTAAGGGAAATGGTGACTATATCATGGTGGCTGATAAAGACGGCTCGCTTGATTATCCTGTAAATACTACACACATATATTATAAGGGTGGTTTCAAGAACAATAACTGGTTCAGAACAGGTGTATTCAATCAGGAGGGCAAGACAGGCGATGATGATAAGACTGCCAATATGACCTTCAATGTAAAAACTGTCACACCCAAGGAGCTTGAGCAGATAGATGTGTCAACAATTGATTTACTCTATCTTTCCGGCTCAAAGTCCGTCCTTTCAAATGATTTAGGAAACGATGCTGCAACATATAATACTGATAATGACATTTCATGGGACAAGGTAAAGCAGATAGTCCAGCGTGTACACCAGAGTGGTATCATGATGCCTGTTATAGTGGATAATGGTATTGTGTGGCCTATTTCAAGTGCAGACTATTCCAGCAACATTAAAAAGCTTGCAGGTCTTTTGAGCTGTAACAATTTCAGCTCCTTGAATTTTACTAAGGACTCAGCTGATAATTTTATTAACTGGAATAATGACATAAAGTATTATACAGTTGACAGTAAAAAACATAAATATGGCTATGTGGTCGGCAACGAATATGTCATTCCACGAAACTATTCTCCTGATACGGATGTGCCGTTTGTTTTAAGAGATGATTTTGCTTCTGCATTTATTGCAAATGAAGATGAAACACAATTTGTCAATGATGCTAAAAATGAGAATTTTGATGAGATAGCAGAGTACATAAACTCAGAGAATACAAGCAGGAAAAAAGAAAATAGTACTCTTGGAAAGGACGAGTATGCGTATTATGACAAGAAGATTTCAAAGGCGATAGTTTTAAGCTATATCATATCGTATGCTGATAAAAGAGACATTATAAATCCGACAGATAGTCTGAACATACTGGATATAGAGCCCGGAACTGTAAAAAATGAGTCTGACGCTTTAAATTATGATAAGCTAAAAAATTGGCTTGGAACAAGATGTCCGGAGGGAAAAAAGGTTACGATAACAAGGGTTACGAGTGCAGAATTTATTGGAAGAATAGAGGACCTTAATAACTATGACATGATATATATGGGACTTGTAGCCGATAATCTGAATTATAGAGATGGTCATACAGTATATAATGATTGGAAAATGGATGGGCTTAAATACTCAAATGTTGGTGACATTGTTGTTATAAATCCGAAAGATGTGGTAAATTATTGGAATTATGATATGCTCAAGAATGGTCATGCGGGATTGCTGGATACTGATTATATAAATAATGGAGAGGCGCTTAATACTCAGCTTACATTAAGAGGAAATGGAAATAATGCTGATTATTTAACTGCTCCAAACACATACAGAGGTTCAGGCAATGATATTACTAAGCAGAAGGTTTCAGAATTGGAGGATTATATAAAGGCGGGCTTTCCTGTCGTCTTTTCAGATGGCTTTTTCAGCAATGATAGCAAGTATAAAAGTGGAATTAATGAGGATTACATTGATAACTGTTCAAATGTTTTTACCTTATTATGTGATGTAAAAGATAAAGATAATGTTCTTAAAGTGGACAACAAGGGAGACTTAAAAAATAAGTCAAATGAGACAGCGGTGCTTGTTACCTACCTGACTACTGAAAAACCTGAAATATTACTCAAGGAGCAGGAAAAAGTAAAAGATACAGATTATGTTGAGATTAGTAATAATCAGATCACATTGGAATTTTCAATAAACAATGCAGGCGGTGCTGATTCCAAAGCAAGTTTTAATGCACAGCTGTTCTTGGATTCAAATTCTGATGGTAAGTTTTCGACAACCAATGAAGGAATAGCTGCAAATAAAATAAAATTATATTGTGATGGTACTATTGTGAATCCGGTAATGGGTGATGATGGTAAATATATGTATAGTCTGAATGCAGGCAATTATAATTATAAACTGGTTTATGATTTGCCGAATGGCTATGTAGGAGTTATGCCTTGGCAGCTTCGTGTAAGTCAGGCTACAAATAGCTACAGATATGATCAGAAATCCGGATATGTGTATGCCAAAAATTCAAAAGGCAGTCCTACAAAAGTCAAGATTCTTCAGATTAATTCAACCTTGAAGCATAATGAGGGCTTTAGGGGAAATTTTGATATGCAGGCGCAGAAGAAAGATAGCAATACAAAGTTTCATAAATTGCTTAATAAAGTGAAGGATTTTGACCTGGATATAGAAACAGTTTATTATGACAACGTAGAGAAAATGGATGAGGTATGTAAAAAGCTGCAGACATACGATATGCTTGTAATTGGATTTGGTGATTGTTATGATATTGATAATACAAATGGACATCTCGATCAAATAAAAGCATATATCCAGTCAGGAAAACCGGTATTGTTTTCTCATGATACAACGTCATTTTGTAATAATAAAAATGATAATCAATATAATAATGTCTGGGGATATAAGTTTAACTCTATAATTCGTGATACTGTCGGACTGGATAGGTATGGAATACTGTCAAATGAGTATTTAAAGAAGGGCAATAGATTACAGAGTACTGATGAGGATTTTGATAAAGCTGTACAGACTGCCAAAAAGAATAACACTGATATTGCATATGAGCCAAAATCTGGTAATACAGTTATTGTCAGACAGAATCAGGGATTTACTTATGCGGATTTAAATCAGTATCAGTGGAAAGATAATGGTAGTGATCATGGCGAGTACAGGCTGTATTCAGGGCTTGATAATTATGATGTTGAAGCTAAGACTAATAAGGCAGTCAAGGTTAATTCAGGACAGATTACCACATATCCTTTTAAGATTGCTGACGAAATAAATATAGCTACCACTCATAAGCAGTACTACCAGCTGGATATGAATCAGGATGCTGATGGTGATGGTG
>ERZ1035051.637-NODE-637-length-11619-cov-11.535368_pt1 | contig 11619 bp, 7 predicted proteins | sample MGYA00520586_ERZ1035051 | MGnify/ENA primary metagenome ERZ1035051 (study PRJEB33766, sample SAMN09781692) | gut metagenome | biome: gut microbiome | host: Homo sapiens | place: Madagascar | study: EMG produced TPA metagenomics assembly of the PRJNA485056 data set...
GTAAACTGGATGGAAAAGGTACCGTTGTTGAGATTACGGGCTTGAAGGATGCTTCTCCTGTCATCGAGCGCCATCGTGGTTTTCAAGAGGTGATGAAGAATTACCCGGGAATCAAGGTGGTTACCCTGGATAGCAACTGGACATTGGAGCGTGCCCAGGAGTTGATGAAGCAATATCTGGATAAGGGCGGACATGCGGATGGCGTGTTTGGACATAGTGACCTCGGTGCCATCGGTGCTGTTTTAGAAGCAGAGCGAAGGGGAATAGAAAAGCAGGTGGTTATAGTGGGTATCGACGGATTGCCTGGAGAATGGGAAGGAGTGGATAGAGTGAAGAGAGGCCAGTTTGCTGCTTCTTATGTTTATCCTACCCAGGGCGAGAAGATTATGGAATTGGCAATGAACATCCTTCAGGGTAAACCCTATAAGAAGGATAATGTGATGCAGTCATTCCTTGCTACCCCTGAAAACTGCGATGCCATTGCCCTGCAATATCAGGATATGGAAGCCAAGGTGAAGAATCTTGATCAGATTTCTGATAGTCTTGATTCTTATTCAGAGGTTTCCCGTATCCAGAAATGGATGCTTGTGGTTGCCTTGGTTGTTGTCCTGGTTCTGCTCTTTGTTATCTACTATATATATAAGGTATATAGAAAGAAACTCCAGAAACAGAAAGCCGTGACTCGTGGCTTCATCGAGAACAAGGAGGGCTGGACTGCCGAACTGAATCATCTCGATGAGAGCGAGCGTTACTTCATGGATCGTTTCAAGAAAAAGATTCTTGAGAATATGGGCAATGCAGATATGAAGATGGATGATTTGGGTGCCGAGATGCAACTGAGCAAGGTGCAGCTCTATCGCAAGGTGAAGGCGATGACTGGCAAGACGCCTGCAGAACTCCTGAAAGAGATGAGACTGCAAAGAGCCTATACCCTCTTGCAGCAAACCGACAAGACCATCTCAGAAGTTTCGGCAGAAGTAGGCTTTACCGTTCCTGGCTATTTCTCGTCATGTTTCAAGAAGCAGTTTGGCGTTCTTCCTACCGATTTCAGGAATGAACAGGCATCTAAAAAGGAATAGTTTTCTAACTCCTTTAAAATAAGTACTTTAAAATCTTGACGAAAGATTTGAAAATCGTTTCATGTAACATAATTACTGTTGCTGGAACGATTTTTTCTATTTATATCACCGTTCTTTGCCTAATTTTGCGGCAGAAACAAAACAATTTTGAAACTTTAAACATTAGATTAGTATGAACAATCTTTCAAGATTACTAATGAGCTCTGCGCTCTGTGCAGTTTGCACAATGGCAAATGCACAACAGGTAAATGTTAGTGGTGTCATTAAGGATGCTACAGGAGAGACGGTCATCGGCGCGTCTGTCATGGTGAAAGGCACCAAGACAGGTACGGTAACAGACTTTGATGGTCGATTCCATGTGGAGTGTACGCCTGGGGCTACCCTTGTCATCTCTTATATTGGTTACCAAACACAAGAGGTTAAAGCTGCTGATGGTATGAATGTTGTACTCCAAGAAGCAGCCAACGATTTGAATGAGGTCGTTGTCACAGGTTATACTACTCAGCGTAAGGCAGACTTGACTGGTGCTATATCTGTGGTAAGTGTAGATGACATCGCAAAACAGAATGAAAACAACCCTATCAAAGCTCTCCAAGGACGTGTTCCTGGTATGAACATCTCTGCTGATGGCTCACCATCTGGTACTGCTACCGTTCGCATTCGTGGTATTGGAACATTAAATAACAACGACCCTCTTTACATCGTCGATGGTATTCCAACTAAAGCTGGCATGCACGAACTGAATGGTAACGACATCGAGAGCATCCAGGTATTGAAGGATGCTGCCTCTGCATCTATCTATGGTAGCCGTGCCGCCAATGGTGTTATCATCATCACTACCAAGAAAGGTAAGGAGGGAAAGATTAAGGTTGACTTCGATGGTTCTATCGCAGTTTCCACCTATGCACACAAGATGAAGGTCTTGAATGCAAAGGAATATGGACAGGTGATGTGGCAGGCATACGTCAATGACGGTATGGACCCTAACACCAACGGTCTTGGCTATCGTTATGACTGGGGATACAACGACCAGGGTACTCCTGTGCTCAATGGTATCTCCATGAAGAAATACTTGGATGACGCAGGCACCACTCCTGCTGCCGATACCGACTGGTTTGATGAAACCACTCGCACAGGTGTCATCCAGCAATATAATGTTTCTGTAAGCAATGGTTCTGACAAGGGAAGCAGTTTCTTCTCTTTAGGCTATTACAAGAACCTCGGTATCATCAAGACTTCTGACTTCAATCGCTTCTCTGCTCGTATGAACACAGAGTATAAACTCTTGAAGAACAAAATGCTGACCGTAGGCGAGCACTTTACCTTGAATCGCACTTCTGAGGTGCAAGCTCCAGGTGGTTTTCTACAGAATGTATTGCAGTTCAACCCTTCTCTTCCTATCTATACAGAGGATGGTAACTATGCTGGTCCTGTAGGCGGCTATCCTGACCGTTACAATCCTGTGGCTGTATTGGAGCGTAACAAGGACAACCGCTATACTTACTGGCGTATGTTTGGTGATGCTTACTTGAACCTCAATCCTTTCAAGGACTTCAACATCCGTACCACCTTTGGTCTTGACTATTCACAGAAGCAACAGCGCTTCTTCACCTATCCTGTGACAGAAGGCAACGTTGCCAATAATAAAAATGGAGTTGAGGCAAAGCAGGAACATTGGACCAAGTGGATGTGGAATGCCGTTGCTACATATAATATGCAATTGGGCAAGAACCGTATCGACTTGATGGCTGGTATGGAGTTGAACCGACAAGACGACATCTACTTCTCGGGTTACAAGGAAGGCTTCTCTATCTTGAACCCTGACTATATGTGGCCAGATGCAGGTACTACCAATCCACAGGCATATGGTGGTGGCTCTGGTTACTCCCTCGTATCTTTCTTTGGCAAGGCCAACTACAACTATGCCGACAAGTATATGGCATCTTTCACTATCCGTCGTGATGGTAGCTCTCGTTTCGGTAAGAACAACCGCTACGCTACATTCCCATCCGTATCTGCAGGTTGGCGTATCAACCAGGAGAGCTTCTTAAAGAAGGCTTCTTGGATTGACGACTTGAAGATTCGTGCTTCTTGGGGACAGACTGGTAACCAGGAAATCGACAACCTCGCTCGTTACACTCTCTATGTGAGCAACTATGGTGTCAACGAGAATGGTGGGCAGAGCTACGGTACTTCTTACGACATCGCAGGTACCAATGGTGGTAGCACCTTGGCTTCTGGTTTCAAGCGTAATCAAATAGGTAACGACAATATCAAGTGGGAGACGACCACACAGACCGACCTTGGTTTCGACTTCGCTTTCTTCCGCAATACTTTGTATGGTAACTTTGACTGGTACTTCAAGAAGACAAAGGATATCCTCGTCAATATGCCTGGTATTGCCGTAATGGGTGAAGGTAGTTCCCAGTGGATTAACGCAGGTGAGATGGAAAACCGTGGTTTCGAGTTCAACATCGGTTACCGCAACCAGACACACTTTGGCTTGAAATATGACGTCACAGCCAACATCTCTTCTTATCGCAACAAGATTACTGCCTTGCCAACTACTGTTGCAGCCAATGGTACATTCGGTGGTAACGGTGTAAAGAGCGTCATCGGACATCCTATGGGTGCCCAGGTTGGATATGTAGCAGACGGTATCTTTAAGAGCCAGGAAGAAATTGACAACCACGCCACACAGGAAGGCGCAGGTCTCGGTCGTATCCGTTGGAAGGACTTAACTGGTGACGGCAAAATCACAGAGGCTGACCAAACTTGGATTTATAACCCAGTTCCAGACTTCACATACGGTTTCAACATCTACTTGGAGTACAAGAACTTCGACTTCACTGCGTTCTTCCAGGGCGTACAGGGTGTTGACATCATCTCTGACTTGAAGAAGGAGACTGATATTTGGGCAGGTCTTAATATCGGCTTCTTGAACAAGGGTAAGCGTTTGCTCGATGCTTGGAGTGCAACCAATCCTGACAGCAACGTCCCAGCCCTGTCTCTCTCTGACAACAACAATGAGAAGCGTGTGTCTTCTTATTGGGTTGAGAACGGAAGCTATTTGAAGCTGCGCACCATCCAGTTTGGCTACAACTTCCCACAGACTATCGCATCCAAGCTCGCCATGCAACGCTTGCGCATGTATGTCAGTGCACAGAACTTGTTCACTATCAAGAGCAGTAGCTTCACAGGTGTAGATCCAGAGAATCCAAACTATGGGTACCCTATACCTCTCAATATCACATTCGGTCTTAACGTAACATTCTAAAAGAATCATCAAAATGAAAAAGATATTATATTCAACCCTCATGGTTCTAGCCCTCGCTGGTGCGACAAGTTGCTCCGACTTCTTGGAGGAGCAGAAGCCTCAAGGCGTCTTGGACAACGATCAGGTGAAGGACCCAAGCAATGTGGATAACCTCGTTATCTCGGCTTATGCTATTTTTACCACTGCCGAAGACATTAACTCTTCATTCTCCATGTGGAATTTTGACGTGCGCAGCGACGATGCCTACAAAGGTGGCAACGGTACCAGCGATGGTGACGTGTACCATCAGTTGGAGATTGAGCAGGGTGTGTTGACCACCAACTGGAATATCAACGATATGTGGGTGCGTCTCTATAACTGTATCTCTCGTGTCAACTCAGCCATCGCTCTGCTTGAGCAGACTGACGACAGCTACCAGTTGAAGGCACAACGCTTAGGCGAGATGAAGTTCCTCCGTGGTTATGCTCACTTCCTCTTGAAGCGTCTCTACAAGAACATTCCTTTCATCATGAATGCCAACCTCAGTCAGGAGGAGTACAACAATCTTTCCAACACGGAGTTCTCTAATGATGAAGGATGGCAGCAGATTATCAACGATGTGAAGGCTGCCTATGATGTACTCCCTGTTACACAGAGCGACAAGGGGCGTCCTACCAAGGCTGCCGCAGCTGCCTTCTTGACCAAGTTGTATCTCTACAAGGCTTATCGTCAGGATGATCCAACAAAGAATGAGGTGACAAGCATCAACCAAGATGATCTCAACAAGGTTATCGAATATAGCGACCCTTCTATCTATACTGCTGGTGGTTTCGGCTTGGAAGGTGACTTCCACAATAACTTCCGTCCAGAGCCACAGTATGAGAATGGTAAGGAGAGCATCTGGGCAATGCAGTACTCCATGAACGATGGTACCAAGTATGGTAACTTGAACTGGAGCTACGGTCTGATTGTGCCAAATATCCCAGGTGTCACCGATGGTGGCTGTGACTTCTATAAGCCAAGCCAGAACTTGGTTAATGCCTTCCGTACCGATGCTGACGGTCATCCTCTCTTTGATACCTTTAATAATAAGGACTATGACAAGAGTGAGGACTATGCAGACCCTCGCCTCTTCCTGACAGTAGGCATTCCTGGTTTACCATACGAATTCAACAAGAACTTTATTATGGATGAGAGTTCCACTTGGAGTCGTTCCAATGGTCTCTATGGTTATTACGTCACCTTGAAGCAGAACGTTGACCCAGAGAGTGGTTATCTGATCAAGGGTTCTTGGTGGGGAACTTCCATGAACCGCATCGTCTTCCGCTATGCAGACGTGATGTTGGAGCGTGCCGAGGCTTACGCCCAGTTGGGCGAGTCAAGCAAGGCTATCACCTTGGTCAACGACATCCGCAAGCGTGCTAAGCAGAGTACAGGCATGATTGCCAACTACCCAAGCGACTACGGCGTGAAGTTCAACATCTCTACTTACGATGGCTCTTTCTCTAAAGAAGAAGTCTTGAAGATTGTCAAGATAGAGCGCCGATTGGAGATGGGTATGGAGAGCGAGCGTTTCTTCGACCTTGTAAGATGGGGAGAGGCTGACACCGTACTCAACAAGTACTTTGCAGGCGAGAGTGACAACTGTTCCATCTATGGCGCAGCTCACTTCACCAAAAACAAGAATGAATATTTGCCAATACCTTACTCACAGGTGGCAGCATCTAACGGACATTACACCCAGAACATAGGAGAATGGTAATATGAAAAAGATTTTATTTATGCTTATGGCCATCTTGGCCCTCACTGCTTGCAGTGATGATAATGTTTCAGATTTGAATCTGAGCGGAAGCTGCTCCATTACGGAATTGGCTCTCGACAACTACGATGGTTCCATCGATAAGACTACTCGCACGATTATCGTGCGAGTGCCTGAGACCTACGATTTCTCTCAGATGAGTGTCACCAAGTTAAGCCTCAGCGATGGTGCAAAGAGTAACGTTAATGTAAACGACCAGCTCAACATGTCTGCCCCACAAGCTGTACATGTCACCAATGGTGATGTATATCTCGACTGGACCATCAAGGCTCAGAGAGACGAGGCGAAGATTACCTCTTTCAAGATCAACGATACCTACGTAGGTACCATCAATGAGGACACCAAGACCATCATGGTCTATATTCCTGCCTCTTTGGACATCAAGAACTTGACTCCAACCATCGCCTACAGCGAGAATGCAACCATCTCTCCTGCTTCTGGCATCGCTACAGACTTCACCAATCCTGTGACCTACACGGTAAACAACAACACGGCAAACAGCACTTACACCGTGACCGTCAAGCAAATCAACAAGCCACAGGCACTCTATGTGGGTCTTGTACAGAATATGTCCGAACTTAACCCAGAGGAAGAGACCGCTTGCAAGTGGATGTTGGAGAATATTCCAAATTCTCTCTACGCTTCATTCACAGATATCAAGAATGGAAGCATTGACTTGAGCGAGTGTAAGGTCATCTGGTGGCACTTCCACAAGGATGGAGGTGTAGATGGTAAGAGCAACTTCGAGAAGGATGCACCTGAGGCTTTGGAGGCTATTCCACAGTTGAAGGATTTCTATAAGAATGGTGGCTCATTCCTCTTCACACGCTATGCAACCAATATGCCTGGTGAGCTTGGTATAGCTAAGAATGGCGGTGTTCCTAACAACTGCTGGGGGCAGGTGGAAGCTGACGCAGAAACCTGTGGCGGTCCTTGGGACTTCAAGATGACAGGTCATACTGATCATGCTCTCTACCAGAACTTAGTAAAGGGTGACGATGCCAACTGCGTCTATACTACAGACACTGATTACCGTATCACCAACTCTACAGCACAATGGCATATTGGCTCAGATTGGGGTGGTTATGCAGACTACGCTGCTTGGAGAGAAGCTACAGGTGGTATCGACCTTGGTTATGGCGGTGATGGTGCAATCGTTGTTTGGGAGTTCCCAGCCGAAGGTACTTCTGGTAAGACACTTTGTATCGGTTCTGGTTGCTACGACTGGTATAGTGTAAACGAGAACTATACAGAGAAGTTCCACAAGAACATAGCCATCATGACGGCGAATGCTTTCAATTATCTTATGAACAAATAAAATTGAATCAAAATGAAAACAATGATAAGTTCTATCATATTGGCTTCATGCCTCGTTTTGCCTCTCGCTTCATGTAGCGACGACGATGCTGTATTAGAGCAGAAAGATTGGTCTACGACCTCTTACTTCAGTTCTACCGATGAGACAGCACAAGGCACTTATTACAAGCCAGCTGTTGGTTATGTGGGTGACCCAATGCCTTTCTACGACCCTGTGGCTGGTGACTTCAAGATTATGTACTTGCAAGATTTCCGTCCTAATCCAAGTGGAACTTACCACCCTATCTGGGCGGTAAGCACTAAGGATGCTGCAAACTATGAATCTCTCGGAGAATTGATTTCTTGTGGTACTCTTCAAGAGCAGGATGCGGCAATCGGAACGGGCTCTACTATATACGATGAAAGCAGCAAGCTCTACTATACTTTCTACACAGGAAACAAGTATAATCCAACTGCTTCTGATAATGGGCAAGCCATCATGTACGCCACTTCTTCCGATTTCAAAACTTGGACCAAGTGTAAGTCTTTCATCTTGAAAGGTGATGACTACGGTTATAGCAAGAATGACTTCCGTGACCCATTCCTCTTCAAAGGTGACGATGGCAAGTATCACATGTTGGTTGCTACTACTAAGAATGGCAAGGGTACTATTGCCGACTTTATCTCTGCCGACTTGAAGTCTTGGGAAGACAATGGCACATTCCAAAACATGATGTGGGATCGCTTCTATGAGTGCCCTGATGTCTTCAAGATGGGCAATTGGTGGTATCTCGTCTATAGCGACAAGAGTTCTTTTATGCGCAAGGTTCAGTACTTCAAGGGCAGAACTCTCGACGAGTTGAAGGCTTGTACTGCCAACGACGCTGGTATTTGGCCTGATGACCATGAAGGCTTCTTGGATAGCCGTGGTTTCTATGCAGGCAAGACAGCAAGCGATGGTACCAACCGCTATATCTGGGGATGGTGTCCTACTCGTAAGGGTAAGGACAACACCGAAGTAGGTGCATCTCCTGCAGAACCAGAATGGGCTGGTAATCTTGTGGCTCATAAGTTGATTCAGCATGAGGATGGTACTCTGACCCTCGGTGAGGTGGAAGCTATCAGTAATAAATATAACAAGGAGTGTGAGGTTGAGGTCAAGGAACAAAATGGCGTGACTGCTTCTAACGGCACTTATACCTTGTCGGGCGACAATGCTTACATGCTCATGAGTCGCCTCGGCTATCACAACAAGATTAGCTTCACAGTCACAACTTCCAACGAATGGGATAAGTTTGGTATTTCTTTGGCTCGTGGAACAAAGAGCAATGCAGATGATGCTACGACATTCGAAAAATACTATACGATGGTTGTCAACCCTGAGAGCGAAACTCGTCGCAAGGTTAACTTTGAGGAAGAAGGCGATGGTGGCAAGGGATTCATTGAAGGCATTGATGGATACAACTTTGCTCGTCCAAGTGACAACGTGTATAATATCACCATCTACACTGACAATAGCATCTGCGTGATGTATATCAATGATACAGCTTGTTATACCAACCGCATCTATGGCATCCAGAAGAACTGCTGGAGTATCAACAACTATGGTGGAAACATCACAGTTAGCAACTTGAAGATTAGCCAGTACTAATCTCCTGCATATCACAGAGCCTATGTTTTGTTTATAGGCATAGGCTCTGTTTAGTCCAATAATACATATTATATATAAAATTAAACCCTGAATAAAATGAAGAAGATTATTACTTTTAGTTTTGCTTTGATGGTATCAGCCACCATGTTTGGACAGACTGTTCTTTGGAATGGTGAGAACTGCGAGATCAACTCAGGAGGTGACTTTTGGGAGCGCTGTAACCGAGAAGTTGTAGAAAACCCATCCAAGAATGGAATCAACACTTCAGATAAATGTCTCAAGTTTACCATTACAGGCAATGAATGGGATAATGGTTCCGCTGCCAAAGATCTCAAATGCGATGCTTTTGACAGCAAGCGTCTCTCTTTAATGATTAAAAAGGATGTAAACAGCAATGTCCGAGTGGAAATCAAGTGTAATGATGTCATGAAGAAGGTCGTTGCTTGGTATGATGGAGCTGGTGAATGGCGCAAACTCTACTTCGATTTTTCTACCAACAATGCAGAAGGAACTCCTACAGAGATTACCATATACCCAACAACAGATAACGTTGATGGTGAGCAAGTAGTTTATATCGACAACATCCAGATAGAGGATGCTCCAAAGGTAGGTGAAGCTTTACTGGGAAGTATTAGCGGTGGTAGTCTTGGTGGTAACATCAAACTCACAGGTGCATGGTTGAAAGGCGAATGCCTGAATGCTGATGGTGATTGGTAGAAAGTAGAATACAACGACTTTGTAACATTGGCTGGCAAGCTCAATGCCAGCATTACTTCCATTGATATGCGAGGCACTACAACCAAGGATGTGGATGTCAACGCTATGCGTGGTGAACACTCAAATGTTCTTGTATTTGCTGATGAGGCATACAATGCAAACAACATAGTAGCCAATGGCAATTGTGCTAATTTGGTTCTTACCAATGCACAGTCTTTCGCTATCCCAGAAAACTTCAATGCAGCAAACGTATCTATCACTCGCCAAGTATATGCTGGCAAGAACACTCTTTGCTTGCCTTTCTATGTTTCAAAGGAAGATTTAGGTGCGCAAGCCATAGCCACATATACAGGAACTGAAGAAAAGGATGGCAACACCATCATCAATTTCGATAAGAAATCTCATGTTGATGCCAATATACCTTTTATTGCTCAGTTTGATGGAGCAAATGCAAAAGAAACTCTTACTTTCACAAATAAGGGCGTAGTCAATACTCCTTCAGAGATGGGCAATCCTTTCACTGGTACTTATACTCCAGGTTCTGCAGAAGGCAAATACGGTTTGAATACTAATGGCTTATTCCAAAAGGGTGGTGAAACTGCGAAGATTAATGCCTTCTCTGCTTACTTGACATTGACCGAAGCACAAGAGGCAAAGCCTATTCTCCTTGCTATTGGCGGTGAGACCACTGGCATCAATGCTGCTACTATCGCAAATGGTAATGAGACTGTAAAGGTCTATAACCTTCAGGGTCGCTTGGTTGCTACAGCAAAGTCTTTGAACGACTTGCACCTTGCAAATGGTGTTTACATCGTTAATAACAAGAAAGTGATTGTTAAATAATTAGTTCAACTTAAAAAGTAGTTACAATATGAAAAAGGCTATTTATGTAACACCTGTCATAGAGACTCATCGCATAGAACCACCTGTTATTATGGCTGGTTCAGGTGGACAAAACAATATGTCCATTGGTGTAGAGGATCCTAATGATATTTTCGAAGATACATTCCGTTCTAAACAAAACAAGAAGGGTTTGTGGGATGAAGATGAATAAATGAGTCTATAAAAGGGAGGTTTGCCACTTCAAACGTGGCAAACCTTTCCTTGTGAACTCAACGCTCTGTGCGGTTTGCATGATGTCTAACGCACAATAGTTAAATATATTGGTGTTGTTACTGACGAGGTGAATGCGATTGTTTAGGATAACTATATATAATTAAGGTGTAAAACAAGATCAAAAATTCTCATTTATGAAAAAGAAATTAGTTACGGCTCTCATTGCTCTCGGTTGCACCATGACCATTCAGGCGCAAGAGGTGCAGTTCTTGAGCAATAATCATAGTCTCTATCGCATCAACAGCGACAATCAAAGCAAGAAGTATCTCTTGCTCCCTGTCCAGGAGAGTGCGGAGGTGAGTAATATCAAAGTAATAGGTGGTAGCAGGCAGTTGAAGACCCTCAACGTGCGCTTGGCAAACAATCACATCGACTATTATGTGCCACTCTGCTTGCAGGAGTTCGATAACGAGAAAGGCTTGATGCTCGATGTGCATGTCAACGGCACTTATCGTACTGACGGAGGTATATCGACTTTCTCATGTTGGAAGAATATGAGTTTCTCCGATACCTTCGATATGAAGAATCGTGAGCAGTATCGCCCAGTCTATCACCATACCCCTGCCTACGGTTGGATGAACGATCCTAACGGTATGTTCTATAAGGATGGTGTATGGAATCTCTATTTCCAGCACAATCCATACGGATCGCAGTGGGAGAATATGACCTGGGGACATTCTACTTC
>ERZ1035051.642-NODE-642-length-11576-cov-12.157365_pt1 | contig 11576 bp, 7 predicted proteins | sample MGYA00520586_ERZ1035051 | MGnify/ENA primary metagenome ERZ1035051 (study PRJEB33766, sample SAMN09781692) | gut metagenome | biome: gut microbiome | host: Homo sapiens | place: Madagascar | study: EMG produced TPA metagenomics assembly of the PRJNA485056 data set...
ACTTAATGGGTGATTTTAGCATCTGTTTTTCGGAACATCTAACTGGACACCCTAATTGTTTAATGCATCCAGAAAAAATTGAGGGTATAAAATTAGCAGCTGACAAAATGAATTTGGCAGACGACCTCACGGTGCTAAACAGATTGAGTGATGCCTATAAAAGCATGAAACGTATTGACCGCAACTATTCAGACAAAAATGAAACAGTTCTTATAAATCTTAAAGTGGAAGATACTGACACAAGGTTGCAAGTTGAGGTTCCAGACTTTCTTGGGGAAAATTTTCGTGACTTGGTAGAAATGAAAGAGTCTGAACTTGTTACGGAATGGTTGAAAGATACAGATACATTGGTGTATTTTATGAATGAGGTTACACCGCCAGAGTTTGAAGATGACCATGGACCAGAAGATGATGAAAGTCCTATGCCTGCTAAAGAAGTGCCGCAATTTTCCATAAAGACAATCTCTGCAGTGGCAATGAACATCATGGTGCTAAAATGCTTGTTGAGCAAGAAAAGTTTCAAGAAAGTAGTGATTGTGTTATCTTGGTGGGATCAGAAGACCAACAATGGAACAACGAAAAATAACCCCCAAGAATATTTGAAAGATAATTCTCCCGCATTGTTTAATTTTATCCAGCATCATATTCCTAATTTTGAAATTATAGGTCTGAGCGCACAGGGGCAAAAATATCCAACAAAAGACCAAGGAAATTATGAAGCAACAAAAAAAGAAATTAAAGCAAAGACGCGAGAAGGGAAAAGATCATTCGTTGAAATAGGAGATGAAATTGTACATGATTTATCTCTACCATTATATTTACTTATAAAGGAATGATTATAGAACAGACTTTATATGGCTATAACAAAGGCCATGGACTATTGGCGAGTTCTTTTCCTGTAAGACCAAATAACGACTCATCTTTGATGTCAGTTCTAAGTGATTGGACAGGTTTCAGAAATGAGTTAGGAGAAGATTCGTACATGACCTTCTACCCGTTATCGAATGGTGAAAAATACGCTTTTGCCAAAACGTGGTATGCGGATGAAATGGAGCGCCCTGGCTGTGTTTGGACTCACACTCTAATTGTTGATTTTAAAGACATGGATAGAAATTTTGACTTTAGAGTGTTGAACGATTACTTTAGGCGACCTCAAAAAGACGAGTATGATTTCTATCAACATAAAATAGAAATCAATAATTTTGAAACAAGATATTCCAATGTCGTATTTAGTATGTTCGATGACACGTCCTTGCTAGTTCTCTATTTACTTCTACTTGGTAATAATAAGAACCTTTTCATCTATATGGACAAGGATCAAAGAGCTTATGTCGCATTATGTTTCTATCTACTTCAATATCTTCCTTTAGATATTTTAAAATGGGTCTCTATGAGCACAGGGTCAGTTTCTCGTAGAAAACTTGGAAGTGAAGACTTTTCTATTCAATTTACAGATAATATTACTAATATTTCTTTGTCCAATGCTCCTTGGAATGGTAAAATAGCCAAAGAGAATTTCACTAATGGATTATTGTACATATTTGAACAGTCGAAAAGAGTGAATGATACTTTTCCGAGTTTAATAAGATTATTTAGGGAAGACATTAAAGATGATAAAGAGAAACTATTTGCATTTGCAATGTTGATGAAAGAGTTAGATACGGCATTAAATGAAAAAGTTGGAAGAAAAGAATACGCAAACGTGCTATCCTTGTTGGAAGAATATTTTCCGGAGCAAAATGAGGGTATAAGACTTAAAAGCAACTTTCTTTCAGAGAAAATATCTTCTTTGTATGGAACTGAGGAAGATTACCTCTGTCAAATTGCATCTCTGAAAAATGATTCCTTTTTACATCCTTTACTGACTCATTTCGCTCAAAGATTGATGCTATTAGACAAAAATCGTCATAATGACTATGTGGCTTTGATAGATAAAATTGCAAAGATAGAGCATCCAAATGAAACTGCATGTAATGGTTTGATATATGCTATTGACCACATGGAAGAAGAAGAATTACTTAGGATGGCAAGTAATAATTGGGAACATGTATTGCCATTACTAAATAATAATGAAAGATTTTTTAATACTGGTATATGGCTGCGATTGCCAGCAAAACAATTCAATGATATATTCTTGCTGTATCATAGTAATAGTTTTGAACTTTTCAAACATTGGGATGAATTACTGAAAAAAGTGTTAGCTTCGGAAACTCTTACAGAGGAGAATATTTCTTCACAATTAGTAATGAATGCTAAAGATGCTGTCAAAATAATATTTGATTCTGCAAACGATTCTCATTTATCGATTGTTTCTCCGTTCTTGCTTCTATCTTGTATGCAGAAAAAACAAGACTTTTTAGCTTGGTTAGGAAAGCAAAAAAGTATCAATGAGCGAGTTGAAAAATTCATTATACATAAAATAGATCCAACTGCCATTTATGTAAAAGAGTCACAGTCTTGTTCCTGGAGAGCATTGTTGGAAGCAGATAATGGAGAGAAGTGCATAGACTTCTACTTGTATTTGTATCTACTTGCGCATAATTGGAAAGACAGACAATCTGTAGAGATGCTGAAACATAGTTTTTACCATATTTATCAAGACTTAAGTAAAAGCAAGTTAAGTAGTAAGGACTGGGATAGAATTAGTAGGGTTACACCGAATCGTTATTTCATAGCCAAATGGGACAAATGTAAAATTTTAAGTAGAGGACTTGTAGATTATCTCAAGGATTGTGATGTTGATATAGATGAGATACGTATTTTCTCGCCTAATAAAAAGGTAAACAACCATTTGGTTCATTATTGGAATAAAAACTGAGAATTTATGGGATGGGTAAAGAATAAAATGATGGAAATGCAAGATAATGGAGACTGGCCAAGTCATGATCTTGCTGACAAATATGTTTGTACTTGCCATTTTGAAGACAAGTACTTAAACGAAATAATACAATCACATGGCAAACAAGGTACTTGTTCTTATTGTGGAAAACAAAGTGTAGTTTGTGATATGAAGACCTTATGTGAGCAAATCGTTTGGAAAATAGGTCTCTATTACCAACCATTAGATAATGCCGGCTTGTATTTAGCTGATGATTTTTACGATGACGAACAAGAAGTAATTCCTGGCTTCAAAAGAATAGGTGAATATGTTGTGCCTAACAAATTGACATATTTTGATTCGGTAGATGAGCTAATGGATGGTCTTTACTTAACAACAGATGTTGATGATTTGAATGATGACATCAAGAGTTGTTTTACGACAGAACAATGGATTAGTAGCGACATTTATGATGAAGATAGAAGAATCAAATATGCTAACCAATGGGATAGATTTGTTGATATGGTAACACATCATGGACGATTCACCTTTCTTGCCACTCCTGAATTTAAAAATATTATCCAAGAGAATAAAGGAAAGTCAGATGGCATATTGAGTGTATTGAGTGATTTGATAATAGAACAAGGATTGGTTAAGACACTCTCCAAAGGAATGAAGTTGTACCGTGCTCGAAAGGTGGATGATGTAAAAGTTGAATATGCCTTTGAGGACATCACATCACCGCCCGATGATCGTGCATTTCCAAATAGAATGAGTCCTGCAGGAATTTCTATGTTCTACGCTTCGTTTGAAAAAGAAACTGCTTCGAACGAATGTGTCGGCGGTGAGTCTAAGGGACTTATTGTTGGTACTTTTGAAACGGCAAAAGATTTGAAGGTGATTGATTTGACAATGATACCTGAACAATCGTTTTGGGTGAAAAATTGGCAGGAAAACCAGTTCTTACACCATTTCAATGAGAATATAACCAAAAGAGTAGACCCAAAAGACACCAATCATCTTCAATACATACCAACACAAGTGTTTACTGAGTTTCTTCGCTATATGTTTCGTGATGCTAAAGGAGAACAAGTAGATGGATTGATATATGGCAGTTCAAAGACACAAGAAAAGAATATAGTGCTCTTTTGTAATCAGGCTCAGAGTGAGAACTTTGTTGATAAGAATGTAAAAATCGAAAAGTTTGAACGGACTATTAATTGGAAAAAATTGGAATAATAGTATAAAAATGGAACTCAACAACACCCAACACAAATCATTCCTCTGGCATCTCGACTTCGAGCCTTTCACCTGGCATACCTTCTATGGTGAGCAATGTCCGCCCTCATTACTGAAGAGAACCAAATAGCATGTCTAAACTTATTGAGTAAATTGGTTGTTTTCTATGATGATAGCAAAATTGGATGGAATCATCCATATAGAAAAGAATGCAAAAATATATACAATAATGATACAGTCCTACACAAAATACAAACGATTTAAGTCCTTGGTAGATGCCAAGGAGAATGGGAAAGCCGTGAGAAGCGGCTTGGACTTTCTGCGTTTTGTGGCAGAAGAATACAGCCGCTTGGAAGTGTATAACAACCAAGAATGTGATGGAGATGATTTCTTCACTTATCAAGTGGAGAAAGAACTAGCACAAGTGTTGAGAGACGAGGCTACTCCTATTGAATCTGTTGCTGAGGCTCAGAAAGAGATGGCTGAGATTGAGAATATGGAGGCATACGATGATTATCGCCTGTGCTTCTTCGATCATATCCGTGAGGCTATCAACTTCCGATTGGCGGATGCGGATACTTATCTTGCTGACCTTGACAAGCAGATAAAGCATCATACATACGAATACAAGAGATTGGTAAATGACGAAAACTTTGACCAGTTGAGTTCTCTATTCCGATTTGAGGAGTTGGGCAAGTTGCTCATCAAGAAGATTGAGTATCTGCGGACTCATGGTAGAGAGAATGAAGAGGGTGCTATCTTGAAGGAATACAAGTATGTACCTGATGTCTGCTCCTTCAAAATCAATGAACTTCTTAAAAAGGGATTGGAGAATGATGCCTTGAAAGAGATAGACAAAACGATTTCTGTATATGGCGATGATGGATATAATACCACTGAACCTTGGCATCTGCAAAAGATTGACATCTTGGAAAAGCGTAATGACAAGGTTGGTGTTATTGAAGAATATTGCAGATTGTTCCGTCAGTTCTTGGTAGAGAAGCGACCTTACTTCGAGAAGTTGAAAGAGTTGGTTGCCAAGGAGGATTGGGATAATTTTGTTGTGAAACTCTTCGGGGATATTCCACATATCACGGATGATGATTGCATCGAAGTATGCGATATGATTGTAGAAGAGAAAAAGTATCAGTGCCTCTTGAAGATACTCTTGGATAACAGAATGTCATTCAGCCGAGTGGAACTCTTCAAAAAGTATGCGCATTATATGAGCGAGGAAGACCAAGCTACTTATACCGAGCATGTTATTGATGATTTGCGGAAGCACTTGAGTTATGCAAAATCGAAGAGCTATGGCTATATTGTGGATGACATCAAGGGTATGTACACTTGTTGTGAAGTTTCCAAGAAGCTTATCTTGGATTTTGTGGAGGAGGTAGAATACAATTACGGCAATCGACCTGCTTTGATGCGATTGCTGAGAAACTGATTTTTTTGATTTATAACATGTACTATGGTTATACTGAAGAATATACCATTTAGAGATAAGCTTGAATTGGTTACGATGATAGCGTATGATACCAAGAGAGTGATTCAAGAACATGCAAGGTTGATAAATGTGAGCTTGCCATCATCCTGTCGCAAAGGTGAAATGGCTGAAGGACTTGCTACTTTGTTTCAACATGATCCTTTCTATACGGTCAACCAATTGCCAATGGATGAGCAGAAATTAATTGCTCAACTCATCAATCAGAAGTTTGACGAGTATGTTGAAGTGCCAAGAAATGACGAGAAGCATTTAATGATGCAGAAAGTGCATTTGGTGGTGACATACGAGGATGGCAATACTTGGAAGTTATTTATGCCTGAGTGCGTAAGGACTATACTAAGAGATACTACGGAAAGTCAGATAGGTGATATTCCTGGCATGATGGAATACCGCAAAGTATTGGAGAGTTTGACGGAATGTAACATCAAATTGCAGGAAGTGATGAACAAAGAGGCTGGCAAGATTCCTATGTCTCAAGTCTCAAAATTGATTCTGAATCAATTGGAGAAGCAATATATAGAGAAGCGTGAGGAACTTCGCAAAATTCAAGCGAAATATTCATGGGCTTCGGACAAGAAAAATCCAGTACAGCAGAGTATCGCCGATGCCTTGATGTATATCGGATTTATGAAATTGGTATAACATCTTTATTGGTTCTTTGACATTGTTAATGAAGGAAATCAAGCTATTTGATTACCAAGAGGATATGAAGGAACGGATTGAGAAGGCGTTGCGCCTTCATCGGTCCGTGATGGCACAAATGCCAACGGGAACAGGTAAGACATACCTGTTAACAGCAGTCATAGACTCTTTTGTGAGCAACAATCCAATGGAGAAAGTATGGATTGTAGCCCATAGAAGAGAACTTGTGTCGCAGATAGACGAAACCGTAAGAAAGTTCCAATCCTATTCCGCATCAAACACCTCATTCCTATTGTCTTCCGTCAAGTCAATGTCAATCCAGTGGTTGTCGAAGCACTATGACGAGATAGAGGAAGAACCGGGAATGATAGTGATTGACGAGGCGCACCATGCGCTTGCCAAGACCTATAAGGAAATGTGGGAGAGATTCCCGAAAGCTAAGTTCCTGGGACTGACAGCTACACCTTGCCGATTGAATGGTAAGGGATTCACAGATCTGTTTGATGTGTTGGTGCAGTCGTGGGGTGTTCCTGAGTTTATCAGCAAGGGTAGATTGGCGACATACGATTTCGTGAGCATCAAGTCGGATGGTGTGACGCAACGGCTCATTGACTCCTTGCAGAAGCGAGGTGCAGATGGTGACTACCAGAACAAGGAAATGGATATGTTGCTGAATAAGAAGCCGAGCATCGAAAGGCTCTATCGGAGCTTGGAAGAATTTGGTAAGGACAGAAAGGGTATCGTGTATGCTATCAATATTTCTCATGCTCAGAAAATCACAAAACTGTATCAAGAACATGGCGTGAAAGCCATTGCCATAGACTCGAAGACACCTGCCACGGAAAGACAGCTAGACATTGAAGCCTTCAAGAAAGGTGACATCCAAGTGTTGGTGAATGTGGACATCTTCTCTGAGGGATTTGACTGTCCGGATGTGGAGTTTGTGCAGTTGGCTCGACCTACGCTGTCACTTGCCAAGTACCTGCAGATGGTGGGACGAGGATTGCGAGTAGCTAAAGGAAAGAAGAACTGTGTGATTATAGATAACGTGGGACTGTATCGGGTGTTCGGATTGCCTTCGCAAGTATGGAACTGGAATGCGATGTTTGAAGGAAAGCTGAAAGTTGGCAAGAAAAAGGAGACAGCCAAGGAAAGAGAGTTTTTCCTGATGAACAAGGTGCAAGACGATATTCAGATTAATCCAGACTCGGAAATGATGATGGTGATGAGCCATGAGGAACTGATGCAGTCGTTGCTGTATCGGGAGTTCGTGGATTGCAATGATGATTTTGCCATCGTCAAGTTACCTGACGGAAAGATGACAGTGGTAAACCGGCAAGGCGAACAGGTGATAAAACCAGGTAACTATTATGAAATGAAGTTCTTGCGAGGTAATATCTTATTCTATCGACCTCGCAGAAAGACTGTGTGTTATTACGACCTCTTGGCGAGAGTAGTCATCGACGAGGACATTCACGCGAAGGATGCTCCCAAGGTAATCAACATTAATGAGTGGGAGTTCGTCGAATATAATGGTCTCTTCAGGTCTCGTACATACGAGAACTTTGCTTTACCTTATCGCCCTTCACAATATGACCTATTGAACCGTGGGCATTACTTGATATATCATAATAATTATTCCGTAGGAAGTGGTTGCCAGGTATGGTACTATTATGAAGGCGGTGATGGTTTGATGCGTAAGGATTCTATAGATAGTAAGGATGTGTGCTTTTTGCGTAATGATTATGAGCATGTATATTGGTTATGTGCTAAACTGTATGGACGAAATATTGTTGTCATGGACAGCAAGCAGGACTACTACCTGGTGGATTCAAATATGAAGAAGACCTATATAGGATGCAATAATCCAAAGAATGAGAAGGAAGATTTACAATATGTGATGCCTCGCCTTGGCAAGAAATACTATCATGAGATGATGTTGCAAAAGAAAGAAATGGAAGCAAGCGAGATGCTTCTTTTGCGTGAGAAGTCAGAGGCAGGACATGTGGAATTGTATCAGGCAGGAAAGAAATGGGGTGTGAAGGTAGATGGTAAAGTTATCGTGCCACCCCTCTACCACAGCATAGCGCAACCTGTCGGTGCTTATTGCGCCTTTGAACAGGTTCCCAGACATTGGGGTGTTATGACATTGAAAGGAAAAGTGATTGTTGATGCCAAATATGAGAAGGTGGAGATTCGTGATAATGGAATCGCTATGGTAACAAACATCACGGGAAAAACACAGACAATCAATCTGAAATGACGAAGGATATTCAGCTTTTTGATTATCAGGAGGACATGGTGAAACGAGTGCTGGAGACATTTAGATACCATGACTCTGTGATGGTGCAAATGCCGACGGGAACGGGAAAAACTCATGTGCTTGCAGCCATTGTGGGCTTGTTCTTGAAGAAGAACGTATGTATTGTTGCCCATCGTCGTGAACTCGTATCACAAATAAAGGACACGCTTGCAAGATTCTTCCCTGACTTGGATTCAGAGAAAATCCAAGTGACATCCATACAATGGCTGTCAAGACACTATCGAGAGATAAAGGAAAAGCCGAGTCTGATTGTGATTGATGAGGCACACCATGCGTTGGCAGAGACATACGCTGAGGTAATGAATGCCTATCAGAAGGCGAAGAAGTTGGGACTGACGGCTACGCCTTATCGCTTGAACGGCAAGGGATTCACGGATTTGTTTGACATCTTGCTGTGTTCATGGAGTATGGAGAAGTTTATTGCCGAAGGACGATTGAGTCTTTATGACTACTACTCCATCAAGCCAGACAGCGCAGACCAGCTACTGATAGACTCGTTGCAGAAGCGAGGAGTCGATGGTGACTATCAGCAGAAGGAACTGAACGAGGTGATGGATGTGAGACCATCGCTTGAAAGGCTTTGCCTGACTGTCAAGCAATACGTGCCAAGGAAAAAAGGTATCGTCTATGCCATCAGCATTCAACATGCCGAGCATATTGCAGAGTACTATCGGGAGAATGGCATCAAGGCTGTGGCTATTTCGAGCAAGACACCGCTTGCAGAACGACAAGAGCTTATAGAAAGATTCAAGTCTTCCTCGCTCTCCTCCTCCCTAAAATCCAAAGATGATGAGATTGAAGTGTTGGTGAGTGTGGATTTGTTCTCGGAGGGCTTCGACTGTCCTGATGTGGAGTTCATACAATTGGCAAGGCCTACGCTATCATTGGCTAAGTATATGCAGATGGTAGGACGTGGATTGCGAGTGGCAGAGGGTAAAGAATACTGCGTGATACTGGACAATGTGGGACTGTATAAGCGGTTTGGATTGCCATCTGTGGATAGAGATTGGCAGAGCATGTTTGAAGGGCGTACTTCTCTGGAAGACATTCTGCAAGAGGCGTGTATGCAAGTCAATAGTCACAACTGTAGGATGGATGTGCTGATGGACGGTGATGAGGAAATGATGAAAATCATCAACCATGAGCGCCAGCAGCAGATGATTATGGACACCTATGGCTATAAGATTGTAGAAGACGATAAAGGTCTGAAGGGTATCAAGGATAAGGATGGCAAGATGATATTGGAATGCCAATATAAGAAGATAGAAGTAACCAATGATGGTTTTGCCTATTGCTATATAAGAAAGAAAGTAGGTAGGAAAGAATGGATTGACTTGCGGAACAGGTTGTGGTTTGCCAATAAGCCCCAAAGTGTGAAGCTGATAGGCATCGACTTCTGTACAGAGGATGGCAAAAAGCTGTACCCTCGCATCCTATCGAAGTATATTGATGAAAAGACCTATCTGACGGTGAAAACCTTGGAACTGCAAGTAGGAACAGGACTGAGCTGGAAGCATAGATTTATTCCTTGGGACGAGCCGAATAAGGTGTATATGTATAAAGAAGGAGAAGGCAACTCACGACTGTATATAGATGAGAATGAGCAGTATTTTGTACAGAAGAACATTGGCAGTCAACTGGAGAAAGTAGATTCTCGTGAGGAGTTGGCAGAGTTTGCCCAAAAAGACAAAGAAGAAAGGAAGGAAAGTTTAGAAAAGCTTAAGAATTCATATAAACATTATGAATATTATCCTGTCGATAACTTCTATTCAGTCAAGAAATATCTTGGAACAGCGAAAGATAAGATAACAATAGAGAAAGACGGCATTTGGCATGTAGAGGATGCACAGGTTAATGAAAGCTATTGGGTTGACCATGTCACACATAGGAAACATTATACAAGACCAGTCCTGTTCAAGCGTGGTTATCTGAACATCTTAAGGGATGGCGACTGGTGCTATGTGAGAAACATCCCTGGACTCATGAACAGGCCATTAAGGCAATGGGAAATTGTGGCAGATGACAATATCTGTGTCATCAATAATACGTATCTGATAGAGAAAAGTGAGACTGACCAATGGTATAAGATATGCAGGAGAACAGATGACTTCACTTACTTTTCTGTTTTGGCATGCTATTATGAGAGTGAAATCATCATGGATGATACGGAGATCCGAATTACTCAATTTGATGGTGAGGGCTTGAAAATGACCCAAGAAGGAATGCCTTATACACCAATTGTGATAAAAACACGTAAAAGAAGTAGATGGCAGTGACGAAAACAGACCGATGTGAATAAGAGTTCATGTCGGTCTGTTTCGTTATAACGGAGAACTGTTAGCAGTGAAAAGGATGGCGGGATTGATACTCTTGCCATCCTTTTTGCATGTAAGGTGGAGATGGCTGCCTGTACTACGACCGGTATTGCCAGTGACACCAACAATGATACCGGGAAATACACTTTCACCTTTACGGACTATGATTGAAGACAAATGACAATAGCTGATATAAAAATTGCCATGCCTCAATGTAACATAGTTGCCAGAACGATTGTCATACCCTACCTTTTCGACAATACCATCCATCATGGCATAGGCAGGTTCGTTCTTCGCACGAAGATCCAAACCGTTGTGCCATGACAGTTTGCCTGTGAAAGGGTCACGACGATAGCCGTAAGGGCAGGTGACTTTGATTGATTTCAGTGGATAAGTGATGCTTGGATAGCTACTTGTCCACTGTTTTTGTTTGTTATCCACCGAGTGTGTTTCCTGTAGTGGTAGATTTGCTGTGATGGAATCTACCTGATTGTTTGCAGGAGGCAGAAACTTCTCCTCAACTTTCTTGACTTTATAACGGCACGCGTTGTCGCTGATGGTATTGAACTGCGCCTTTGCATTCGATACCGCCAGACAACTTATTACCCATAATGCCACTATTTTCCTTTTCATGGTGCAAAGTTAGGGAAAGAAATCAAGAGTAATACACGATGCTATAAAAGTATAACATAAAATAAGATTAAAGTATGATTGAGAGTATGAAATAATGAT